>Ga0209138_1000102_pt1 | contig 80077 bp, 81 predicted proteins | sample SaaInl3SG_22_DNA_FD_184645 | JGI IMG/M metagenome (GOLD analysis project Ga0209138, IMG submission 184645) | Marine microbial communities from expanding oxygen minimum zones in the Saanich Inlet - ESP_153SG_22_DNA (SPAdes) (version 2) | ecosystem: Environmental > Aquatic > Marine > Intertidal...
AAATATGTTTTGGAAGTTTTCTAAACAAGTCATTTTCACTATCAATTCCCATAAATTCAGCAGTTAAACTCAAACTAATAAGTTCTAAATCACTAAATTTTGGTTGACGCCTTTGATAACTTAAAAGCTGTTCTTTTGATATTTTTCTTAATACTTCCAAAATTCTTTCGTAATTTGCATTTAAGTTGTTCATATTTAATGATTTGTGGTTAAATCAATTTACTGATTTTCAGTAATATGAACAACTTTTTTTTCTTAAATCATAATGCACAACGGGTTATAATAAATTAGTAATAATAGATTTTTTTTTACTATTTAAGTTTTATAAAAATAATATATATCAAAAGATAAAAAATTGAAAAGTATTTAGAGATTAAATTATTTTTTGTAAGTCTAATAATTTTACAAAAAATTATCAATTTATTATTAAATATTTAATAATTATGTAACACAGAATTCCACATAAAACTCCTAATAACTTTAGATGATATTTTTTTTTCATTTTAATAACTTTTTTTATTGATTTAAAAACTTTAACAAGAATACAAAAAAATTATACATACAGTGTATTAAAGCTGTTATAAGAAATGGATATGTGTTATCTCTCTTATAAGCTATTATATATATGTAAGCATAAATAATACCGATTAAACTTATTGTAAAAACTTCAAAAAAGTTTTGTTCATTAAAAAAATGAATGAAACCAAATAGGACACCAATAATCAATGAGGTAATGTGATAATTAGAAATTATTTTCTTTAAAAAAAATATGGAATATGTTGAAATATCAACGTTTCTAAAGGTGGTGCTATTATAACAGAAGTAATAAATAGTCTAATTGTTAGTTTATCTTGATAAATTGCTGAATTTGATTCATCAAAAAATATAACAAAGCATAATGCAGATAATAAAGAAATGGAAATACATAAAAATAATGGTAATAATACTAATTTTGATTTATTACATCCTAAAAAAAAAGAATCTATTTTCTCTATCAATTTCATAAAACATTAAAAAAAAAGCCTATTTGTAATTTTTAAATAGGCTTTTCTGATTTTTAAAATTACATTCCTCTGTATTTGTAATAATCACTTCTTTGTTGATATGTTAAACTGTTAGCAGCAGCATCTAAAATAGCACTACCAGCTGCACCAACAAGAGTATCATAAACAAACTTTACTACTCTACCCCAAAAACCTCCATTGACTTTTTTTAATTCTTTTGTACTCATTTCTTGTACACCAAAATTTTCTAAATTTTTCATAAAAATACGTTTTTAAAATTATTAATTTATTTTTTGGTTGTAAATTTTTTACAATCCGTATCAAAACGCTACTATATGCATCTAATATTGTTTTAATACTTCAAATATAATTTCGTTCCCTGCAAAAACCTTGCACTCAACAAATTATTTTTCAAAAAATAACTGCCTCTAAATATTTGAGTTACTTCATTGTTTGTTAGTACGTCTAAAGAAATAGAAACTTTTAAATCAAATTCATTACAATAATAGTAAGTTTTTCTACGCTTACTATAGTATATACTGGCTTTATAATTTTTTAATTCTTTTATCGATAAATGTACAGAGCGTTTACTAATTCCTAGCAATTTAGATAGTTCTTCTGGTGTTCCTGTATTTTCATTTTATATTCTTTGGTAACTTCATAAATAACTACATAATGCTGTAATTGTTCTTTTACAATGATGTGAGCAATAGCAGGTTTGGGGATTTTAAATAAGCTGTCTAATTCTCCACGAACTCCTTTTGCTTCAAAACCTAATTTTTCTGCAGCTTCAATTAAACTCAATACATTAGTGCCTTTTTTATCTGTACCTGCACACTTACGAATACGTGCAATTGGTATTTGTAAGTTGTAATGTGATGATATGGATGCCAAACAAGTTGCACCGCAATCTGTAATATCGTGTTGTTTTATGGTGATTTTTGCCATTATAAGAATTTCTTTTGGCAAAGAAAGTTTTTCTTACTGCAAATTTTTTGCAAGGAAAAAGAAAATTCACAACAATTCGTACAACAAATTTGGATCTTGTAAATTATTGAAAAAGAGCAACAATTCTACGTTTTTAGATTTTATTTGATAATAAAGTGTTATCTGTTTTACAATTTCAATTTTATAAATGGTAGTATCTTTACTCCATTTTTGAAAAGTTTGCGGACTAATTTTTAATATGTCTATAACGTCTGCTACTTTTTTAATAAAGTTTATCACTTCTTTTTTTGTCCAGTGTTCTTCTAGAAAATCTATATTTTGTTGGTAGGTTGCTGTTGCTAATGGAGAAGCATAAACGCTAAACATTATACATTTGTTTCGAGTTTTCTAATACTTCTTCAAAATTTATTGCCTTACCTTCTTTAAGCTGCTCTTTAGATTTCTCAATTAATTTACCAATTAAATGGTCCTTAAATTCTTGGTATTGCTCTGGGTATAAATGCTGACTGAGTAATTTTACTTCTTGAGTAGTAAAGCGTTTTTCGCGCATTTTTTTATAAAAAAAGCTATCTTTTATATTAAGTAATTTTAAAAAATAAACTGTTTTAAAATCACTTTTTTTAATATCTTTTATAAGTTGTGTTATTATAGTGTCGTAATTATAAATAGTTTCTAAAGTATTCATATTTGTGAAGTATTTGCTTTACAAATATACCAAATTTACTTTATTTTCATAGGGACTAATATGAAATAACTTAACTTTTTTATTACCAGTAGTAAATTCTTCTTTTAGTTAAGAGTAATACTAAAACAACTTTTGATTCTTTTAAAAAGTCTTTATGTGTTTTTTTATGGATTTTCCCATCTTCTTGATCCATAATTTTAATGTATTCTTTTGTTACTTCTTAAATAACTTCATAATAATGCAATTGCTCTTTTACAATAATATGAGCGATAGCAGGTTTAGGTATTTTAAATAAACTGTCTAGTTCTCCACGTACACCTTTCGCTTCAAAACCTAATTTTTCTGCGGCTTCTATAAGCCCTAAAACATTTGTGCCTTTTTTATCTGTACCTGCGTATTGGCGTATACATGCAATAGGTAGTTGTAAGTTATAGTGTGCAGCTATAGATGCTAAACAAGTTGCACCACAATCTGTAATATCGTGTTGTTTTATTGTAATTTTTGCCATTTATAGTTTTAAAATAACAAAGAAAAGATTTCTTACTGCAGATTTTTTGCAGTTTTAGAAATTATTGAAAAATATTATTGTAGTAACTTAGACTATAAAGAAATATTTTGATAATTTATGGTAGAAAGTATTCTAAAAGATACATTTTAGGTATAGGAAAATTTACTAAAAAAATAAGTTCAAAAAGATTAGTTGATGCATATAATAGGAAAACAGACCAAATCACATTTAAATCCATTTTTATTTAATATGTGTTTGTAAAGAATACCCAAACAATAATTCAAAAACTAATATTTAAAGTATTATTGTTGTGTACAAGATCAAATATTAAACTAGAAATTACAGTTATGATGGTATCTGTAAAATAAAATCTTTTAAACTTGATTAAACGTAGAGTATTAATAATTGTTTACTTAAATATGAGTATTAAATATAAATTTGAGCTAATATAGAAACGATAAAAATTTTTGTAATCCATAATTTATCATTTAAAAACTTTTCAACTTAGGAAAAATTATTCATAAAACATAAGTTAATTACTGAAAAAAATATGAAAGTAAACCGATAATCAAACCTACAATTGGTCCACTGACATTTACTGAAGCATGAACAAAAGCAACTAAAAAAAAATGTGATTTAATATCTTTTCTGGTTTTACTTATTTCATAAATAAAAGCAAAAAATAAACCCATTATAAAAGCAAAAAAACTATACAAATAACTATTAGCATTAAAGTAATGTACAAACCCAAATAAAAAACCAGATATTAAAATTAGTAGTAGTTTATGTAATTTTTCAAAGATTAATCGAAAAAACTCGATAGTAAAAAATTGATAGATTAAAGTTTCATATAAGGGAGCAAAAAAAACAGACATAAAAAAATATGTAGATATACTATAATCAGGTTCTCCTTTATGATCTGATAAATTGATGTCAAATAAATAAACTAAAGTAATTGAACTTAGTAAATTCCATAAAATTGGTGCTAAAAATATATATTTTAGATATTTTCTTTTTTTTAAATTTAAAAAGTAATTTATCATATAAGTTTGTTAAAAAACCATACTTTTTAAAAAGTATGGTTTAATAAATTCTACTTAGTAGAAACCTCTACCTGTTCCATAACTATGCCCCCCTGCTGCTACATTAGCCGAAGTTATAAAGTCCTCTTTCGCTTGTCCTGAAGCAAAATAATCCCATGCAGTATCAATTAATTTCTCTTTAAGCCAATCAGCAAACGGATTACCACCGCCTTGGGTTTCACTAATTTCTTTAGCACTCAATTCCTGAACACCAAAACTTTGTAAATTTTTCATAAAATTACATTTTTTAAGTTATTAATTTATTTTTTGAGTGTAAACTTTTTACAACTCGTATCAAAACGTTATTATATGCATCTAATATTGTTTTAATGCTTCAAACATAATTTTGTTCCCTGCAAAAACCTTGCAGTGAAGCTATTTTCTTTTAAAAAGTAACTTCCACCATATAAATTTCTTGCAGTATCTTCAGTAATTACTTTTAATGAAATTTTTAGTTCAATATTAAAATCATTACAATAGTAATAGGTTTTTCTTGTTCTGCTATAACAAACTTCTGCTCCTAAAATTTTAAGTTCATCAATTAAAGTATAAACACTTCGTTCACTTATATTCATATACTTTGCTATCGCTATTGGTGTTCCAGTATTCTCATTTTTTACTCTTTGATGAAGCTGTTGTAGGCGTTCAAGGGTTTTTAAATTTTTCAAAATAATTTTTAGTTTTTAGCAATTTGTGTAAAAGGGTTTAGCCAATCATCTATTTTGTCATATAATAAATCAAAAAGAGAGCGTTCTGTAAGTTCAAATTGAGCATTAACAACCATTCCTTTTTTTAGTTTCCCCTTAAATCCGTTTTTTAGTTTTAGAAAATTTTGGTCAAGTGAGCACAATACTTTAAACGTTGGTGTATTATTAATTATTTGTACATCGTTTCCTATTTCTTCGATTTTACCATTAGCTAAGCCCCATTGATTATAATTAAAAGCACTAACTTGAAAATTTACTTTGTTTTCCTTTTTTAACAAACCAATATCTGCTGGACTTATATAACATTCAACTACTAAATCTGATGTAGGTGAAATTTCTGCTAATTGAATGCCATTTTGTACGAAGCTTCCTTTTCAATACCTTTTACATTTAATAAAGTTCCTGAAACAGGAGCTTTAATAACAGATAAGTTATTCGTTTCTTCTAATTGAACTTGATTGTTTTCTAATTCTTTTAATTGGTTTTGTTGATTCACTAATGCAGCTTGCCAACTACTATTTTGTTGTTTCTTATATTGATGAATAGCATTTAAAGATAAATCATATTCTAGTTTGCTATTATTTAGCTCTACTTTGGCTATTACTCCTTTATCAAATAGTTTTTGACTCCGATTGTAGTCCTCTTTTATTTTTTGAAAACGAGTATTTAATTCATTTAATTTTTGTTGATAGAAGTTAAATTCTTGTTTATATTTTGAAGAATGTAATTTATTTGCAATTCTTTTTTGACTAGATAATAGTTTTAAATCTTCTATAAAGTTTTTGGTTTCACTTAATAGGCTTGTATTCGTATTTATCTTTTGAGTAATTGATAAGTTATTTATCAGTAATAAAGTGTCTCCTTTTTTTACTTGAAGATTGTTTTTAAGTTGATGAAAAATTACTTTTCCACTATTACTGCTTTCTAAAAGTATTCTTTCTTTTTCAGATCTAATAAGACCTTGAGAGGTATTATAAATGGTTACATAAATAAAAGGTAAAGAAATTAACGCACTAATTAAACTCAATAAAATAACGCTGCAAATAACTTTACTTTTGTTAGTATGTTTAAATTGATTTACTTCAAGAGTATTTTCAATAATCTCTTTTGGAAATATTTGTTTTTTCATAGTATTGAGTAAATATGCATTTCATGTAAAACTTAAATTATACATATTATTTTGTATTCATTAAACTTAAGATTACCAAGCAAATTTAAAGTTCAAAAAAAATATTTCCTAGACAGAAAAAGTTATAAATTATTACTTTTTAGCGTTTCAAAATAAGTTCTAAAAACACTTAATTCGCTTTTTACAAAAAAACACTAATGCTAAAAAAATAGATTTTTTTATTTTAAACATAAAAAATAGTTAGTTTTTAATGAGCCAAAACTACTATAAATAAAGGGTTATTACTTTTTAGACTAACTGAATTCAGGGATATATATCCCTGAATTCAGGGATGCAAAAAATTCACTGAATTCAGGGATTGTTTTGCTTTGCTATTATGCTTATTTTTGAAAAAATGCTATAAGATAGTTCGCATAATAATAATAATAATAATAATAATAATAGATGCTAACAAATAATTTGATTGAAGAAAAAGTAGAAAAAATAATTTCAAAAGTTAGAAATTTAAGAATCCAAAAAGAATACTCTCAAGAATATGTTGGAGATAGATTAGCTATTGGACAAGTAGCTTACCATAAATTAGAAAATGGTAAAACAAAACTAAAAATTGGAGTGCTTATTAAATTAGCCTTAATATTAGAAAAAGAAATTAGTTATTTTATAGAATAGAAAAATTTTACTTTAACTTTCTCCACTTAGAATTATTATTGGGAGAAATTCTACGAACAGTTTGTATCAAACGTTGTTTTTTTCTGGTTTGAGTTTCTTCTGAGTATAGATTAACAATTTCATCTGCTTTTGCATCAAAGAACACTCTAATTAGATAATTACCCACTGTTTTATTAAAAATGCCTTCTAATGCAATTACACTGTCTTCTATACTTTGTTGAGACGATACTTTGGATGTTACCAAATTATCGAAACCTTTTCTATGATAGTTGTATAAAGTATTTCTAAACACTTTTAATTTTGGCGACATTAAATTGTCTATTAATAAAAAACGATTTTGTTTTCCAACCACATTTTGCCAAGAGGTAAGTCCACTTTGTTGCGCCTGTAACATTACATTTTGCGCTTCTTTTAATTCGTTTTCTCCTCCATAAAGTGCAAAAGTATCTGCATCTAAGCCTAAAATTACGTGTACATAAAAAACAATGGTAGAGATTAGGTTGCTATCAAAAGTATTTCTATTATAAATTAAAGGATCAAACTCGTTGTAACGAAAATTAAATTCGTTGTCTTTAATATTTAAAATAGGCGACGCATATGTTGAATTAAAAATGGGTCTTGTAGATTGTACCTGCAAGGTTGCTGTAAAATTGTTATTGTTTCTAGAAGTTATTATAATGGTAAATGCGCAATCTATTCGCTCTTCTGGCTGTACCGTTTTGTTAGTCCATTTTGTTTGGTTTACAAATTCTGTTAACGAAGTTTGTAATGTTTTAAAAACCTGGGTATTAGACCCTTGTACCTGATTGTAATTTACAGTAACCAAAGCATTTAGCTCTTGTGAGGTTACATACAAACTAGCGGACAAAAAAATAAAAAAAAATAAGAGTTTACGCATTTTATAAAATTAGCTTTGTTTATTTAATTGTGTTGATTAACTATCTAAAAACTAGCTACAACAACTTTAACAGACAATTTATTTTTGTAATTTATTTACAATTTCATTTATTATATCTTTAGCAACTTCTACTTTAGATTTTAATGGAAACGATTTTTCGTTAAAATTTTTATCAATAATAGTAATTTTATTGGTATCAGTTGCAAAACCTGCACCTTTATCTTGTAAAGAATTTAGTACAATAGCATCTAAATTTTTTCTTTCTAATTTAGTTTTTGCATTTTCTAGTTCATTATTGCTTTCTAATGCAAAACCTACTAAAAATTGCTCTTTTTTAACAGCTCCTAAAGATGCTAAAATATCTTTTGTAGGTGTTAACTGAATCTCTAACGTTGCTGAAGACTTTTTTATTTTCTGATTGACAACATTTTTTGGTTTATAATCTGCCACAGCTGCAGAAAGAATAGCAATATCTACTTGATCAAAATATTTATGTGCTTCTATGTACATTTGTTCAGCAGAAACCACATTAATTCTATGTACAAAAGAATGTTTTGTTTGTTGGTTGCTTGGGCCCGAAATTAAAAAAACTTCTGCACCTAAATTTGCAGCTGCTTCTGCAATTGCAAATCCCATTTTACCCGAAGAATGATTGCCAATAAAACGAACAGGATCAATAGCTTCGTATGTTGGACCTGCTGTTAGCAATATTTTTTTTCCTTTTAAAGGCAATTTAGAAACAATATCTTTTTCTATAAATGATACAATATCTTCAGGTTCTGCCATTCTACCTTCACCTACCAAACCACTTGCCAATTCACCAGAAGTTGCAGGTATTAAAATATGACCAAAGCTTTGTAAAGTATCTAAATTTTTCTTTGTTGATGGATGGATATACATATCCAAATCCATAGCTGGTGCAAAATACACAGGACATTTTGCAGACAAATAGGTTGCCAATAATAAATTATCGCAAGTTCCATTAGTCATTTTAGATAGTGTGTTTGCTGTTGCTGGTGCAATTAACATATAATCTGCCCAAAGTCCTAATTCTACGTGATTGTTCCACAATTCATTTTCGTCTTCTTTAGAGTAAAATGAAGAGTTTACAGGATTTTTAGAAAGTGTAGATAGTGTAAGAGGTGTTATAAAATCTTTAGACGCAGGTGTCATTATAACTTTAACATCTGCGCCTAATTTTATAAATAAACGAACTAAACTAGCCGTTTTGTATGCTGCAATTCCTGCAGTAATACCTAAAAGTATTTTTTTATTTTTTAAAACAGACATTACTCTGCATCAGGAGTTCTATGATAAACTTTATCATTTAACCACTCTTCTACTGCAATTGCTGCTGGTTTGGGTAATCTTTCGTAAAATTTAGATACCTCTATTTGTTCTTTGTTTTCAAAAACTTCTTCTAAAGAATCGTTATAGGTAGCAAATTCGTCTAGTTTTTCTACCAATTCTTTCTTTAAGTCTCCATTAATTTGTTCAGCTCTTTTTGCAATAATAGAAATCGCTTCGTAAATATTTTGAGTTGGCGCCTCTATTTCTTCTTTGTTGTAAGTAATGGTACTTAATGCTGCATTTGTATCTTTATAATCCATAATACTATTTTATGTTTTCTTTGTTCTTTTTATTGTATTCGTCAAGCTTTTTTAAAAAAACGTCTCCTTTTTCTTTCTCTTTTTCTAAAGTGGCTAATATTTCGTTAGCATCTTCCATAAATTTAGAATTGGGAAAATTAATTTTTAGCTTATCGTATGCGTCTACAGCTTCTTTAGCTCGCTCTGTCTTTCTTCTGTCTGTACTTTTTAGCACAAAATCATGTGCCGCTTTAAGTCTGTAATATAAAGCTTCTTCTTTGTATTTTGTACCTAAATAATCTTCTAACAAATTGTCAAACGCTTGTATTGCTGCTTTGTAATTTCTTAAATCGTAATCTGCAGTTCTGTAGTATGTTTTGGCAATTTCGAAATACTTTTTTTCTAGTTTTTGCCTTATCTCTTTGTAATATTTATTAGCTTCTTCTATTTTATCAGAATCTGAATAATTATTTATAAAACTTTGAAATGCTTCTAAAGCTTTATTGGTATCCGTAGGGTCTATACTAAACCTGGGTGATGCTAATTTATAACTGTAGGCAGTCAAAAATGCTGCTTCTTCTTTTTTAGAACTTTTCGGATAGTTTTTTACAAAACGATCAAAATAGTAACCCGCAATTGTATAGTTTTTTTCGTTTAAATTAGATTGTGCTACCATAAAAGAAACACGCTCCATTTGAGGTTTACCTCTGTAAGATGGGGTAATTTTCTCAAATAAACGCAATGCTTTCGAATATTTTTGGCTTTCGTATAATTTTACAGCCATTTTATACTGCTCTTCTACAGTACCTTTATTTAATACTTTTTGGTACTCTCCACAAGAGAATAACATCAGGCTAAGTGTAAATAAATACGCTAAATTTTTAATTTTTTGCATCGGGCAAAATTAGTAATTAATTATGGATAATAAAAGAATTTATTTTGAGCAACTAGAAACTAAACTTCTAATTGTAATTCTTTGATTTTATGACAATTTAAAAACGATTTACCTGTAATTAAATTGTACCCTACAATTATCAATAAAAAATATGATTAAAAGTAAATTTAGATATTAAAAGTTTGTTAATCTTAAATTTGATATCTAATTTAAAAACGGGCTACAAAAGTCGCTATTTTATTCTCTAACTCTTTACTTGCAGACACCAATGGTAAACGAACAGTGTTTTTACAAATACCTAATTCTTGTAAAACGGTTTTTATACCTGCTGGATTGTTTTCTGCAAAAATTAAATCGATAATTTCCATCAGTTTAAAATGAGTTGCGTACCCCTCTTTGTTTTTGCCTTCTAATCCGCAGTTAATCATATTAGAAAATGCTTTTGGATACGCTTGCCCAATTACAGAAATTACACCAGAACCACCTGCTAAAGTAACTCCTAAAGCCAAATCATCATCACCAGAAATTATTAAAAAATCTGCTGGTTTATCTCTTAAAAGCTCTAAATATTGTTGTGTATTGTTACCTGCTTCTTTTACACCAACTATATTTTTAAAATCTTTTGCCAAACGTATGGTTGTGCTTGCATCCATATTTTTTGCAGTTCTGCCAGGTACATTATATAGAATGATTGGCTTTTGTGTTGCTTGTGCAATGGCTTTAAAATGCTGATAAAAACCTTCTTGTGTTGGTTTACTGTAATATGGCGCTACAGACAATATACCGTCTATATTACTTAAGTCTGTATTTTTTATATCTTCTACAACAGCCATTGTATTATTACCGCCAATACCTAAAACTAAAGGAACTCTATTAGCGTTTACTTTTACAATAGCGTTAATTATTTGTTGTCTTTCTTGTTTAGAAATGGTTGCGCTTTCTGCAGTTGTACCATTTATTACTAAATAGTTGGTGCCATTTTCTATGTTATAATTCACTAATTTTTCTAGTGCATTAAAATCTACACTTAAATCATCTTTAAAAGGGGTAATTAAAGCAACACCTGTGCCTATAAATTTTTGCATTATATACTTATTTAGAAATGCAAAATTACAATTTTAAGATTGATTTTAAACTAGGTTTTTAAACGGAATAGAAAGAATAAACAACTTTTTATAGAAAGTTTAAATTTATAGCTTTTTTAAAATTTGCAGGTATTTTTTTAGTTCGAATATAAATTGATCCACATTGGCTATATCTTCTGAAATTTCTATATCAAAAAGAGATGAATTTACCTTAGAAAAGCCCACTTTAAAAGTTGCTTGAGATTGTAAAACAGCATTTTCTGCATACAAATTAGGTTGGTTAAAGTAGCCAATTAACAAATCGAACGGTTGTTCTAAAAAGCTTTTAAAACTCTGTTGAATATAAGCTCCTTTCCAATTTAAATCGGATTCAGAAAAATGTTTGTATGAGTATTTGTTATGCTTGTTAAACTTTCTGTAAGAGTATATTTTTAGGTTTCTAAGTTCTAAAGCCTCTTCTACAATATCTAAAATTGGTATTTTAGATGTAATGTCTTCTGTAGAAATAATACCAACAGTAACAATTTTTTTTTGTGATATTTTTCTAGTTTCTATAGAGTTTAATAAAGACTTATTAAATTTTTTCTGAAGAATATTGTATTTGAGTTTGGTAAATTTCATTAAAAAATTCTAGTGTCGTAAAAGTAGTAATTATTTTATTTATCTGTAATTTCTAGCAAAATAAACTGGTTTAATTGTTTGCCATATTTTTGAAAATTATTATCAGAAACAAACAGTAAGGTATTATTCCCATTTTTTAATGTTGGCCCAAATGTAATTCCTTCTATATTATCTATAAATCCGTGAGCTAACTTATCTTTTATACTTTCAAAATTAAATATTAATGTTTTTTTTAAAGCGATAAATTTTGTGTTCTTTAAAGAATCTATTGCTATACAATTGGTCGTACTTTCTGTAACTTCTGCCTTAAAAACACGAATAATATTTCCGTAAACATCATATCCATTTTGATAGGTTCTTTCTACCACAAAAAACTTATTTTCTTCATATTCTAAAATAGCTGTAACTCCGTTTAAATTTACATCTCCTTTAGCAGGCTTTGTAATTTTTTCTAGTTGATATGCAAATTGCTTAGTAGCTTTACCTGTTTGTTTATCAAAATAAGTTAGTCTAATTGGCGAATTTGTTTCGGTAAAAGTAGGATCTACTCCATCTGATTTTAAGACACCTTCCATAGCCACCCAAAACCCTTTGCTATTAGCACTTTTAGAAGAAGCTTCTAAAGTAGCATTATGTTTCATGTTTTGTATATGAGACAAGGTTTTTGGTAATGGAAATTCTTTTATAAAATTACCTGAACTATCTGTTTTAAAAACGAAGGTTGGTTTGTTGTATGCGATATTACCCTCGCTAACAAAATGGATTTCATTTGTATTTTCATCAACAAAAATAGATTCTAAATCAAAGTAATTGTTTTTATAAAAAGTACTTATTGTATCCTTTAAATGATGAACATTGTAAAACTTAATATTTGTAATTTTATTATTTTCTATATTAATTTTTGCTTTTAAAAACCTTGGATCATTGCCATCATCAACAATAAAATAATAAAAACCTTTTGTGTAATCTACCCCTGATAGACCGCCAATCAAAGTATTATTAAAAAAAGCTGACTCTTTTAAAATATACTCGTCTAAATATTGTAAAGAAAGGTTTTTATCTTTTTTACAGGAGAGTAAAAAAAATATACTTATACTAAAAATTAGTATTTTTTTAATTTGTTTCATTATTTAACAATCTTTTTACTGTTGAAAAGTATTAGTATTTTGTTTTAAATGTGATTTAAACCCCTAAAAAATAAATATTTTTTTTCGCTTTTTTATCCCAAAAAGACTAACGCAAAATAAATAAAAAACCATGTAACCTTTAATTTTTTAATACTTTATAATTATTTTTTTTAAAGCTTCCTTCTATTATCATCAGATTTTGTGTCTATTAATTTATTGTAAGGATCTACTCCGACTTCTGTAGGTTTTTTATCAATAAGAAGAGTTACTTTGTTATGTATTTGGGTTATTTTACACTTTTGTAAATACACTTCTTTCACTTCTTTTCTTCCGTCAATTTCTTCTTCAGTAAAAACACCAACATCAATATAATCTGCTAATGGCAAAGAGTAGATGGGTTTTTCCACATTTGGCTGTTTGTAACTTAAAGAGTCTTTTTTATTATCGCTAAAAAAGCGTTTTCCTTTTTCGTTATTTCTATATTTAGAAACCTCAAACTCAATATCTACTTGGAATTTTCCATTTTGTAATGCTGTTGATTTTACATCTACAACTCGGTTTTTATACAAGGTAATGGTTTCAAACATATCTTTAATTACATATTGTAAAGAATCTGGTGTAACTTCTTTTATATAATTTACCATTTCGATAGAAGTTGTGTATGGTGGCTCTTGAAAAGCAACTTTTTCTACATATTTTTTTAAAGTATTATTTAGTGTTTTTTCGCCAATATAATCGCTTAAAGCGTACAAAACTAAAGAGCCTTTTTGGTAATGTATATACCCTTGACCATCATTATATATTAATGGTTTTTCTCTTTTTGTTTCAAAGGTTCTTTGCAGTAAATAACCATCTAAAGCATCTTTTAAAAAGTTACGCATTTTACTTTTTCCATGTTGATGCTCTAAAACCTTTAAAGAAACATATTCAGACATACTTTCTGATAACATTGTGGCCCCTAAAACATCTGCACCAATTACTTGATGTGCCCACCATTGATGTGCTAATTCATGCACTGTAATTGCAAAAGGATAATCTACACCATCTTTGTTTTCATCATCAACATCTGCAATAAAACCAACACCTTCTGAAAATGGAATTGTATTTGGAAAAGATTGCGCAAAACTCCCTGCTGTTCTTGGAAACTCTATAATTCTAACTTGTTTGTGTTGATAAGGACTAAAGTTTTTCGAATTATAATCTAAGGAAGCTTTAATTCCTTTTATCATTCTTTCTAAATTATAGGTATGTGATTTATGATAATAAATTTCTAAATTCACATCATTCCATTTGTCTTTTTTTACCTCATATCTTGCTGAATTAAAGGCATAGAAATTCAAAATTTTACTATCCATTTTATAATGGAAAAATTTACGATCATCTTCTACCCACTCTTTTTGCAAATACCCAGGTGCAATAGCTATTTGATCTTTAGAGGTTGAAACGGTTGCTTCAAAATCTATCCAATCTGAATCTTTAGAAATATAGTTATCTCCTAAAGCTGTAGAATCTGTTGGATGAGGACGCAAATTGTTAGGTGGTAAATTGTACTTTTCTCTTGTTTTATTATCTCTTAATTCGCCTCCAGCAGAATATCCTAAAGAGGGAAAAACAGAAAAATTATTGATAAATGTTCCATTTTCTCTTACTGGAGATTTTCTTTGAAACTGGGTATTTTCTTTACTTTTAACAGTTACAGTTAGCTGCAAACTATCTCCTGGCATCAACTTTTTATCTAGTTGATAAATATCGAAATGAAAAACAGTATCTTCTAACACCAATTTATTAGATTTATTAAATTCGAAAGTACTTTCTAGAGAATTATGATTCAATAAAACACTATCTATAGCTTTGTTGGTTTTGTTTACCATTGTAAAAACTGCAGCAGCATTATAGGTTCTTTTCTTTGGAAAAATATTCATTTTTGCATTTACAGCCACAATTCTAGGCTGTTTATAATGCTCATATTTTTTATAAGTTTTCTCCCACTTTACAGCATTTAATTCAGCTTGTTTTGCAGCTGTATTTTTTTGGTCTGTTTTGGCTTTTGTTGCTTGATAAATAGTAAATCCTAAAGAAATAAATGCAATAAAAAGTATTAAAAAAATAACTAAATACGGTTTTGTAAAACGTTTTTTTGCGATAGATAATCTCTCAGAAAAAGAGCTTGGTAAACCTCTATACCAAAAAAGAATACTTAAAATTAAGAGTAAAATCCCACCTAAAACCCAATATAATTTATACCATAAATAAGGGCCTAATGCAGCACCATAACCATTCATATCTGAGTAGCTATACCCTGGGCCTTCATTATATTTAAATACAGCTAACTCAATACCAATTAAACTTGTTAGTGGAATTACGATAGTTAAAATCAATAAAACAAAAAAACCTAAATATTGGTTTTTAAACAATGTTTGAATAAAAATTGCTAAAAATGCCCACACTAAATAATTTAATAATTTTAAACCATACAGTTCTTGTAAATAATGCCCAATTTCGAAATTGTAAAAACCTTTATAAGTTTGAAATAATACCCCTGCAACTAAAATTACCGCCAGCAATACAATTTGCATTTTTACAATGGCTATAAATTTAGAGAAAAGTAGGGTCCAATTAGGTATTGGTGTACTATCTACCAAGTGTGCAATTCTTGCCGTTCTTTCTCTTTGAACCAACATTCCTGCATATAAAAATGTACACAAATTGATAATTAATGCACTAAAAATACTTCCTCCTTGTAACATTTGCCATGTTAAAGGTAGTGTTTGAGTCCCAAAAATTTGACCAACAGTAAATAAGGTTCCAATTAATAAAAGTACACCCACAATTAAAATACATATAAATGGTAAATTTTTAAAAATATATTTAAAGTCTAGGTTTGACAGTTTCCACATGGTTTTTAAATGCTGTCTAAAAGTGTGTTTATAAACAACTTTTGGTAGGTTTATTTTTGTAATACCTCCAAAATTAGATTTAATAACTCTACTCGATTTTGCTTTTTTAAATGCAATTGAAATTGCATTTTGACTGAAAGTAAAGTATTTATATACCAAGCCAAAAATTAAAGACGAAATGGATAACCATAGTAATCTATTGTAAATAATATACTCTTTAATTGGGATCTGCATTTGATTTTGCTCAGAAACTGTCCAATATTTTGTGTAATAAGCAGAAGCTGCCGCTCCAAAAGGATCTAAAATTGCTAATAATCTAGCTTGATCTGGTTCCGAAAAAACACTCTCTACAACCCCTTGTGCAAAAAACAAAATAATTATTGTTATAAAACCAGCAGCGATGTTTCTAGAAAAAGTAACAATCGCAAAAACCACTGCTCCAAAAAATAATACGTTTGGTAAAATAAAAACAAAGTAGGTTTTTAAATACGTAAGTGCATTAAAGTCGGTTATAATTTCTGGATTGGTTCCTGGAAATCGAAAACCTATTACCATACCAATGGCGATTCCAATTACAATAACAGAAACCACTAAAATAGCACTAAAAAACTTTGCGAATAAATAATTGGCTTTGGTAAATGGATATGAATATAAAATGGTATGCATTTCACTTTTAAAATCTCTATAAATAGAAACCCCTATAATAGAAGGAAATAAAAAGAAAATAAAAATAGTTAATGTATTTAATATACCTGTTACACCAATTGGTGAGTTTACAATTCTAGAAGAACCTGTTGTTAAAGTAACATTATCCCAAATACCCGCAGATGCTGATGACAAAAAGAAGGCTAAAAGGAAAAATATTGCAGCATAAATATAAAAAGCAGGCTTGTTAAACCAGTATTTTAATTCTTGTTTAAATATTGTTGAGAACATAGTTATTAAATTTGAAGAATAAAGTTTAAAAAATGTTTGAATCTTAAACTAGTTCTGGTTCCTCTTTTTTTAAAGCGATAAAATAAACATCATCTAACTGTGGTTTTGTTTCTACAAACTCTTCTGATGGTTTTTCTAAAGCATGCACTCTAATATTTAAACTATTATCTTGATTATAATTAGAAGACAAAATATTAAAATTACTTTCTACAACTTCTAAATCTTCTCTATCTATAATCTTTGTCCAAATTTTACCTTCTAATTCTTTGGTAGCCTCTTGTGGTGTAATATGTTTTAAAATTTTGCCTCCGTTTAAAATTGCCATTTCATTACACAATTCCTTTACATCTTCTACAATATGAGTAGAAAAAATAACGGTACAATTGGTACCAACTTCTCTTAAAACATTTAAAAAACGATGTCTTTCAGCAGGATCTAAACCTGCAGTTGGTTCATCTACAATAATTAATTTGGGGTTGTTTAACAATAATTGTGCAATTCCAAAACGCTGTTTCATTCCACCAGAATAACCAGCTACATATTTGTGTCTTACATCATATAAATTGGTAATTTCTAGCACTTCTTTTACGATGGCTTTTCTTTCTGTTTTATTCGCAATTCCTTTTAAAGTAGCAAAGTAATCTAACAAATCTTCTGCAGACATTTTTGGATATACTCCAAAAGATTGTGGCAAATAACCCAACACTTTTCTTAAAGACATATTGTCTTCTAGAACATCAATGTCTCCAAAAGTAATGGTACCAGAATCTGGACTTTGTAAAGTTGCAATGGTTCGCATTAAAGAAGATTTACCAGCACCATTTGGTCCTAATAAACCAAACATACCTGTACCTATTTCTATACTTAAATTATCTATTGCTTTTACGCCATTTTTATATGTTTTGGTTAAATTATTAATTACTAATTTCATACTTTGAGTTTATTTTAGTTCTTTTTTATAGAATAGTGGTTTTATTTGCATACATATTAAAAAACTATCTGTAATAGTAAGGTATTATTGATATCAAAAGCTATAGTTACACCTTTTTATTTATTAAAACATTGTTTTTTTATCATGTAAGTTGCTACTGATAATTTTAAAAAACTGAAGGATTACCTTAATTAAATAAGTATCCCTTTAAAGGGATTTGTTACAATATTTTAGAACAAATATGAAGATTAGTAAAAAAATCGTTTTATTTTTACCTAAAACTAAGAAAAATCAACAATTATAAATTTTATATAATGGCAAAAAAAACGATTTTAAATAAAAAATCTCTTTCATTTTTAGAAAAATACTTAAACAATCCAGCACCGACTGGTTACGAATGGGAAGGCCAAAAAATTTGGATGAACTATTTAAAACCTTATGTAGATAATTTTATTACAGACACTTATGGATCTGCAGTTGGAGTTATCAATCCAGATGCAAAATACAAAGTAGTTATAGAAGGGCATGCAGATGAAATTTCATGGTATGTAAATTACATTTCAGAAAATGGCTTAATTTACGTAACCAGAAATGGGGGTTCAGATCATCAAATTGCACCTAGTAAAGTAGTAAATATTCATACAAAAAACGGTATTGTAAAAGGTGTTTTTGGTTGGCCAGCAATACATACTAGAGACAAATCTAATGAAGAAGCACCAAAACCAGACAATATTTTTATAGATTGTGGTTGTGCAACAAAAGAAGAAGTAGAAGCTTTAGGCGTTTATGTAGGTTGCGTAATTACCTATCCCGATGAATTTCATATTTTAAATGGAGACAAATTTGTTTGTAGAGCTTTAGACAACAGAATGGGTGGTTTTATGATTGCAGAAGTAGCGCGTTTGTTAAAAGAAAACAAAAAGAAATTGCCTTTTGGCTTGTACATAACCAACTCTGTACAAGAAGAAATTGGTTTAAGAGGTGCAGAAATGATTACCCAAACCATTAAACCAAATGTGGCTATTGTTACAGATGTAACTCACGACACAACAACACCAATGATTAACAAAAAGAAAGCTGGTCATTTAGAAATTGGTAAAGGACCTGTTGTAGCTTACGCCCCAGCTGTTCAGCAAAAATTACGCGATTTAATTACAGAAACTGCAGAAGGTAAAAATATTCCTTTTCAACGGTCTGCATTATCTAGAGCAACTGGTACAGATACAGATGCTTTTGCTTACAGCAATGGTGGTGTAGCTTCTGCTTTAATTTCTTTACCTTTAAGATACATGCACACGACAGTAGAAATGGTACATAGAGATGATGTAGAAAATGTAATTAAAATGATTTACGAAACTTTGCTAAATATTAAAGACGGAGAAACGTTTTCTTATTTTAAATAAATAATTACGAATTTGAAATTATGAATTACGAATTTAAAAATTCGTAATTCATAATTTTTAATTTATCACTATGGATGAACTTATAGACATTTTAACTCCAGAAGGAAAATCCACAGGAAAAAGAGCTTTAAAATCTGAAGCTCATAAAAGTGGTTGGTTTCATGCCACTGTGCATATTTGGTTGTTTACTAAAGATGAAAAAATACTACTCCAAAAAAGAGCTTTAACCAAAAAAGTGTTTCCTGGTTTGTGGGATATTTCTGTTGCAGGCCATATTGCTGCTGGAGAAACTATTTTATCTGCTGCTAAAAGAGAGGTTTTTGAAGAAATTGGTTTGGTTTTAAATGCTAATGAGTTGATTAAAATCGGCACAAGAATTCATCAAGTAACACATGCAAACGGAATTCAAGATAATGAGCATCATCATGTATTTATTGCTGAATTAAAAGAACCTATTGCCAACTTAAAAATGCAAGTAGAAGAAGTTGATGGCATTCAACTTTTTGATTTAGCTGTTTTAAAAAAAACAAAAAACCTTGAAAACGTATTGCTTCCAAGGTTTCATGAGTATTATGTAACTGTTTATAAAAAAATTATTACGCAACTAACAAAATAACTCAAAAAAAATTTCGACTTCCTTTTAATAGAGTAATTTAATTCTAGTTCTTACAGTCTATTATCAATAATGTTTTGAACCACTTCTGGATTTAATAAGGTACTTGTATCCCCTAAATTATCCATTTCACTGGAAGCTATTTTACGTAAAATACGTCTCATAATTTTACCTGAACGGGTTTTTGGCAACCCTTCTGTAAATTGAATTTTATCCAATTTGGCAATAGGTCCAATTTTATCTGAAATTAATTGATTGATTTCTTTACTTAAATTAGTATGATCTCTACTTTCTCCTAAATCTTTTAAAGTAATATAACCATATAAAGCACTTCCTTTTATATCATGAGGAAAACCAACAATTGCAGATTCAGCCACAGCTGGATGTTCATTAATGGCGTCTTCAATAGGTGCAGTTCCTAAATTATGACCAGAAACAATAATTACATCATCTACTCTACCCGTAATTCTGTAATAACCAACTTCATCACGTAAAGCACCATCACCCGTAAAATAGGTGTTTTCATAAGCAGAAAAATAGGTTTCTTTATAACGTTGATGGTTTCCCCAAATGGTTCTTGCCATACTTGGCCAAGGATATTTAATACACAATCGACCTTCTACTTGATTTCCTTTTAATTCTTGTCCATTTTCATCCATCAAACAAGGTTGAATTCCAATAAATGGTAATGTTGCATAGGTTGGTTTTGTTGGGGTTACAAACGGAATTGGCGTAATCATCATTCCTCCTGTTTCTGTTTGCCACCAAGTATCTATAATTGGACTTTTCTTTTTTCCAATGGTATCATTATACCAGTGCCAAGCTTCTTCATTGATTGGCTCTCCAACAGAACCTAGTACTTTTAAAGAAGATAAATCATATTTATCTACCAACTCTGTACCGTGTTTGGCCAAGGCCCTAATAGCTGTAGGTGCTGTATAAAATTGATTGACTTTGTGCTTTTGTACAATTTCCCAAAAACGACCAAAATCTGGATAACTTGGTACTCCTTCAAATAGCACTGTAGTTGCTCCATTTGCTAAAGGACCATACACAATGTAAGAATGCCCAGTAATCCAACCAATATCTGCTGTACACCAATAAACATCATTTTCTCTATATTGAAATGCATTTTTAAAGGTATAAGCTGTATATATCATATAGCCAGCTGTAGTATGCACCATTCCTTTTGGAGAACCAGTTGAACCTGAGGTATATAAAATAAACAAGGGATCTTCTGCTTCCATAACCTCTGCTTTACAAACTGTAGAAGCCTTGTCTAATAATGGTTGTAACCATTTGTCACGTCCTACTTTCATGTTGATATCTGAATTGATTCTTTTAGCCACCAAAACAGTTTTTACAGAAGCACAAGATTCTAATGCCTCATCTACAATACCTTTTAAATCGATGGTTTTAGACCCTCTGTAAGAACCATCTGATGTGATAACCATTTTACAGTCTGCATCGTTAATTCTTGTAGATAAAGCTGTTGCAGAAAAACCTGCAAAAACTACAGAATGTATGGCTCCAATTCTTGCACAAGCTAGAGTTGCAATGGCCAATTCGGGTATCATAGGTACATAAATACAAACTCTATCACCTTTTTTGATACCATTTTCTTTTAAAACGTTTGCAAACTGATTTACTTTTTCTGAAAGTTGATTATAGGTAATATGCTGCGCCTCTTCCTCTGGATTGTTAGGTTCAAAAAGAATAGCTGTTTTATCTCCTCTTGTAGCTAAATGCCTATCTATACAGTTTTCTGTAATATTTAATTGAGCACCTTCAAACCATTTTATTTCTGGTTTGCTAAAATCCCATTCTAATACTTTATCCCACTTTTTTCTCCATACAAAGTGTTCTTCTGCTATTTCTTCCCAAAACGTTTCTGGTTCTCTAACTGAGTTTCTGTAAACGTGATAATATTCTGGAAAGTTTTTTATATGATAATTACTCATATTATTTAATTTTTAGTTATTGATTTTTTTTTGATGTTTTAAATAATCCAAACCAATTTGGATTTAAAATTTTCAATTTAATTAATGACCATAAAACGGCTATACAACATAATCCAAAAATTAAAGATAATCCTGGACTAACAGCATAATTATTATGTTCAAACTTAAATCGAATAAATAAAGTTATTACCACATAAATGGTAATAAAAATATCTGATGTTAATGGATTTAATGATAATTTCATGTTTTTTAATTGATTAATTCATTTACTTCTAACACTATTTTTCGAATAGAAAATGGTTTTGTAAAATATTTATCAGCTCCTAATTCTAAACCTTTTTGAATGTCTGAAGTTTTACTTTTAGCAGATAGAAATACTACTTTTGTTTCTTTTAAAAGTTTATTTTTTTTAATATGTTCGATGGTTTTATACCCATCTACTTTTGGCATCATAACATCTAAAAGAATTACATCAGGAATTTCAGTTTTTATAATTTCTAATGCTTCACTACCATCTCTAGCAATAAAAACTTGAAAATTCTTTTTTTTAAACGCATATTCTAAGGTCATTACAATATTGGGTTCATCATCTACAATTAATATCTTTTTCATCTTTATATAGGCAGTTTTACTTTAATTTCTGTACCATTTTCACTGGTTTTGTGCAACCATATTTTACCGTTATGTTTTTCAATAATTCTTTTGCTAATCGCTAGTCCTAAACCTGTACCTTCTGGTTTTATAATGTTTTGGTTTTTTGACTGATAAAATTTATTAAAAATAAAATCTTGATCTTCTTTTGGAATTCCTTTTCCGTTATCAGAAACAGAAATTTCGATATTATCATTCCCTAATCGATAATCAATTTTTATTTCTCCTGTTTCCTCTGGACAAAACTTAATAGCGTTAGAAATAAGGTTGACAAGTACTTGTACTATTCTATCTTCATCATATTTTAATTTAAAAATATAATTATTTAATTGCTTAATCGTAATCCTTTTTTTATTTGCATTGGTCTGTAACGCCTTTACAGTTTTTGCTATTGTCTTGCTTATATCATTAACTTTAAAATTTAACTCTTGACGATTTGTAGCCAGCTTTTCGAAATCAAGAATATTATTAATCAATCTTGATAACCGTTCAGAGTCTTGAAGCATATTGTTTAAAAACTTATCTTTCATTTCTGATGGCATTTCTACATCATCTAACAACAATTCTGTTGATGCTCTAATACCCGTTAATGGTGTTTTAAGCTCATGTGCTACTGTGTCTAAAAATTCATCTTTTTGCAAATCATTTTCAATTAATTCTTTATTTGCATTTTTTAGTTGCCTTGCTAATGTTGAAAGTTCTTTAGATTTTTCTTCTAACATTTTACTTTGTGCAATAGCCTCTTTAGATTCTTCTAACACTTTAAGCACTTCTAACAAGCTTAATTCTTCTTCTTTTACTACATTAGAAATTAACATTTTTGCTGATGCAGAACCAATAGTACCTGTTAATAATTGTTCTGAAAAATTAATAAGCCTTGCATCTGCAAGTTTTGTGTTTTCGGGTATTTTATATTTTTTAAAAAAGATTCTAAGCGCTTTTTCTGTTTTATTTATTCCTAAAAAACGATTTAAAACGTCTCTTATATCGTCTACATAAGCTTCACCTTTCCACACATAAGCACCATCTTGTAACTCTGAAAAGTTTTTACTATCCACAAACATTTCAGCATAATTTCGCTCTCTATAATTACCAACTGTATTTAAAGAAAAATAGATATACAAAAATATGTTTACACTAAAACTCCAAAAAAAGGCGTGTGCAGCTGGTGATAAAAAATCAATTCCAAATAAAGCATGAGGTTTTAAAAGGTTTATAGAAAATAACCCATTTTCTACAAAGCTTGTATCACCAGTAATTGCCTCTATAGTAAATGGCAATAATAATGTATAAAAAGCAACTAAAAACCCACCAATAATACCAATAATTGCACCTTTTGAGGCCCCTCTATTCCAGAATAAACCGATAAAAAATGATGGAGCCAATTGTGCAATAACAACAAAAGCTGTTAAACCTATAGAGTACAAAGAAAGTTGAACAGAAAAATTGTAATAAAAAGCATAAGCTACAATAATAATAAAGAAAATAGCGAATCTTCTAATATTTTTAATGAACCTATTATTTTCATCAGATTTACTTTTACTAAATTTTGATAAAAACCCATAAGGAATTATAAGGTTATTACTTATCATAATAGATAATGCCAATGATGAAATAATCACCATAGAAATCACTGCAGATAAACCACCAAAAAAAACCAAGGTTGCCAAAAATGTATGCCCTTGACTTAATGGAAGTAGTAGAGAGAAATACTCGGCATTTACAGTATCTCCTAAATTAATTTTACCTGCATAAGCTATAAAAACAACAAAAATATTAAATAATAAAAGATACAGTGGGAATACCCAAATAGCTGTTTTAATATGCCTTTCTTTGTTAATTTCTAAAACAGAAACTTGAAATTGTCTTGGTAATAAAAAAATAGCTATAAAGGACAACATAATGGTAAAAAACCAATTAAACCCTTCTTCTAAACCTCCTAGAGTAACAACCCTATTAAAATTTTTAGTTGTAGAAAATTGAGTGATAATATCTGACATTCCATCAAATAAATAATATGTAACATAAATACCTATAATTAGAAAAAAGACTAATTTTAATACAGATTCTAAAGCAATTGAAACAATAATTCCTCTGTGTTTTTGAGATGCATCTGTAGTTTGTGTTCCAAAAAATGCAGCAAAAACGGCTAAAATTAAAGCGATATAAAATGTAGAATCATCAAAAATTGAACCTGATTCATAATTGCTTTTAGTTGTCATTATTTTAAAAGTTTCTGAAATTGCTTTTAATTGCAGTGACAAATAGGGTAAAATACCAGCAAGACAAATTAAAGTGACTAAAGCTCCTAAAAACCTGTTTTTACCATAACGTAATGAGATAAAGTCTGCTAACGATGATATTTTATGTTGCTTAGAAATACGAACTACTTTTCTTAAAACAATAATCCATAAGGGTGCTGCGATGATTGGTCCTAAATAAATGGTTAAGAAATTTACCCCTTTATTGGCAGCAACGCCAATACTACCATAATAAGTCCATGCAGAGCAATATACAGCAAAAGACAAAGCGTAAATAAATGGGCTATTTAACCACTTATTCTTGGTTTTTTTTTCTACAAAATAGGCTACATAAAAAAGCAACCCTAAATAAAAAAGTATTATTAAGGTTAGCAACCAATTACTCATAAAAACGCTTTAAGATATAATAAGATATTAAAACCGATAGTAAACAAATTATAAATATTGAAAAATAAAAAACAGGAACCCCAAAAACAGTATTAGCACTATTAAATACTAACAAAAAAGGAATATTTAAAACAATAAATAATCCTAAAGATAATAATACTAATTTTTGTTCGTGTCTTTTTTTCAAAATTAATTTTCATCTATTTTTAAAAACCAGCACTTTAAAAAAAGTGCTGGTTTTTATGGTTAATGTACTGAAGCCTCTCCTGCTCCAGAAGGAATTCTAATACTCTCTACGATGTCTACCACATCTTTTGGGGGTGCTGCTGTAACTCTAGAAACCACTAAAGAAATTACAACATTTACAATCATAGCAACTGTACCAAAACCTTCTGGTGATGTGCCAAACCACCAATCTTCTTTTGTACCTCCTCCAAACATGTCTAATTTATATTTCATCATGTAAAACAACATTAAAATGATTCCAACAACCATACCTGAAATGGCTCCCTCTTTATTCATTCTTTTATCAAAAATACCCAGTATGATTGCAGGAAAAAAGGATGCTGCTGCCAAACCAAAAGCCAATGCTACAGTTGCGGCGACAAACCCTGGTGGATTGATACCAAAATATCCAGAAATTAAAATTGCTACAAAAATTGAAGCTCTTGCCCACATTAACTCTCCTTTATCTGAAATATCTGGTTTGATTTGTTTTTTAATTAAATCATGAGAAATAGAAGTTGATATTACTAATAACAAACCTGCTGCTGTTGATAATGCTGCTGCCAAACCACCTGCAGCCACCAACGCAATTACCCAATTTGGTAAGCCTGCAATTTCTGGGTTGGCCAAAACCATAATATCTCTATCAACATACAACTCATTTCTGGCTGCACTTGCATTCGCAATCATTCGTTCGCCATAAATACCTCTTGTTTCTGTGTAAACTGGTTTTTTACCATCTAAAGCATTCCCTGCAATATATTGTATTTTACCATCGCCATTTTTATCTGTCCAAGCTATTAAACCTGTGTTTTCCCAATTTTTAAACCATTCAGGAATTTCAGAGTATTTAGTTTCACTAACAGTTTCAATTAAGTTTGTTCTAGAAAAAACTGAAATAGCTGGAGCTGTTGTATATAAGATTGCAATTAAAAACAAGGCATAACCAGCAGATTTACGTGCATCTTTTACTTTAGGTACAGTAAAAAAACGCACAATTACATGAGGTAATCCTGCTGTACCTACCATTAATGCTAATGTAATTGCAAAAACATCCCAAGTTGATTTAGAACCAGTTGTATATTCTTTAAAACCTAACTGTGTGTGTAAGCTATCTAATTTATCTAAAAGATATGTTCCATCTTCTAAGGTGCCTCCCATTCCTATTTGAGGAATTACATCTCCTGTCATTTGAAAAGAAATAAAAAAAGCTGGCACCATAAATGCAAAAATTAAAACACAATATTGTGCTACTTGCGTATATGTTATTCCCTTCATACCCCCTAAAAAGGCAAAAACCAATACAATACACATACCAATAGCTACACCCCAAATAATTTCTACTTGTAAAAATTGCGAGAATACAATTCCTACACCTCTCATTTGACCAGCTACGTATGTAAATGATACAATTAACGCACAAATTATAGCTACTGTTCTTGCTCCATTTGAATAATATCTGTCTCCAATAAAATCTGGAACGGTAAATTTTCCAAATTTTCGAAGATAAGGAGCTAATAAAAGTGCTAGAAGTACATAACCTCCTGTCCAACCTAATAAATACACAGAACCATCGTATCCTGCAAAGGAAATAATACCTGCCATAGATATAAATGAAGCTGCACTCATCCAGTCTGCTGCTGTTGCCATTCCGTTTGCTAATGGAGAAACACCACCACCAGCAACATAAAATTCTTTTGTAGAACCTGCTCTTGCCCAAATTGCAATTCCAAAATAGAGTGCAAAAGTTATTCCTACTATAATCCAAGTCCAAGTTTGAACGCTCATAATTTTTTATTTTTTAGTTGATTTTATTTGATTACTCTTCATCGTAACCGTATTTTTTATCTAGTTTATTCATCAATCTTACGTATACGAAAATGAGTATCACAAATACATAAATTGATCCTTGTTGGGCAAACCAAAAACCTAGTTTAAAGCCTCCTAATCTATATTGATTTAATTCTTCTCTAAAAAGAATTCCACATCCATAGGAAACTACAAACCAGATTACCAATAAGATGGCTAGGTACTTTAGATTTTCTTTCCAATATTTTTTTGCATTTTTACTTTCTGACATATTTTTTAATTTTATAGATAAATCATTGCTTGAAGTGTTAATGTATTTTGGTTTATAGTTCCAAATTTTTGATTTTTATATTCTAATGTTAATTTTGAATTATGACCACTGAAATAGGCATTTGCTCCTATACCAAATAAATTACGATTATTAGGTGTGGCATCATAAGAATTACTTCCATAAGAAATATAAGGCTGGTATCTTGTTTTGTTTTTATCGCCTGCTAAAACATACCCAAGATGGCCGTATAACATAGTACCTGTTCCATATGCGCTAAATAAATAATCTTTTCCATAATTATTATTTTGATAAACTGCATAAGCTGTTAAAGCACTACCATCATCAGAAAGTGGTGTGTCGTAAAAAGCATCAACAGCAAAAATAGATACATTTTCTCCTGATAAGTTTCCTGCACTATTAGCTACTACAGAACCATTAGGATGTGCAAAAAAACCAGCTCCAATGTTAAATACTTTTTTTCCTCCTAAATAAGAACCAACTTTATATGGTAAAAAATTAGATTCTTGCTCTAAAAAATGATAATCGAAATAGCCTGCAAAAGTTTTTCCTGCCTCTTTGGTTCCTAATAATCTTGATCCACCATAAATAGATTCACCACTATTTACTGGTGTTCTAGCATCCAACCCGTTTACAACGGCATCATTAACTGACAATCTATATTGTAATTTTCCAAATTTTCCTTTTAAGAAAACTCCTAAATGTCTAGCAAATTGATCTGACAAACCTATTGTTGCCCAAGATTGGCGGTTGTTATCTAAAGTCATCATATTTAATGTACTTTGATTGTTTAAACGAGAAATACCGTTAAAATAATGCAGTCCAGCTCCAATAGTATGATTTTTACCCAATTGATATTGCCCCCAGACGTCGTGAAAAAATAATTGAGAGTTTTCTCCTTTTCCTAAAGGAGACATATTTGCTCCTTTTAGACTATTTAATCCAAAGTGAGTTAAGATTAAAAATTTCTCATTAATTTGAGCAAACATTAATATTCTTGCACGTCTTAAATTAAAATTGGTTTTAGCTGCTGTTGGAGCAGCATCGCTATTGTTCTGACCCCAAATTTGAGCCCAGGAAATAATTCTAATATATTTTTTCCCTTCTTCATCTAACTTTACTTTAATACCTCCATTATAATCTGGAGACCCTTGAGCAAATACAGATATAGAAACTATAGAAAGAAAAATATATAATCTTAAAGTTAATTGTTTCATAAGTTATTGATTGATTAAAAAATTGATTTGTGCACTCGACGAATGTCATCAAAAACTTATGTTAAAAAAAAAATACTATATATTTTTGTTAAAATAGTATATCTAATCCTTAAATCGCTCCCATTTAATTAACATAAACTTATCTCCTAACTCTGTAACTACTACTCCTGCTCCTTTTAAATTATCAGCATTTTGAAAGTAAAAACCTAATTCTTTGGCATTTAATATTTTATAGGTAGGGTGGTAATTTTTGTTTTGTGGTCTTTTTATACCATATCTTTTTACCCAGTTTAAAATACTAACATGAGACACCCCTAGTATTCGTTCAATTTCTCGATAACTTAACCCCTCTAAATAGAGTTGTAATGCTTTGTTTACAAAGTAATCGTCTATTTTTTTTCCAAGCTTATTTACAGTAAAATAATAGTTACAACTTTTGCATTTATAGCGTTGTCTTTTGTTAACAACTCCACTTTTAACACAATTGTCTGAAGAACAATTTGGACAGTTATTTAGTTTCATGTATATAAAATTAGCATATATATATTAATTTAGCAAATATTATTGTATAATAATAAAAATATTAATTAATTTCTAAAATAAAATAGTATTTTAGATAGCCTTTAAAAAAACTAAATGCTTATAGTATTACAAGAATACTTCTTTATTATTTTACTCTTTTTTACAGTTGCAGTATTATATGCTTCTGTAGGGTTTGGTGGTGGTTCTAGCTATTTAGCTGTTTTGGCTTTAACTGGTATTGCTTTTTATCAAATAAGAGCAACAGCTTTGTTATGTAACATTATGGTAGTCTCTGGAAACGTGTATTTTTTTCAAAAGCAGAAAATAATTAATTGGCGACAATTACTACCTATTGTTTTGTTTAGTCTTCCCTTTGCTTTTTTAGGTGGATATTTAAAAATAAATCAAAATTTCTTTTTTATCTTACTTGGTTTTACACTTTTATTTGCTGCTTTAAGCATGTGGCTTTCAAAAAAAATTGCATCAAAACAAACAGCAAAAATCAATCATAAAAAAAATGCTTTTTACGGATCTATTATCGGTTTTATCTCGGGTATGGTGGGTATTGGTGGCGGTATTTTTTTAGCTCCTTTATTACATCTTACGAATTGGAATACACCCCAAAAAATTGCTGCTGCAGCAAGTGTTTTCATTTTAGTAAACTCTACAGCTGGTTTATTTGGGCAAATTAGCAACCCACAATTTTCTATAAATTGGCAACTTACGAGTGTTTTATTAGTTACTGTTTTTATAGGTGGTCAAATTGGAAACAGGTTAAGCAACCAGTTTTTTACACCTATTCAATTAAAAAAAACTACTGCAGTATTAATTGCTTTTGTTAGTTTTAAAATTCTTTGGGAAAATCTTTTTTAGAAATAAATACGTTTTCTATTGCATAACCATTGCAATCAAAATATATTTGAAATCATCAACAAAAAAAACAGAAAATGTTACAAGTAATTTTTACGTTAATCATGTTAATTTTATTGCAAGCTGTATTAGGTTTCGATAATTTATTATACATTTCTTTAGAGTCTAAAAAGGCGCCACAAACCGACCAAAAAAGGGTTCGTAAAGTAGGGATTTTAATTGCTATTGCACTCCGTATTTTTTTGTTATTAATATTGGTTTCTTTAATTAAATATTTTCAAAAGCCATTTAGTTTTTTAACGGGAGAAATAGAAAATATTATAAAGTTTGCATTTAATGGCCATAGTTTAATTGTTTTAGCTGGTGGTGGTTTTATTATTTATACTGCCATTAAAGAAATTTGGTACATGATTTCTACAAAAGGGTTAGAGTTTTCTGAAATGACTACAGAAAAAGGGTCCAAATCTTCTAAAGCTGTAATTTTTAGCATTGTTTTAATGAACTTAGTTTTTTCTTTTGATTCTATTTTAGCCGCTATTGGCTTAACCAAAGAAATAAAAAACGAAACTACTGCATTTATAGTGATGGCAACTGCCATTGTTGTAAGTGGTTTGTTAATGTTATTAATGGCAAATAAAATTTCGATATTTCTATCTAAAAACAGAATGTATGAAGTTTTAGGGCTGTTTATCCTTTTTATAGTAGGAATAATGTTAGTAACAGAAGGTGGCCATTTAGCGCATTTAAAACTATTTGGCAATGAAATTGTACCTATGAGCAAAACAACTTTTTACTTTGTAATAGCTATTCTTGTTATTATTGATATTGTACAAGGTAAGTATCAGAAAAAATTATTGACCCAGAAATAATCTAATCATATAAAAAAAGGTTCTTTTGGATCACTTTTTTTTTAACACTACTGCAGTTTTGTTTAATTTTTTTAACATTTTATTAAACAATTATATTGTATCTTTGTTTCATAAAATTTGATGTTATACTTCTTTTTATATGAAGCATTTAATATAAATATGAAGTTTTTTGGTTGATTGATGGGCCGCTATTTAACACGATAGCGGCTTTTTTATGCAGTAATTTCTGGAAAACTATCTATTAATCTTTGGCTAATAATCTGTAATATTCTTCTATTTAACTCTGATGCATTTGTATTGTAAAAAGCAAACTCATCAATTGTAAAATGGCCAATAATTAGGCCTAGAGTAATATTTTTATGATTATGATCTGTTTTATAAATAGTAACAATTTTTTGATTTTTTTTTGAAACTGTTAAACGGCTAAAATCTATTTTTCTTTTTTGTAAATACTCTACAAAAGAGGCAATTAATAATGCATGTTGCATTTTAATAATGGGTCTTATAGTTTGGTTCTGAAAAGTTTCTACATCTGTAGTGCCTTCTTTTAACAAACCCTTTAAAATTGGTCTTTCTTTAGACATTATCTAACAATTCATCAATTTGTAATTGAAAATCATATTGCAAATCTTCATGTAATTTATCCATGGCTTTTTTTGCCATTCTTAGTTGCATATCAAATATATTTTGCAAACGGGTGCTTCTTTTTATAGAAGGTTTAAAATCCTTTAATTTTTTACAAAAATATAATAGCAATTCTGCTTCTGTTTCTTTCTTTTTAGAGTATCTAATATGTTTTTTTATAGACGTTAATATTTTTCTGGTGCTTTTTCTTATATAAAAAAAATTCTTTGTATTTATTTCTTCAAATTGTAAATCTACCTCTTCTTTTATGGTTTGAATGTAAATTTCTTCGTCATGAGATTCAAATAATAAATAGGTTAACAGTTCTTTATTTTCTTTTTTAAATCTTGCTAAATGCAAACACAATTCTTTTAACTCATTCGCAGATTTGTGCGAGAGTTCGTCTTTAAGTTGTTTTATGTTTACTGCTTTCATTAAAAAAATAAACCTCAAATAATTATAGAAATATTTGAGGTTTTGTATTTGTTATACTATAACTTTTCACTTGGTAATGTTACCATTTCGTTTACATCTACATCATAGTTTACACCATCAACTTTAAAACCAAAGAGGTTGTAAAAATCGTTGCTATAACCTTCTAAATCTCCAATTTCAGTAAGATTTTCTGTGGTTGCAGACTCCCAAAGCGCAATTACTTCTTTTTGAACATCCTCAGCCATTTCCCAATCATCAATTCTAATTCTTCCTTTTTCATCTAAAGGAATAGTACCTTCTGTAAACAATCTTTGGCTATATAAACGTTGAATTTGCTCTATACAACCTTCGTGAGTTCCTTTTTCTTTCATTACCTTATACAACAAAGAAATATATAATGGAATTACTGGAATGGCAGAACTAGCTTGAGTTACCAATGCTTTATTTACAGAAACGTATGCCTTAGCTCCTACAGATTTTAAAGCGTCTGTAATTTCGAAAGCTGTTGCTTCTAAATGATCTTTTGCTGCACCTATAGTTCCGTTTCTGTAAACTGGCTTGGTAACTTCTGGTCCAATGTAAGAATAAGCAACAGTTGTTGCACCTTCAGATAGTAAATTTTCTGCATTTAAGGCGTCCATCCACATTTTCCAATCCTCTCCACCCATTACAGTAATAGTATTTTCTACATCTTCTCCTTCTGCAGGATTTATAGAGATTTCTGATACTTTACCCGTATGAAAATCTACTGTTTTATTGGTAAAAACTTCTCCTATTGGTTTTAAAACCGATTTGTAACGTTTACCCGTTTCTGGATGTGTTCTAACAGGTGAAGCCAAACTGTAAATTACCAAATCTATTTGGCCTAAGTCTTCTTTAATTAAATTGACAACTTGTTGTTTTATATCGTTTGAAAAAGCATCTCCATTAATACTTTTTGCATACAAACCTGCTTTGTGTGCTTCTTTTTCAAAAGCTGCAGTATTGTAATAACCAGGTGAAGCTGGTCTGCCTTCTGAAGCAGGTTTATCGAAAAACACGCCAATTGTTGCAGCATCAGAACCAAATCCACTTGTGATTCTAGACGCCAAACCAAATCCTGTTGACGAACCTATTACCAATACTTTTTTGGGTCCTTTTATTTTATCTTTTGATTTAACGTATTCTATTTGATTTTTTACATTTTGCGCACAACCTGTTGGGTGTGATGTTAAACAAATAAAGCCTCTTGTTCTTGGTTCTATAATCATTTTTTTCAGTTTATAAGACCTCACAGGTTTTTTGACACCTGTGAGGTCTTTTAATTTAATAGATTTATTTTTTAAAAAAAGAATTTACATTCTCTTCAATTCTATTTAATACATTTTCTGTAGATGCTTTTACAAACGTTTCTCCAGTAATTTGTTCGTATAACTCTATGTATCTGTTTGATATTTCTATAATTTTCGCATCAGACATTTCTGGTATTTGCTGATTTTCTTTTCCTTGAAAACCATTTTCTATCAACCATTGTCTTACAAATTCTTTAGATAATTGTTTTTGTGCTTCGCCTTTATTTTGTCTTTCTTGATAACCTTCTGCATAAAAATAACGTGAAGAATCTGGTGTATGAATTTCATCAATCAATACAATTTTACCATCTTTTGTTTTCCCAAACTCGTATTTGGTATCGACTAAAATAAGGCCTCTTTTTGCAGCTATTTCTGTACCTCTTTTAAATAATTTGCGTGTGTAATCTTCTAAAACTAAATAATCTTCTTCTGAAACGATACCCTTACTTAAAATTTCTTCTCTAGGAATATCTTCGTCATGTTCGCCATTATCAGCTTTGGTAGATGGTGTAATTATTGGTGTTGGAAATTGATCATTTTCTTTTAAACCTTCTGGCATTGATACACCACAAAGTAATCTTTTTCCAGCTTTATATTCTCTAGCTGCATGACCTGATAAATAACCACGAATAACCATTTCTACCTTAAAAGGCTCACACAAATGCCCTACTGCTACATTTTCATCTGGATTTGCAATTAACCAATTAGGAACAATATCTGCTGTATCATTCATCATTTTCGTTGCAATCTGATTTAATATTTGGCCTTTAAAAGGAATTTGACGTGGTAAAATTACATCGAAGGCAGACAATCTGTCTGTAGCAATCATTACCAAATGCTCATCATTGATATTGTAAACCTCTCTAACTTTACCTTTGTAAACAGATTTTAAATTGGGAAATTTAAAATTTGTTTCATTAATTGTATTCATTTTTAATATTGTGTTGTTTGTTTGGCAAAAATAAGTCTTCTATATCTTTTTATTCAGATTTAAAATAGTTTTTTATTTGTTGTCTTTCAAAAGAATAAACACTTGATTTATTTTCAATTTCATCAATTATCTGTAAAGAAACTCTTTTTAGTGTATTAGATTTTAAATGAGTTACATTTTGAATTGTTATTTTATATAACACTCTTAATAATTCCTCTAAAATTAAAACATCAACTCCATTTATTTTCTTTTTTAAATCTTCATTGCTCAATTCAAAAATTTCAAAAAATCCAAAATCTAATTTTTCTTTTAACTCTTGATCTAAAGCTTTAAGATTAACATTACCTTCTTCTCCTAAATTAGCCATTAAATTTCTTATAAGAAGTATTATTTTCTGTATTTCTCTTTCAATAAAATCACTTCTATATTCCATTTACAATAAGCTATTCTGTTTCTATACCTTTATAAGCAGTAATAATTTTTTTAACCAACCTGTGTCTTACAACGTCTTTATCGTCTAAGTATACTTGCGCAATACCTTCTATATCTTTTAGTGCTAACAAAGATTCTTTTAATCCAGAAACCTGTTTTCTTGGTAAATCTATCTGACCTGGATCTCCTGTAATGATAAACTTTGCATTTTTACCCATTCTTGTTAAAAACATTTTCATTTGATTATGGGTTGTATTTTGTGCTTCATCTAAAATTACAAAGGCATTATCTAGAGTCCTACCACGCATAAAAGCTAAAGGTGCTATTTGTATGACACCTTTTTCTAGGTGAGATTCTAATCTTTCATGAGGAATCATATCTCTTAAGCCATCATATAATGGCTGCATGTATGGGTCTAATTTTTCTTTTAGATCTCCAGGTAAAAAACCCAAGTTTTCTCCAGATTCTACAGCTGGTCTTGTTAAAATAATGCGTCTTACTTCTTTTTCTTTTAATGCTTTTACTGCCAATGCTACTGCTGTATATGTTTTTCCTGTACCTGCTGGCCCTACAGCAAAAAGCATATCATTTTTTTGCATTAAAGAAACCATTTTGCGTTGATTTTCGGTTTGTGCCTTAATTAATTTACCGCTTACACCATGTACTAAAACATCTTTTGTGTTTTTAGAAGCTGTTGTTTTTTCTTCATGTCCTGTAGATGTTAAAATACGCTCTATACTATTTTCATCTAACTTATTGTATCTATTAAAATACTTGATTAAACGCTCTAAACGAATTTCAAATTCGTCTAACAAATTAGACGCTCCATAAATTTTCATTTTAGAGCCACGTGCTACGATTTTAATTTTTGGAAAATACCTTTTTAACTGCTCTACGGTACTATTATGTGCCCCAAAAAAGTCTTTTGGGTTTATTTCTTCTAGCTCTATAATGCGTTCGTTCAAATGTTTATTTTTTGAAGTTTAATATCTATTTTATTTCAACTAAAAATAGCGAATAAAATTTCTAAATTGATTAGATTTGCGTAAAATAGTTAACAACTTTTACACATTTAATTAACAGTAATTTTTATGTCTTTTATAACACTTACCACAGATTTCGGAACAAAAGACCATTTTGTGGGAGCTGTAAAAGGAGCTATTTTTTCTGAATTACCAGAAGTAAACATTATTGATATTACCCATGAAATCTCTCCTTTTAACATTACAGAAACTGCCTATATTTTAAAAAACTCTTACAAAAGCTTTCCTAAAGGTACAGTACATATTGTGGGGGTAGATTCTGAGTTAAGTGCAGAGAATAAACACATTGCTTTAGAATTAGACGATCATTTTTTTGTTTGTCCAGACAATGGTTTAATTTCTATGATTGCTTCTGAAGTAAAACCTAAAAAAATTGTAGAAATTAATATACATGATCGAATTGAAAGTAGTTTTCCTGTATTAGATGTATTTGTACAAGTAGCTTGCTTTATTATTAGAGGGGGTAACTTGACCGTAATAGGTAAAGAAATTGAAGATTTTAAGAAAATTATAGAAATACAGCCAAAAACCAATCAACAACAAGATCAAATAATTGGTGGTGTTTTATACATTGATAATTACGGAAATGTAATTACCAACATTAATAAAAAAATGTTTCAAGATATTGGTAAAGGAAGAAACTTTACGATCAATGCAAAAAAACATAAATTCACTAAAATTTTTTCTAAATATAACGAAGTTGCAAGTAATAGCGCTTATAGCAATCAACAGTACGAAGGGCATAAATTAGCGCTTTTTAACACTGCAGCATACTTAGAACTAGCTATTTACAGAAGTAATTTAGACACCGTTGGTGGCGCAAGCTCTCTCTTAGGTTTAGAGTATAGAGATGTTGTTACCATTACTTTTGAAAATAAACCAAACCAAGAATTTACCATATTAAATTAAACATGTTTGTTAGAATTGTAAAGATGAGTTTTCATCAAGAACATATAGAAACTTTTAAAGTTATTTTTGAAGAAAAAAAGAAATTTATTAGAAATTCTGAAGGTTGTAAACTTTTAGAATTATATCAAGATAAAAATAATAAAGAACTTTTTTTTACGTATTCATACTGGGAAACTGAGCAAGATTTAGAAAATTACAGAAACTCTGAACTTTTTAAAAATGTTTGGACAAAAACCAAAGCGCTTTTTAATAACAAAGCAGAGGCTTGGAGTGTAGACAAAAAAGTAACTTTACTATAAGTTTAAAAGTTATAAGAAAAATAAAATATGTTTGCCATACTAAAAAAAGAATTTAACTCGTTTTTCTCGTCTACAATTGCTTATTTAGTAATTGGGGTATTCTTGCTTGTAAATGGTTTGTTCTTATTTATTTTTAAGGACGACTTTAATATTTTAAATGCTGGTTTTGCAGATTTAAATTCGTTTTTCTATCTAGCCCCTTGGGTTTTTATATTCTTAATACCTGCCATTACCATGAAAAGTTTTGCAGACGAATTTAACAATGGAACCATAGAGATTTTAAAAACCAAACCCATTACTGATTGGCAAATTGTTTTGGGTAAATTTTGGGCATCTTTATTACTGGTAATTACTGCAATTATCCCCACGTTTACTTATGTATATACAGTTTATAATTTGGGCAATCCTGTTGGAAATTTAGATTTTGCAACCATTATTGGTTCCTATATTGGCTTGTTTTTTTTGGCTGCTACCTATACAGCTATTGGCTTATTTACCTCTACCCTTTCTAAAAATCAAATTGTGGCATTTATTTTAGGGGTGCTAATTACCTTTTTATTATTTTATGGTTTTGATGCACTTTCAGCTACATTTGATAATAATTTAGCTATCAAAAAAATTGGCATCAATGAGCATTTTAAAAGTATTTCTAGAGGAGTTATAGACACGAGAGATCTTATCTATTTTTTAAGTATTACTGTTTTCTTTTTATTCATCACTAAAACACAATTAGAAAATGAATAAAAAAGTAAAAAGTATCATACTTTTAATTATAGCCATTATAGTATTTAATTATGCAAGTCAATCTGTTTACAAAAGATTCGATTTAACTTCTGATAAACGGTATACCCTTTCTAAAACTACTCTAGATATAATTTCTAAGGTTAATAAAACCTTATTTATAAATGTTTATTTAGAGGGCGATTTTCCATCAGAATTTAAAAGACTACAAATAGAAACCCAACAATATTTAGAAGAACTTGCTTCTGAGAACAGCAATATTATCATCAATTTTGAAAACCCAGATAACCAACGTGAAGCGTTGATAAAAAAAGGGATGATGCCAAGTCAATTAACTGTTGAAGAAGAAGGTAAAATGACTGAAGCAATTATTTTTCCTTGGGCAGAAATTAATTATGGTAAAAAAACAAGTATTTTTTCTCTATTACCAAATGCCATGTTAGCCTCTCAAAAAGAGCAATTACAAAAAGCGATAGAAAATTTAGAATATAGTTTTTCTAATGCTATCAATACTGTAAATATAGATATACAAAAAAAAGTGGCTATTTTGATAGGAAATGGAGAATTGCAAGATATGTATCAATATAGCTATTTAAGTGAAGTTGCTAAAAAATACAGATTGGCAAAATTTACCTTAGATTCGGTTACAAAAAACCCACAACAAACTTTAAGCGACTTGTTAAATTTAGATTTGGCAGTTATTGCCAAACCTACTGAAAAATTTAGTGAAAAAGAAAAATTAGTTTTAGATCAGTTTATTGCAAATGGTGGTAAAACACTTTGGATGTTAGACATGGTGCAAGCAGACCAAGATAGTTTGGCAACCAATAATAAAATGTTGGCTTACCCAAGAGATTTAAACCTTACTGACCTCTTATTTTCTTACGGAGTTCGTATTAACAGTACTTTAATCAAAGATTTATATGCTGCTGAAATTCCAGTAGCAACTGGGCAAGTTGGCAATCAAACGCAGTTTAAAAATTTAGATTGGTTGTATCATCCTTTAGCGGGTACAAACCCAAACAATGTAATTACAAAAAACGTAACACCTGTTAGGTTACAATTTGCAAATCAAATAGATACACTTAAAAACAATATTAAAAAAACACCTTTATTAGTTAGTTCTGTGTTCACTCAAAAAGTAGGCACACCAGTCTTTATAGAGTTACAATCTATTGCAGAAGAAGTTCTAGAAACTGATTATAAAAGTGGCAATCAACTATTTGCAGTTTTATTAGAAGGGCAGTTTACCTCTGCTTACAAAAACAGAGTAAAACCATTTACAAGTAAGTTTTATAAAGAGCAATCTGCCCCAAATAAAATGGTGGTTATTGCAGATGGTGATGTTGGCAAAAATCAACTTTTAAAAGGAAAACCATATGATTTGGCTAGAGATAAATGGACCAATCAACAATTTGGTAACAAAGATTTTTTACTAAATACTATAGATTATTTATTAGATGACACCGGCTTGATGCAACTTAGAAACAAAAGTTTAAAAATTAGAATGTTAGACAAACAAAAGGCATTTAAAGAACGTACTTATTGGCAATTTTTAAATGTAATTTCACCGTTACTTTTGTTGTTTGGTTTTGGTTTTGTTTTTAATTTTTTAAGACGAAGAACATATTCTTAAACAAAGAATATCTTTATTAAATTTTTAATAAATTATCATGAATAAATTCATAATTTAAAACATGTTGTAGTTTTTCTGAACTGATAATTTTCCATTGATAATCTTCATTTTCTTCAAAAACTGGCGCTTCTAGATCTTTGCTAATCCTAGCATTTACATAAAACATTTCTCTTGTTGGATGGTGATTTGAACAAGCGTTAAAAGTTATATTCCAACAATTCTGAGCAATAATTGTATGCATAATTTCGATACAATCTTCTCTGTGAATCATATTTACAAAACCTTTAGGTTGTGGTATTTTTTTTCCATTTTTAAACCAATTAGCTGGATGTCTTTCCCCTCCAAATAAACCCGCAAAACGTAAAATTGTGGTTTCAAAAAAAGTATTTTCTCTAAACAAGTTTTCTATAGTTACTAAAGGATGGTTTTTTACAACAGCATCATCTTCTGTCATTACTTTATTAATTCTAGGATATACAGAAGTAGAACTAACCAAAATCACTTTCTGTACAGGAGAATTTTGAATTTGAGAAATAAAGTTTTCAAAACCATCAATATCTTTAGAAGTAATGGCAATAATTAAAATATCCGTAGTTAAAAAATCGTCATATTCTTCAAAATCAGAAATATTTACGATGTAAGACTCTATACCTAAAGATTGTAATTCATCTATTTTATCAGAAGAAGTTGTAGAACCTTTTACAAAATAACCTTCTTCTAATAAAGAAACAGCTAAAGGTTTTCCTAACCATCCACAACCTAAAATACTTACGTTTTTCAATTTTAAAGGCTTTACTATTTAACAATTAGGTGTATCACAACAATTATCGTCTTTAATTAATTTACAAGACAATACTGCTAACAAAGCACCTAAAATTGGCGCAAGAATGTATAGCCATAAATTGCGAACGTTTCCAGATACAATATTGGGTGCAATAGAACGTGCAGGATTCATAGATGCATTGGTAATTGGACCTGCAAAAAGCGCTTCTAGCATGACAACACCTCCCACAGCTATACCTGCAATAATTCCCATTTCTTTGCTACCTGTAGACACATTAATAATTACAACCATTAAGAAAAAAGTTAGTAATAGCTCTAATACAAAAGCACGCCAAACATCAATAGTGGGAATGGTTGAACCTAAAAAATCACTAGTAGGAAATAAAAATAGTAGTAGTAAACTAGCTGCAAATGCACCTAATACTTGGGCAATAATAAATTTTGGCACTTCTTTCCAAGCAAACTTTTTTGCATAAGCAAAAGCAATAGTTACAGCAGGATTAAAGTGCGCTCCAGAGGTTTCTCCAAAAGCATAAATCATAGCCATTACAATTAAACCCCATGTAATACCAATACCTACATGAGTTACTTCTCCTCCAGTAACTTCATTAATTGTCATGGCTCCAGTACCACAAAAAATCATTGAAAATGTACCTAAAAACTCTGAAATATATTTCTTCATTTTACTTATAAAAAAGCAAAGATACATCTCCTTATTTTAAGTTTTTGTTAACGTTTAGTGTTTTTTGAAATTGTAATTTTATAATAAATTTAAAATCAATTAATTATGAAAAAATATTTAGTAAAAATCTTAAGCATTTTATCAATTTTAACATTTGTAGTTATGATAAGTTGTCAAAATAAAGACACTAAAGAAATTGTGGTACAAGAGGTTAAAAAATCGCTACCTGCAAAAATCGCTGCTCCTGCACCAAGTCCTAGTGCTACTCTAAAGCAAAAAGTAGGTTTAACAGATGTTAGCATAACATATTCTAGACCAGGAATGAAAGGAAGAGCTATTTTTGGAAATTTAGTGCCTTTTGATAAAATTTGGAGAACTGGCGCTAATAAAAATACGGAAGTAACTTTTAGTACAGAGGTTATGGTAGGTGACAAGAATGTAGCAGCGGGTACATACGCACTTTATACAAAACCTGGAAAAAACAAATGGGAAATAATACTATACAGTGCCTCAGACAATTGGGGAAACCCAAAAGAATGGGATGATGCTAAGGTTGTTGCTTCTGCTACTGTAGATGTAATTAAAATGCCTATGGATGTTGAAACTTTTACAATTACGATAGATGATATTACAAACAATTCTGCACTTTTAGGATTATTATGGGAAAACGTATATGTTGGTATGCCTTTTACAGTACCAACAGATAAAGCTGTAATGGCTTCTATTGATGAAGTTCTAAGTGGAGAACCAAATGCAAGAGCTTATTATGATGCTGCTGTATATTATAATTCTGAAAATAAAGACATTAAGAAAACAGTAACAATGATTGACAAAGCAATAGAGATGTCTAAAGAAAATCCTCAATTTTGGATGTTAAGGCAACAATCTTTAATACATGCAAAAGCGGGTAAAACTGCAACCGCAATAGCTGCCGCAAAACTATCTTTAGCATTAGCTAATAAAGCTGGAAATGCAGATTATGTAAAAATGAACGAAGACTCTTTAAAAGAATGGGGAGCTAAATAAATTGACAACTGTTTTAAAAAAATCTGAAGATACTACTTCGGATTTTTTTTTGCTTACTCTTATAAGCATTTTAGTCTGACATTACTATATGTTTAAACTTTCTAATTTATTATTTTATTCACTTTAAAAATAGAAATACATTCTTTTAAATCTTCTTTATTTTTTAGATTGTTGTTATTCGACAAATTCATTTAAAATATCTCACAAAAAAAAACATCCGACTCTAAAAAGAATTGGATGTCTTAATAATTTTAAAACTATATTTTATTTATTCAAATACATTTTACGTCTAGAATATAAGTCATAAAACTCATCATCTTTTAAACTATCTATAAATAGGATGCTTTCTCCTGTAGATTTCATTTCTGGACCTAGCTTTTTATTTACATTCGGGAATTTGTTAAATGAAAAAACAGGTTGTTTAATTGCATAACCATCTAATTGAGGATTAAATGTAAAGTCTGTTACTTTCTTTTCGCCCAACATTACTTTTGTAGCATAATTTACATAAGGTTCTTTGTATGCTTTTGCAATAAATGGTACCGTTCTAGAAGCTCTTGGATTGGCTTCTATAATGTACACAGTATCATGTTTAATGGCAAATTGTATGTTTATTAAACCAACTGTTTTTAATTCTCTAGCAATTGTATGTGTATGATCTATAATTTGCTGCATTACCAAATCTCCTAAATTAAAAGCAGGTAAAGTTGCATTAGAATCTCCAGAATGTATTCCACAAGGTTCTATATGTTCCATAATTCCAATGATGTACACATTTCCATCTGCATCACAAATTGCATCTGCTTCTGCTTCTATAGCTCCATCTAAATAATGGTCTAACAACAATTTATTATTAGGTATTTTGTGTAATAAATCTACAACATGTTGTACCAATTCTTCTTTGTTGATTACAATTTTCATTCCCTGACCACCTAAAACATAAGAAGGTCTTACCAAAATAGGAAAATCTAATTGATCTGATAATTCTAAAGCTTCGTCTGCAGTTTCTGCTACACCAAACTCTGGATAAGGAATGTTATTATCTTTTAATAAACTAGAAAAACGGCCTCTATCTTCTGCAATATCTAGAGCCTCAAAAGAAGTACCAATAATTTTAATACCGTATTTTGTTAGTTTTTCAGCTAATTTTAATGCTGTTTGTCCACCTAATTGTACTATTACTCCTTCTGGTTTTTCATGACGAATGATATCGTAAATATGTTCCCAAAAAACAGGCTCAAAATATAATTTATCTGCTGTATCAAAATCTGTAGAAACCGTTTCTGGGTTACAGTTAATCATAATGGTTTCGTAACCACATTCTGCTGCTGCTAAAACTCCATGTACACAACAGTAATCAAATTCGATACCTTGTCCAATTCTATTGGGTCCAGAACCTAAAACAATTACTTTTTTCTTATCGGTAACTACACTTTCATTTGCAATGGTAATTTCTCCACTTGCTGTTTCTATTTCGTTCTCAAAAGTTGAATAATAGTAAGGTGTTTTTGCTTTAAATTCTGCAGCACAAGTATCTACCAATTTGTAAACACGTTGTACTTTTAATTCTTCTCTTTTAGTGTATACTTGGCTTTCTAGACAATCTAGCATGTGTGCTATTTGTCTATCACCATATCCTTTTTGTTTTGCTTCCAACAATAAATCTCTTTCTATAGTATCTATATTATAGGTAGAAATTTCTTTTTCTAGTTGAAATAATTCTTCATATTGCTTTAAATACCACATGTCTATTTTAGTGATATCGTAAATTTTGCTTAATGGAATTCCCATAGCAATAGCATCATATATAGCAAAAACACGATCCCAACTTGCATTGGTTAATTTTTCTATAATTTGATTATAATCTGTATACCCTTTTCCATCTGCACCTAAACCATTTCTTTTAATTTCTAAAGATTGTGTTGCTTTGTGCAATGCTTCTTGGAAACAACGCCCAATACCCATTACTTCTCCAACAGCTTTCATTTGTAAACCTAAAGTTCTGTCTGAACCTTCGAATTTATCAAAATTCCAACGTGGTATTTTTACAATTACATAATCTAGTGTTGGCTCAAATAAAGCTGATGTAGATTTTGTAATTCCGTTTTCTAACTCATCTAAACTATAACCAATTGCTAGTTTTGTAGCTACTTTTGCAATTGGGTAACCTGTTGCTTTAGAGGCTAATGCAGAAGAACGAGAAACCCTTGGGTTAATTTCAATTGCAATAATGTCTTCTTTTTCATCTGGAGAAACTGCGAATTGCACATTACAACCACCTTCAAAATCTCCAATAGAACGCATCATATGTATAGCCATATCTCGCATTTTCTGATAAGTTTTATCAGAAAGTGTCATTGCTGGAGCAACAGTAATAGAGTCTCCCGTATGAATTCCCATAGGGTCCATATTTTCTATAGAACAGATAATTACTACATTGTCATTCTTGTCTCGTAATAACTCTAATTCATATTCTTTCCAACCCATCATTGCTTTGTCAATCATCACTTCGTGGATTGGAGATGCTTCTAAACCTCTGCTTAACAATTCGTCAAAATCTTCTGCTTTATAAACAATAGATGCACCTGCTCCTCCTAATGTATAAGAAGATCTAATAACTAATGGAAAACCAAATTCTTGTGCAATTTCTTTTCCTTTTAAGAAAGATGTAGCTGTAGCTTGTGGTGCCATATCAACACCTATTTTACCCATTAACTCTCTAAACTGTTCCCTATCTTCTGTTACGTTAATTGCGTCTATATCTACACCAATTAATTTTACATCAAAATCTCTCCAAATTCCTTTGTCATCTGCCTCTATACAAAGGTTTAATGCAGTTTGCCCACCCATAGTTGGCAAGACTGCATCAATTTGTGGATGTTCTTTTAATATTTGTATAATAGACTTTGTTGTTAATGGCAACAAATAAACATGATCTGCCATAGAAGGATCTGTCATAATTGTTGCAGGATTAGAGTTGATAAGTATCGTTTCTATTCCATCTTCTCTTAAAGAACGTAAAGATTGTGAACCAGAATAATCGAATTCACAAGCTTGTCCTATAACAATAGGTCCAGATCCAATAATTAAAATTGATTTTAAGTCTTCTCTTTTTGGCATGGTAAATAGTTGTGTTTTATGAGTTTGTAAAAATAATTAGTGTTTGAATATAAAAAAAGGTGTTACTAAAAATAGTAACACCTTAATTATTAACAATTGTTAATCATTATATTATTTTTTATGTCTAGTTTCTGAAGACACAGATATTTTCTTTCTTCCTTTAGCTCTTCTTCTAGCTAAAACTTTTCTTCCGTTTGCAGAAGCCATTCTTTCTCTGAAACCGTGTTTGTTTCTTCTCTTTCTCTTTGATGGCTGATAAGTTCTTTTCGGCATTATAATATATTTTTAAATGACTTCTTTAGTTTTTTGTGCTTCTTAGTTTTTATCCTTTTAAAAGCGTGTGCAAATATACAACTGTTTTTATTTTTGACAAATACTATTTTAAAAAAAATTAAAATATTTTTTCACCTCCATAAAAGTTAAAATATAAAAATGTTTTTACCTTTTTTATTTGACAGAAAATTTAGAGTTAGTACTTTTGCGCAAACCTAAGAATACCATGAGTAATACTAAATACGTTTTTGTAACAGGAGGCGTAACTTCATCGCTTGGAAAAGGAATTATTGCAGCATCTTTAGCAAAACTTTTGCAAGAGAGAGGCTTTTCTGTAACCATACAAAAATTAGACCCCTATATCAATATAGACCCAGGAACTTTAAATCCATATGAACATGGCGAATGTTATGTTACAGATGATGGTGCAGAAACCGATTTAGATTTAGGGCATTACGAGCGTTATTTAAACATCCCAACATCGCAAGCTAACAATGTTACAACTGGTAGAATTTATCAATCTGTAATAAATAAAGAGCGTAAAGGAGAGTTTTTAGGTAAAACAGTTCAAGTTATCCCTCATATTACCGATGAAATAAAACGTAGAATTCAGCTTTTAGGAGAAACTGGCGAATATGATATTGTAATTACAGAAATTGGTGGTACAGTTGGCGATATAGAATCTTTACCTTATGTAGAGTCTGTAAGACAAATGCTTTGGGAAAAAGGCGAAGATAATGCTATTGTTATTCATTTAACATTAATCCCTTTTTTAGCTGCTGCTGGCGAGTTAAAAACAAAACCTACACAGCACTCTGTAAAAATGTTAATGCAAAGTGGTGTTAGTCCAGATATTTTGGTTTGTAGAACAGAACACGAAATTTCTGACGACATTAAAAGAAAACTAGCTTTATTTTGTAATGTTAAAAAAGAAGATGTTATACAATCTATAGATGCAGAAACTATTTATGATGTACCCAATTTAATGTTGGACCAAGGTTTAGATAGAGTTGTACTTAATAAATTAAAACTGTCTTCTAAAGGAGAACCTAAATTAAAAGTTTGGAATGAGTTCTTAAGAAAACATAAAAACCCAATATCTGAAGTAGAAATCGCTTTAATTGGTAAATATATAGAGCTGCAAGATTCTTACAAATCTATAACAGAGGCTTTTATACATGCTGGTTCTTCTAACGAAACCAAAGTAAACGTACGTTGGGTACATTCTGAAAACTTAACAGCAAAGAATTTTGAGAAAAAATTAAAAGGTGTACATGGTATTTTAGTGGCTCCTGGTTTTGGTGATAGAGGAATTGACGGAAAAATAAATGCTGTAAAATATGCAAGAGAAAACAACATCCCTTTCTTTGGGATTTGTTTAGGAATGCAAATGGCAGTTATTGAGTTTGCTAAGAATGTACTTGGTTTGGTAGATGCTTTTTCTACAGAAATGAAACAAGATTGTAAAAATCCTGTGATCAACTTAATGGAAAGCCAAGAAGATGTTACAGAAAAAGGTGGCACCATGCGTTTAGGTGCTTGGGATTGTAATTTAATGGAAGACTCTAACGCTCACAAAGCTTATAAAGCTACTAAAATTAGCGAAAGACACAGACATAGATATGAATTTAATAACGATTACTTAGATCAAATAGAGCTAAAAGGTATGAAAGCTACAGGTATAAACCCCGCAACTGGTTTGGTAGAAGTAGTAGAAGTACCAACTCACCCTTGGTTTGTGGGTGTACAATATCATCCAGAATATAAAAGTACGGTGTTAAAACCTCATCCTTTATTTGTAGATTTTATAAAAGCAGCACTTAAATATTCGACAATCTAAAGTTCATAGCTTAAAAACGGAACACAATTTGAACTATTAAAGTCATCAACAAAAATCACAGCAAAATCAATTAAAAACAATACAGTTTTGCTACATTTGTCGGTTTTTACTTCTAATAAGAAGTTATTAATGACAGATTGACATTTAAATAAACACATGGAACAAAAAAAATTCGACTTCAATTCTTTTATTGGAATGATTTTATTGGGAGGTATCATTCTTTGGTGGATGAACACCAATCAACCAGAAACAGAAACTACTACAGATACTAAAACTAGTCAAGTTGTAGATTCTACAAAAACAAATACCCTTACAAATGCAGTTGTTAACGAAACTGCTTTTGAAAATGATTCAATTAAAAAGTTAGCGCTTACAAATAAATTAGGCGCTTTTGCACAGAGTGCAATCACAGGTTCAGAAGGGGTTACTGTTTTAGAAAACAGCGTTTTAAAACTTACGATTAATAATAAAGGTGGGCAAATTAAAGAAGCCTTAATTAAGAATTATAAAACATATGACTCTTTACCTTTATATATAGTAAAAGATAATAATGCTTCTTTTAACATTAATTTTGGCACTACAGACAATAGAATTTTAAATACGAAAAATTTATTTTTTAAACCGTCTTTATCTAAAAACGGAGAAAACCAGATACTTTCTATGAAATTAAAAGTATCTGAGACAAAGTATTTAGAATACAGATATGAGATGAAACCAAAAGACAATTACATGGTTGATTTTGCTATTCGATCTCAAGGTTTAAGTAATGTTATCAATTCATCAAATCCAATTAATTTAGATTGGAGCTTAAATGGTTACAGACATGAAAAAAGTTTGCGTACAGAAAACACCATGTATACCTACTTTTATTACAAAGCAGATGATGAAGTAGACTATATAAATGCCGGTAAATCTGAAGTTTTAAATGAGGTAGATTGGGTTGCTTATAAACAACACTTTTTTACGTCTAACTTACTAACAGAAAAACCTTTTAGCAACGCAACAATTACGTCTACAGATTTAGTTTTAAATGAAGAAATTGATACGGTTTTTACAAAAAAATTCGAATTAAAAACACCTTTAACATTATCTAATGGTGAGTTAAATTATAACATGAAATGGTTTTATGGCCCAAGTGATTATAATTTATTAAAAACCTATAAAGGTACAGATTTAGCAGAATCTGCTGATTTAGGTTGGGGAATTTTTGGTTTTTTAAACAGAACTATTTTTTATCCAGTATTTAACTTCTTAAAAGGGTTTTTATCTAACTATGGATTGATTATCATTTTAATGACGATTGTTGTTAGAATCATCATGTCTCCATTAGTATATAAATCGTATTTATCGAGTGCAAAAATGAAGGTAATTAGACCTGAATTAACTGCCTTAAATGAAAAATACCCAGGTAAAGAAAACGCTATGAAACGTCAGCAAGAAACCATGGCTATTCAACGAAAAGCAGGTGTAAGTATGATGTCTGGTTGTATACCCGCATTATTGCAAATGCCAGTTTTCTTTGCGTTGTTTAAATTTTTCCCAACAAATATCTCTTTAAGACAAGAAAGCTTTTTATGGGCAAACGATTTATCTTCATATGATACCATTTTTAAATTGCCTTTTAAAATTCCATTTTATGGAGACCACGTAAGTTTATTTCCAATTTTGGCCTCTATTGCTATTTTCTTTTACATGAAAATGAATCAAAGCCAACAAGCCAACATGCAAGCCCCCACGCAAGAAGGGATGCCTGATATGAGTAAAATGATGAAGTACATGATTTACTTCTCTCCAATTATGATGTTATTTTTCTTTAATAACTATGCAAGTTCTTTAAGTTTGTATTACTTTATATCTAACTTATTAACCATTGCTATTATGTTGGTTATTAAAAACTTTGTAATTGATGAAGAAAAAATTCACGCACAAATAGAAGAGAACAAAAAGCGTCCAGAAAAGAAAAAATCTAAGTTTAGACAACGTATAGACGATGCGATGAAACAAGCACAAGAGCAACAAGCTAAACAAAAAAGAAAATAAAAATAAAGAAACCGAAATTTTAAAATTTCGGTTTTTTTTATGCGATAAAAAAATAATTTGTTATTTGAAATAAGTAAAGGTAAATTTAAAAGAGTTACTTTCTACTGTAACAGCTCTTTTAATTTTGTAATAGTGGTATCTAAATCTTGTTTTGTAGTAAATTTAGAAAAAGAAAATCGTACAGAGGTTTTATCTTCTTCTCCATTTAATAAAATTTCTGAGAGTACATGTGACCCTTTATGGCTTCCACTTTGACAAGCACTACCCCCTGAAACAGCTATTCCTGCAAGATCTAAACTAAAAAGTAACATTGTATTTTTAACAGGAAAACGAACATTTAAAATTGTATAACTACTTTCATCTAAATGAGATGACAACCCGTTAAATTGTATTTTATCAGATATTTTTTTTAGCTCAGAAATAAAATACACTTTTAAGCTCTCTATGTAATTTTTATCTTTTTGTAAATTTTTAATTGCTATTTCTAAAGCTTTTTCCATCCCTAAAATTGCATGTACATTTTCTGTACTAGACCTTGCTCCTCTTTCCTGATCTCCACCATGTATCATTGGTAAAATACCAAAACCTTTTCTAAAAAAAGCAAAACCTACACCTTTGGGGCCATGAAATTTATGTGCACTAGCCACTATAAAATCTAAAGGATTTTTTTGCAAGTCAATCGCATAATGCCCAATAGCTTGTACAGTATCAGAATGTAACAAGGCATTGTACTTTTTACACAATAAACTTACTTTTTCTAAAGGTAAGAGATTCCCAATTTCGTTGTTAATCATCATTAAACTAACCAACGTTTTTTGTTTAGAATTTTGTAAAAGACGCTCTAAATGGTTAATATTTATACCCCCATTTTCATCAAGCTCTACAAAGTCTAAAACAATATTATAAGTTTCTTCCAAGTAATTACAGGTATGCAAAACTGCATGATGTTCTATTTTAGAAGTAATAACTCTTTGGATACCTAAATTTAAAACAGCATTATTTAAAATTAAATTATCTGCTTCTGTACCACTAGAAGTAAAAATAATTTCTTGCGCAGTAACATTAAAAAAACGAGCAATATTTTTTCTAGCAGTTTCTACTGCTGATTTTGCTTTTCTGCCAAATTGATGTGTAGAGGATGGATTACCAAAGTTTTCTGCCATAGAAGTTTGCATGGTTGCAATAACTTCTTTGTCTATTGGTGTAGTTGCAGCATTATCTAAATACACTGTTTTCATTGTACAAAAATACGTTTTCTATTTTTACTCTTTTACATTTTGATAAATATAAACCTCTGTAGCTCCTAAACCATATTTTTTGTAAGAAGCATCGTAATATTTAACTGGATATTTGTTTAATAAATTTTGTAATTCGGTTTTTAAAACGCCCTCTCCTACACCATGTATAAATACAATTTTAGAAATTCTTTTTTGTATGGCAAATACTACTTTTCTTTTTGCAGTATCTAATTGCAGGTTTAACATATCGTAATTATCTAAACCTTTTACAGATTTTACTAATTGATTGATATGCAAATCTACCTCTAAAACAACTTCTTGTTTTTGTTTCTTAAATAAACTTTCTTTGGGTTTATTTACGCTAATTTTTTCTTTTAAAAGCGCATTATTTATGTCTGAATATTTCGATAATTCGTATTGTTCTTTTTCAATTTTAACCAATTCTTTTTCATCAAAATTAAACACCATACCATCTGTAGTTTCTACAGCGATAGTATTTTTATTGATAGCGATAACCTTTCCTTTTAAAACATCATCTAAAACAGCTACTTTATTACCAATTTCTAAACGCATTGTTAACATTATTTTAATTCAAAATACTAAATAACAGCTTACTTTTGCTACAAAAATACATAGTATGGTACACACTTCTTCTATTTCTACAGAAAATTTCTTTAAAGAAGCAAATAAAAAAGTAAGTTTGACTGATGATCGAAAAACACTATTGCTTAGAATTTCTGAAAGTATTGCAAAAGAATACACAAAAAACGAGGTTGTAAATATTAATTTTATTTGCACACATAACTCTAGAAGAAGTCAACTTGGTCAAGTTTGGGCATTTTTTGCAGCACAATTTTTCGAATTAAATATTAACGCACTTTCTGGCGGTACAGAGGTTACTGCTTTTTATAGAAACACTGTAAAAACCTTACAAAAAGTAGGTTTCGATTTTAAAATAGAAGATTTTTCTCATCAGAACCCAAAATATATTATTTCTTTTGATGGAAGCAAAAAAAGTATTTTAGGTTTTTCTAAAAGATTTGACGATCCTATTAACAAAGATCCTTTTATTGCAATTACAACTTGTAATAATGCGGATGCAAATTGCCCTTTTATACCCACTGCTTTAGAAAGATTTCATTTGCCTTTTGTAGATCCAAAAGCATCTGATGGCACAAAAGCACAAGAAGAAACTTATTTAAAAACAAACCAGCAAATTGCTGCAGAAGTGTATTTTATTTTCGAGAATGTTGAGAAATTAGCGCGTTAAACTTCTAAATTTTTGTCATAAGGTATTCTCTCTAAAACGTGATTTATTACGTTAACTCTAGCTTCTGTTTTTCTATTTGCTCTAATTATTTTCCAAGGAGAAATTTTTGTATTAGTTTTTTTAAACATAGCATCTTTGTACTCTGTATATTGATCCCAAAGTAGCTGCGCTTTTTCGTCTAACTTGGTCATTTTCCACTGTTTAAGTGGATTTCTTTTAATATCTTCAAAACGCTTGGCTTGTTCTTTTTTAGAAATAGACATGTATATTTTTACCAAATGAATACCTGATTCTAAAATCATTTTTTCAAAATCATTTACTTGATTCATAAAAATTTGATATTCTTCTTGTGTACAAAAACCATTTACAGGTTCTACGACTGCTCTATTATACCAACTTCTATCAAAAAAAACAATTTCTCCTGCTTTTGGGAACTGCTCTACATAACGTTGAAAATACCATTGAGACTGCTCATCTTTTGTGGGTTTTGGCAACGCAACAATACGCATATGACGTGGGTTTATACGTTCTGTTAATCTTCTAATGGCACCTCCTTTACCTGCAGCATCTCTTCCTTGAAAAACAATAATAATTCTTTCGTTATTATCTATAGCCCAAGTTTGCAATCGTATTAATTCTACTTGTAATTTTTTTAATTTTTTCTGATAGTTTACATAACGCAAACCTCTTTCTAGATTAAAGGGTTCTTTAGACAATAATGCCAAAAGTCCTTTTTTTGTATTTAGTTTATTTACTTGTTTTTCAGTAAGTTTATCAACCATAAAATTTAGTCTATATGTTTACTACTAGACCTATAGTAACGCATTACTACGTTTGGGTCTGGTGTTAAAGTTATTTTTGCGCCTTGTTTATCATCATAATCAAACTGAGAAATAACATGCCTCATAGCTTCTAATCTTGCTACTTGTTTGTCATTTGTTTTAATCATTATCCAAGGGCTGTAAGAAGTATGTGTTTTAGAAAACATTTCTGCCTTGTAATGGGTATACTTATCCCAGAGTAATTGTCCTTGTTTATCAACAGGACTAAATTTCCATCTTTTTAATGGATTTTCTTTACGATCTTCAAATCGTTTTAATTGCTCATCTTTAGTAATAGATAGCCAAAATTTTATAATAATTACGCCATCTTCATACATCATATGTTCAAACTCTGGCACTTGCACTAAAAACTCTTTGTATTGTTGCTCTGTACAGAAGCCCATAACGGGTTCTACTACAGCTCTATTGTACCAACTTCTATCAAAAAAAACAATTTCTCCTGGATTGGGTAATTCTTTTATATAACGCTGAAAATACCATTGGCCTTTTTCTATTTCCGTAGGTTTATTTAAAGCTACCAACCTTGATGAACGCGGATTTAAATGCTCCATAAAGCGTCTGATATTTCCTCCTTTTCCTGCGGCATCCCTTCCTTCAAAAATAACAGCAACACGTTTTTTTTCTTTAGAAATCCAACGTTGTAATTTTACCAATTCTATTTGCAATAATTTAAGCTCTTCTTCGTAATAAAGTGTTTTTTTTACTTTGTTGTATAATGGGCTTTTATCTTTAATTAAATCGAGTAATTCTGAATTATTTTCTATACTCTGAAAATCTTCTGCAGTAATATTATTTTTTTTACTCATATATATTTTTTCGAAGTTTAAAAATATTAATTTTTTTTGTTAATTCGATTAAAAAAGATCATTTTAAAGAAGAATTTTTATATTTGTTTTTTATGAAAAAAAACTTTTCGGTTTTATTTTTTCTGATAAGTGTTGTTATTTTTTCACAAAAAAAATACACAAAAGAAATTAGCATTATCACAGAAAATGATTTATATACTTCCACTTACTATGATAGATACTATACAAATGGGCTGTTTTTGTCTTATAGGTATGTAGCAAAGGAAGGTCATAAAAATTTAGAAAAAAAAATATTTGAGTTTACTGTTGGCCATAAAATGTACACTCCTTTTAAAGCGATCTTAGTAAATATAGAAAATCATGATAGGCCTTTTGCAGCCTATTTTTATGGTAGTTTTGGCATACAAAAAGTATTTAAAAAAAATAATGCTTTAAAAACAACTTTTCAGATTGGTGTTATAGGTCCAAGTGCATTTGGTAAAAACTTACAAGATTTTATACACAATATTTACGGTTTTAAAGAAGCTGTAGGCTGGAAATATCAAATTAAAAATGCTATTGGTTTAAATTTTAATGTAGCGTATACCCAAAAACTTTTTAAGAAAACAGAAAAGTTTTTTGATGTTTTTTGGACAAACAGAGGTAAAATTGGCACAATTGATACAAACATCTCTTCGGGTTTTTTAACTAGAATAGGTTTTAAACCTTTGCAAAAACTAGCTAATTCTATAGCTTTTAAAACCAACATCAACAATACAAAAACCGCTTACTTTAGAGCTGTAGAATCGTTTCTTTTTATAAAACCAATCCTAAAATATACTTTGTACGATGCTACTTTACAAGGTAGTTTTTTAAATACAGGTAGTTTAGTTACAAATACACTAAAACCTTTTGTTTTTAATCTACAAGTAGGATATCAGTTTACTGTAAACAGATTCAATTTTGCCTACATTTATAATTATCACTCAAACAAATCTAACAACTTAAACGCTACTAATGGCCATACGTATGGCACCATTGGTATTAATTATTTACTAAAGTAAATACCTAGAAAAAATCGTCTTTAAAGCCTATTAAAAATAGTTTTTCTTGCGCTCTTGTAATGGCTGTATACAACCACCTAAAGTATTCTTTAGAAACACCATCTGGCAAATAAGGTTGCTCTATAAAAACAGTTTTCCATTGGCCCCCTTGAGATTTATGACAGGTCATTGCATAAGAAAACTTTACTTGCAATGCATTAAAATACTTGTTCTTTTTAATCGCTAAAAACTGTTTGTATTTAGATTTTTCGTCAGCATAATCTTCTTTTACAGCCTGGTATAATTTATTGGATTCCTCGTAAGTTAAAGACGGGCTCTCACTTGTTAGGGTATCTAAAAGTAATACTGTTTCAAAAGGATGCATCTCTGGATAATCAATCATTCTAATTTCTACCTCTGCAAACTTAAAACCATATAATTCTTTTATCGAGAAAATTTTTAAGACCTCACAAATATCTCCATTGGCAATAAAACCTGCTTTTGAGGATTCTGGTAACCAATAATAATTATTTTTAACAATCATTATGTAATCACCTGAAGAAATCTCATTTTCTTGCCCTCTGATATTGTACCTAATTTGCTGATTATATTGGTTAGCGCGTTTGTTGGATCGCACAATAAAAGCAGTGTCTTCTACACCAAAATTATCATATGCAGAAACAATAGCATCTTCAACATCATAACCATCCTCTAATCTTTTAATATCTGGATAATTTAAATCAAAGGAAAAATTATTATGCTCATTTTTTAAAAGCAGTCTTAAAAAAGTAGCATTTGCCAAAATACCAGAATTTTCATGCTGACGCATTACTTCATCAAGCTCAATTTCTGTAACAGTTTTGTTAAATTGGTAAGCTAACGTATCTTTTTCTAATGCAGGAGAAACATTTAATTTTACAGGGGGTAATTGCGCTGTATCTCCAATAAAAATTAATTTACAGTTTATCCCAGAATATACGTAAGAAATTAAATCTTCTAAAAGAGAGCTGCTATCAAACAATTGTTGATGTTGTTTTCCATCTGGTATCATAGAAGCTTCATCTACAATAAAAATAGTATTTCTGTGTTTATTGGGCTGTAAAACAAAAGCGACAGAGCCATTACTTTGCTTTTTAGGAAAATAAATCTTTTTATGAATTGTAAAAGCTGGTTTTTTAGAATATACAGCAATTACTTTTGCAGCTCTTCCTGTTGGTGCCAATAAAACTGATTTTTTTCCAGCTGTCCATAAAGAATTTACAAAGGCACCAATGGTTGTGGTTTTACCTGTACCTGCATAACCTTTTAACAAAAACAAGCTATCTTTCTCTTTATCAAAAACAAAACTACTTAATAAACCTAATAAATCTCGCTGTTTTGTAGTAGGTTTAAAAGGAAATTTTTTTAATAATTCTGTATAAAATTTAGCTGCAGTTTCTATCATATTTTAATTAAAACATCAAAGATACATTGATTTGTAAATAAAAGTTTTTATCATTAAAAAAAAATTGTAGATTTGCGATAAGACTATTAAAAAATATTTAAAAATGGGATTAATTGGAATGATTTTGGCTGCAGTATTAGTTGCTGTAATCTTAGCTATTGTTATAGTTAAGTTTTTACCTTTAAAATTAAGATGGATAGCATCCTTACTATTGTTATTTTTAGCAATATTTCTAGGTTATAAAATTTATATGGGTATTATGGAACCTATCAACTTTAACAAAGATAAAGTTAAAAGATATGCTCCAGTAATTAAAAAACTTAAAATTATTAGAGATGCTGAAATTAAATTTAATGAAGCTACTGGTAATTATACAGCAGACAAAAATATTTTAATTCAATTTATAGATTCTGCTAAGTTAGCACTTACAAATACAAAAACTATTGTAGAAAAAGTTAACAGAGGTGGTGGTATTATTGATGAAGTTGAAGTTAGAGTAACAGATACTATTGGGTATGAACCTGTATTAAAATACTTTAAAGACAGAGATTATAAAAATATGTTTAAAGTAACTGGTTCAGACAAAGAATTTGAATTAGAAACTGGAACTGTAGAAAAAATACCTGGTTTGGTAGTACCAACTTTTAGAGCAAGAACGTCTAAAGAGACCCTTTTAAAAGGTATGAATGAATCTTTAGTAAAACAAGAATTAGAAGCAATAGCAACAGACCAAATTAAAGGAGAATATGTTTCTGTTGGCTCTTTAGAAGAAGTAACAACAGGTGGTAACTGGCCACCATCTTACGATAAGAAAGGTGAAAATAAAGAATAGTAGTATCTCTTTAAACAAATCCAAAGAAAATAAATTATCCATCCAATTTAATTTGGATGGATTTTCTTTTTGTATACACAACCCAGGTATAAAAAAAGATGTTTATTTTTCTGAATATGCTTTTGAAGAAACACTTAAAACTCCTGAAGAGTTATTAGAAAAAATTAAAGAAACCTTTAAAAAGGATACCATTTTACAAAAAGATTTTTCTGAGGTTATAGTAATTCATCAAAATAACTTAAACACTTTAGTACCAAATATGTTTTTTAAAGAAACTCATTTAAAAACCTATTTAAATGGTAACATAAAAACACTTGCTACAGACTTTATAACTTTTGATGAAATTAAAACCATAGGGGCTAATAATGTTTACATCCCATATGTAAATATTAATAATTATTTTTTTCAGCATTTTGGTGAGTTTGAATACAAACACCATATAACAGCATTGATAGAAAAAATTGTAAAATTATCTATGGCTAAAGAAAAAACAATGTTTGTAAATGTATCTAAAAGCAGTATCGATATTTTAGTTACAGAAAAAAATACCCTTCTTTTAGCTAATAGTTTTCACTTCAATAGTAAAGAAGATTTTATATATTATATTTTATTTGTTGCAGAACAACTACAATTAGATACAGATGCACTTTCTCTTTATTTTACAGGAGCTATATCTGTTAATAGTGATATTTACAAAATAGCGTTTACCTACATTAGAAATATTTATTTTTTAGAAAGTAACAATGCTATTTTTGCGAATTTAAACATGCAAAAGCACACCAATTACATATTATTAGGCACATGAGAATCATTTCTGGCAAATATAAATCTAGACGAATACAAGCACCAAAAAACCTACCTGTTAGGCCAACAACAGACATGGCAAAAGAGTCTTTGTTTAACATTTTAAACAATACCTATTATTTTGATGCTATTTCTGTAATAGATTTATTTGCCGGAACTGGTAATATTAGCTACGAATTTGCTTCTAGAGGTACTAAAACTATTTATGCTATTGATGCTAACTTTGGTTGCATTAAGTTTATAAATAACACCGCTAAAACTTTAGAATTAGATATTAATACTTATAAGAGTGACGTTTATAAATTTTTAGAGAAAACCAATTTAAGTGCAGACGTTATATTTGCAGACCCACCTTATGATTTTGAAACCGAGCAATTTTTAAAAATTGTAGACTTAGTTTTTGAAAACAATCTTTTACATGAAGATGGTATTTTAATTGTAGAACACTCTAAACACACAGATTTATCTAACCATACAAAACATAGTTACGATAAACGTTATGGTGGTAATGTATTTAGTTTTTTTGAAAATAATTTAGAAAAAGAAAACTAATTACTATAGTAAAGAAGTTATAATATCTGAAATGGTAATACCTTCTGCTTCTGCCTTATAATTTTTAACAATTCTATGAGAAAGAATTGGTATAGCCACTGCTTTTACATCTTCTATATCTGGAGAATATTTACCATTAACTGCTGCATGAGCTTTGGCTGCTAAAATTAAGTTTTGTGACGCTCTTGGTCCTGCACCCCAATCTAAATAACTTTTTACCATTTCTGTAGCTTTATCAGATTTTGGTCTTGTTTTTCCTACCAAACCAACCGCATATTCTATAACATTATCTGCTACAGGTATTTTACGAATCAATTTTTGTATTTCTACAATTTCGTTGCCATTAAATATCGCATTTATATTCTGATTTAAAATAGACGTGGTACTTTTTACAACTTGAATTTCTTCTGCAAAAGTTGGATATGCTAAATTGATAGAAAACATAAATCTATCTAACTGTGCTTCTGGTAAAGGATACGTACCTTCTTGCTCAATTGGGTTTTGTGTGGCTAACACAAAAAACGGTAAATCTAATTTATAATGATTTCCAGAAACGGTTACCGATCGCTCTTGCATTGCTTCTAACAAAGCAGCCTGAGTTTTTGGAGGGGTTCTGTTAATTTCGTCTGCTAAAATAATGTTAGAAAAAATAGGTCCTTTTATAAATTTAAACTTTCTGTTTTCGTCTAAAATTTCGCTACCTAAAATGTCTGAAGGCATTAAGTCTGGTGTAAATTGTATTCTGTTAAAGTGTAAGCCTAAAACATCTGAAACCGTATTTACTAATAAGGTTTTTGCCAAACCTGGCACACCAATTAATAAAGAATGACCACCACAAAAAATAGATAATAAGGTAAAATCTACAGCTTCTTTTTGTCCGATAATTACTTTGCCAATTTCTGCTTTTAGTAAATCAAACTTTGCTACTAATTCGTTTACGGCTTTAACGTCTGACATTATTTATTTACTTCTTTTTTCCAGTTCTTTTCAAAAGTACAGTTCTTATAATCTTCACCAATTTTTATATAGGTGTCTTTAATTTTGTCTTTTGCCCATTTTTCTATTGCCTCTTCTTTCTTTTTCTTTAAAGCTAAATCTTGAACTTTTACATAATCATCAACAAAACCTGCTTTATGAGTATCAGTTTTATCTCTCATTAAAATAAATTTGTACATTTTTTCTCCTCCAGAGGATTGATCATAAAAAACATCTGAGAACTCTCCTGTTTCAAGTTCATTTACTCTAGCATACATTGCTGGGTCCATTCTTGTTAACTCAAATCTAGACTCTCCTGTATATGGGTTTATAATTAAACCATTGTTATTTTTAGATTCCTTATCGTCTGAAAACTTTTTTACAGCTTCTTCAAACGTGAGTTTACCAGCCTCTATGTCTCTTTTAATTTCTTCTACTTTAAACTTAATTTCTTGTAATCTAGCTTCTGGTATTTCTGGTTGCATTAAAATATGAGATACAATTCTTGTGTTTCCTTTAATTTCATGCAATAAAATAATATGATAACCATACATTGTTTTAAAAGGCTCTGATATTTGTCCTTTTTCTAAAGAGAAAGAAACTTCTTTAAACTCTTTAATTAAACTAGCTTCTTTAGTTACTACAATTCTCCCATTATCTCTAGTAACACCAGGGTCTTTAGAATTTATAATAGCTTTTAGTCTAAAACTTGCACCCTCTAAAACTTCTTGTCTAATTTCTTTTAATTTATCTATTACTTTTTTATTTTCTTCTGGGGTTGGTTCTGCATTCATTACCAATTGTGCCAATTCTATTTCTGCAGCAAATTCTGGTAATTCTCCTTTTTCTTTTAAACCATTGTAATACAAACGTACTTCTTCTGGAGTAACATCTACTTTTTCAGTAATTTTTATTTGTTCTTTTTCTACCAAAAGGTTTTCTTTTTGTACCGCGTATAATTCTTCTTTTAAATCTGTTAAATCATTAAAACCATAAGCTTGTATAACTTTGTCTAGAGAACCATATTGTTGTGTAAAAAATTGAACACTTCTATCTACTCTAGCATTTATTTCTGGATCGGAAACTGTAACACTATCAATTATTGCGTGATGAGATAGTAATTTTTGTTGCATTAATTCTTCTAACATTTCGCAATTAGAAATGGTAATTTTACCTTCACTTCTTAGCTCTACTTCTTGCTTAAACTTCTCAATATCAGAATCTAGTACAATATTTTTACCTACAACAACGGCTACACCATCAATTTTTACTTTTTGTGCATTTGTTTGAAATACACTCATTAAAACTAAGGTGATGGTAAAAAGTAGTTTAATATATTTTAAAGTTATTTTTTTCTGTGGCATCTTTTACTATTATTTTTTCTATTTCTCTAATTAGTTCGATTTTACGCTTGTGTAAAATCATTTCTTTTATAGTAGGTTCGATATAACTTAGAGGCGCTATATCGTTTCTATTTAAAATATCTTTTACAGCGACCAAATATAAACCTAATGAGTCTTGTTTTTGAATGAATTTTGTTTTTTTTAACAAATTTTCTTTAGAAACAGGTAGTTTTAACAAAATCTTGTCTAATTGTACCCAAACAGAATCGTTTAATTGATATTTTTTAAAGCTCAATTGCATTTGTTCTAATTGCTCTGCTGCTTCTATATCATCCAATTTAAAAAGTTTTATAATCTCTTTTTTATCTTTGATATTATCATCAAAGTGCAAGTATTTTAATTTTAATAATACCTCATTCAATTTAAAATTTTCTTTATTATAGTCGTAATAACTTTCTACTTCATCTTGAGAAATGATAGTATCTAATTGCTGTTTTATAAGTTCTTCTTTATAATTATTTATCAATAAACTTTCTCTGTAATCTTGTACCAGTTTTTTAATGTTTTCTAAAGCTTCTAAAGAATTGTTTTTTTCTGCATTTTTTAATAGCAGCTTTTTAATTGCCCAGTCTTGTATATAACTTTTTACTAAAAGCAAACTATCTTCTTTAGCTATATTTTGAGGTAAAATATCTTTTACATCTTCTCTAAAAAGCTTTTCTGTATCTACAATAGCAATAATTTCAGATGAATTTACTTGTTTTTCTTGTACCGTAAGATAATCGCAAGAAAAAAATAAGAGTACACAAAAAAAAAGCGATAACCAATCTCATTTGTAATTAATTGTAATATTTAATTAGTTTTTTTAATTGTCTTTTACGAATTTTAATATTGCTTTTTTTTCTTAAATCAGCAATCCATTTTTTTTCTAGATAATTTTGATAATCGTTCATTACCTCACCTTTATTATCCTCTAATTTTCTAGAACTATAATTAGCTTTATGCTTCTCAAAATAGTTTTGTAAACCTAGGGTATCTTTTGTAGACTTATTCCAAATTTTATCTTGCATTAATTCAAACAACAACAATCCATCTTCATATTCTTTTAAAATGTATGCATATTCTGGTTCTGTGTTTACCAAGTTTTCTTTGTAATAAGTAAGTATTTCTTGATTTTTAAACATTTCAAACAAGGTAAATACAGGTTGGTTTCTTCTGTTTTTAATGTAATCTATAAAATCTTCTTGCTTTATCTTTTTATCGTTGATAGAAAACATCATTATTTGTAAAGAATCTTTAGGAATAGCTCTAATATTTTTTCTGTCTAATATTTTTTTAGCCGCCTCATTTTCTACAATATTATAAGTCGCTTTTAACTTATTGATTACAGCTGTTTCAGACATTTGCATTCTAGCGCTATTTTTAATTTTATTTCTTAACTCTTTTTCTAATTCTTTAAATGGTTTTACAGGATGTTTCTTAATCAACTTTACAATATGCCAACCAAAACGGGTTTTAAAAGGTTTAGAAAATGCACCTTCTTTTTGTAGAGAAAAAGCGGCATCTTCAAAAGGTTTTACCATTCTACCAGTACCAAATTTACCTAATTTACCTCCTCTATTTTTAGAGCCATTATCTTCTGAATATTGTTTGGCTAATTCTTCAAAACTGTTATTAACAATTAATTTTTCATATACTTCAAAAATTTTCTTTTTACCAACATCGGTCGTATCTAGAATTAAAATATGAGCTGCTTCTATCTCACCTTCAGAAGGTTTTAAATCGTCTACTTTTAAAATATGATAACCAAATTGGGTTCTAAAAGGTTTAGATACCTGTCCTACTTTTGTATTGTAAGCAGCATCTTCAAAAGGGGTTACCATTTTAAAAGCATCAAAATACCCTAAATTACCCTTGTTTCCTTTTCTTCCTGATTTTGCATCGTCTCTAGCAGAATTGTCTTCGGATGTTTCTTGAGCAACTTTTTCAAAATCCTCGCCAGCAAGGATTCTATTTCTAATTTTTAGAATTTTATTATAGGCTTTTATAGTATCTTTTGGCCTTGCATCTTTAGCAGTTCTAATTAAGATATGTTTAGCTTTTACCTTATTTTTTACTCTAAAATAAACATCTTTTACCATTTTATCTAGAAAAGTAGTATCCTGTAAATAAGGAGCCGCTAATTGGTTTTTATAGGTTTCAATTTCTTTCTTGTAAGAAGGTAAAGTATCTAATTTTAGTTGATATGCTTCCTTAACCTTTAATTTATAATTGATAAATAATTCTAAATTATTAGTTACATCTTTCGCTTCTTTATTATCAATAGCATCTAAGTTTTTTTCGTAAACCCTTTTAAAATCTGCAACTGTTATATTTTCTTCGTTAATGGTTACTAGTGTTTTTGATTTTTTCTGAGAAAAAATACTCATTGATACTAATAAAACACAGATAGATAAAATTTTAATTTTCATAAGATTGATTAATTATAAAGATATGATTCCTTTTATTTTTTCAGCTTTTTTATAATATGAAATAACTTCGTCTGAATTTTTTAACTTTAGCATAATAGAAACACTAACGTATTTACCTGTTTTAGATTTTTTTGTTTTTATTACAGCACCCGTTTTATCAAATATATCCTCTACTTCAGTAACCTGATTCTCTGTAGTTGGCACAATAAATTTATACAAATAATCTGCAGGAAACTTAGTCGTATCTTCTAATTGTACTTTTAATTTGGTATAAAATTCGTCTTTATTACTCATATTAACTACTAAAATTTTTATAAATAGCTAAACACAAAATTACATTAAATATTAGTTTTATAAAGGGAATGATTTATTTTTGTAACATGCAACAAAAAATTGTGCTTATTGGTGGCCCAGGAACAGGCAAAACAACTGTAATAAATTATCTTGCTAATAAAGGTTTTAACTGCATGCCAGAAATATCTAGAGAAGTAACTATAGAGGCGCAAAAAAAAGGGATAGAACAACTTTTCTTAACAAAACCTTTATTATTTAGTGAAATGCTTTTAGAAGGCAGAATACAACAACATAAAAAAGCATCTGAACTAAATAACAATATCGTTTTTTTTGATAGAGGTATTCCTGATGTTTTTGCCTACATGGATTATTACAACACCGATTATCCTAAAAAATTTAAACAAAAAAGTAACGCTTTTACCTATTCTAAAGTTTTTCATTTTGCCCCTTGGAAAGAAATACACACTACAGATAATGAGCGCTACGAATCTTTCGAAGAAGCTGTAAAAATTGACACTTTTTTAACCAAGGCTTATACAAATTTAGGATATCAATTAATTAATGTTCCTTTTGGCGATATTGAACAACGTGCACATTTCATTTTAAATTCGCTTTCTCGCGAATGAGTTTCCACTTAGAAAAAATATTAGAAAAAAATTGGGGACATAGCTCTTTTAGGTCTCCTCAAAAAGAAATCATAACTACTGTTTTAAATCAAAAAGATGTCATTGTTTTATTACCTACTGGTGGTGGTAAATCTATTTGTTTTCAAATACCAGCTTTAGTTAAAGACGGCGTTTGTATTGTAATTTCTCCACTAATTGCTTTGATGCAAAACCAAGTAGAAAATTTAAAGCAAAGAAATATTAAAGCGGTTACAATACCTTCTGGTAGTAATCAAAATGAAATTATTGCTATTTTTGATGCCATTAAATTTGGTGATGTGAAGTTTTTATACATTTCTCCAGAGAGATTACAGTCTAGCTTAATTCAGCAAAAAATAAAAGAACTAAATGTAAATTTAGTAGCTATAGATGAAGCACATTGTATTTCTGAATGGGGCCATGATTTTAGACCATCCTATAGAAACATAGCCATACTTAAAAAGCAATTAGAAAACGTAAATTTTATTGCGCTAACAGCAACAGCCAATAAAAAAGTTTTAGAAGATATTGCCAATAACTTACAATTAGATAAGCCTGTTACGTTTAAAAAATCGTTTTATAGAGAAAATTTAGCGTATCAAGTTTTTAAAATAGAAGACAAATTAGAACGCTTAAAGCAGATTTTTTATAAAACAAAAACACCTGCTATTGTTTATGTAAATTCTAGAAAAAAAACAGTGGAGTTATCTAATTTTTTAAATGCAAACCAATATAAAAGCACCTATTATCATGCAGGTTTAACCGCCTTAGAAAAACAAACTGCTTTTAATAATTGGCTTACAGAAAAAACACCCATAATTGTTGCTACAAATGCATTTGGTATGGGTATAGACAAAGCAAACGTTGGTTTGGTTATACATTATAACATACCTAATAACATAGAAAACTACGTGCAAGAAACAGGTAGAGCTGGTAGAAACACTAAAAAAGCTTTTGGTGTTTTATTATATAATGAAAATGATATTTTTCTGCATAAAAAACAAACAGAAAACAGCATTCCTTCTATTGCAGAAATTAAAAAAATACATCAAAAATTATATCAAAATTTTAGTGTTGCTTATGGCGAGTTTTCAGAAATTATTTACGAATTTAACTTTCAAGAATTTTGTAGGAAATATAAGTTACATCCTCTAAAAACAGCAACTACCATTACTTTATTATCAAATTATGGCATTATTGAGTTGCAAAATAGTTTTCAAAATAAATCTACATTAACTTTTATTGGCAGTCATCAAAGTATTTTAAACTTTACTCAAAAAAACAAAAAACTAAAAGATTTTGTACATACCGTTTTAAGAACTTATGGTGGTGTTTTTGAAAATGAAATAAAAATAAATGAATTTGTATTAGCCAAAAAAGCCCATATAACCTCTACACAAGTAATAAAAAACCTACAAAATTTAGATGCTTTAGGTTTGGTAAAATACCATGCTGTTACTTCTGATAGTTTATTAACTTTTTTAGTACCAAGAGAAGATGATAAAACAATTAACAGGCATTCTAAAGAAATGCAACATTTTTTGGTTCAAAAAAAGGAAAAAGCGATTGACTTTGTTAATTTTATAACTAATCATAACATTTGTAGAAGCAAACAAATACTATGCTATTTTAATGAAAAAACATCAAAAAACTGTGGCATTTGTGATGTTTGTATTGCAAATAAAAAAAGAGTTTTAGTAGATGTATCAAACCAAATTATAAATCTTCTTATCAAAGAAGTAAACTTATCTTCTAAAGAAATAAGCAACCAATTACAAATTGCAGAGCAAGACATTTTAATACATTTGCAATTACTATTATCTCAAGATAAAATACTTATAAATCACCAAAACAAATATCATCTAAAAAAATAATTATGAAAGATTTACGTATCGTATTTATGGGTACACCAGATTTTGCTGTAGCCATTCTAAAACATTTGGTAGACAATAATTATAATGTAGTAGGTGTAATTACCGCACCAGATAAACCTGCTGGTAGAGGACGAAAACTAAACGAGTCTGCTGTAAAAAAATATGCTTTACAAGAAAACTTACCAATTTTACAGCCAACTAACTTAAAAAATGAAATATTTTTAGAAGATTTAAAAAGTTTAAACGCCAATTTACAAATAGTAGTTGCTTTTAGAATGTTACCAAAAGTAGTTTGGCAAATGCCTAAACATGGTACCTTTAACTTACATGCGTCTTTGTTACCAGAATATAGAGGGGCAGCACCAATACATTGGGCAATTATTAATGGCGAAACCAAAACTGGTGTAACTACTTTTTTTATTGATGATAAAATTGATACTGGCGAAATAATTTTACAAGAAGCAATACCTGTTTTAAACACAGAAACTGTAGGCACTTTACATGATAAATTGATGGATTTAGGCGCTAAATTAGTTACCAAAACTGTAGACTATATAAGTATTGATGATATTAAAACAGAAAAACAGCCTGAGTTAGAACAAAAATCTGCGCCCAAATTAAATCCTGAAAACACAAAAATAGATTGGTTCGACAGTTTAGAAAATATCTATAATAAAATTAGAGGTTTAAACCCTTTTCCTGCAGCTTGGACGATTATTTACAATAATGGTGAAGAAATTACTGCAAAATTATATGCTATAAAAAAAGAAACTACCATGCATAATAATAAACCTGGAAAAATTATAACAACTAAAAAAGAACTAAAGGTTGCTGTAAAACAAGGATATATTATTATTGATGAAATTAAACTTTCTGGCAAGAAAAAAATGGATACAAAAAGTTTGCTAAATGGCTACTCTTTTTCTGAGGAAGCCAAAATGTTGTAAAGCCTTTATTGGTGTGGTTTATAGCGTTTTTGGTTTTTCAAAGTATGGTTTATTAACAATTGATATGCTTTTATTAACAAAAAGGGGCTTTTTAGGTACTAGAATTTGCGTAAAACCACAATCCTACTATATTTGTTAAGCTTTTAAGCAAAAAAAATTTATTAAACAATTTAAAAATTTATTTATTATGAACAAATCTGATTTAATCGATGCAATGGCTGCTGACGCAGGAATTTCTAAAGTAGCAGCAAAAGCAGCTTTAGAGTCTTTTACAGGTAACGTAACTTCTTCATTAAAAAAAGGTGAAAAAGTTGCTTTAGTTGGTTTTGGTACTTTTTCTGTATCTAACAGAGCTGCAAGAACTGGTAGAAATCCTCAAACTGGAAAAACTATCCAAATTGCTGCTAAAAATGTAGCAAAATTCAAAGCTGGTGCTGGATTAAGCGATGCTGTAAACTAGTCGTTCTAGTTTAAGACAATATAAAAACTCTCTTTTCTAAAGAGAGTTTTTTTTTATTTTATAATTTTTTTTATATTTAAAGAAAAACAAATGACTATGCTAAACCCTAAAAAAGGAAGGTTATTAGTTGCAGAACCCTCTATTTTGAGTGATGATTCTTTTAACAGAGCAATTGTTCTTTTAACAGAGCATACAGAAAATAATTCTGTAGGATTTATTCTAAATAAACCCCTTTCTTATAGCATTAACGATTTGTTACCAGAAATAAATTGCTTTTTCAATATCTATCAAGGTGGACCTGTAGAGCAAGACAACCTATATTTTATTCATAGAATACCTCAATTGTTAGCCGATAGCATAGAAGTTGCCAATGGTGTGTTTTGGGGAGGTAATTTTAAACAATTAAAACAATTGCTAAACGAAGGTTTGTTACAAGAAACTGACATTCGTTTTTTTCTTGGATATGCTGGTTGGGATAAAAATCAATTAAATACAGAACTACAAGAAAACTCTTGGTTTGTTGCAAAAAATGATTTTGAAAATATTTTTTCTAAAGACGAAGAAACACTCTGGAAAAACAAACTGTTACAAAAAGGCGGTGCTTACAAACTTTGGGCAAATGCACCAAATAATATCAATTTAAATTAATTCCCTGCAATTTCTAATACTTTTAAGTTAGCTGCTAATTTTTTACTAAAATTAACTGTAAAGTTTTTCTTTTTATATTTAGTAACAGGCTGTATTCCCATAATTGCGTTGGTTATAAAAACCTCATCTGCTTTTTGAATTTCAAAAGGAGATATGGCTGTTTCTTCTAATGTAAAGTCTTTATGTTTTGTAATAATATCAATTACTTTTTTTCTAACAATCCCTTTAATACATCCTTCTGTTAATGCTGGTGTTTTAATAACTGAATCTTTGATTACAAAGATATTTCCGTTTGTTACCTCTACGACTCCTTTTCTTTCGTTTAAAAGAATACAGTTGTCTAAGTCATTCTCATCAGCAAAAATACTAGCTAATGTATTTAGCATTCTGTTGTTTGTTTTTATGGTTGATAACAAACCTGAATAATTATAAAAATCTTTGAAAACATCTACATGATAGTTTTCTTTTACCTTATAATTTGCTGCAGAAGCTTCTATTAAATAATCTATTTGATTTGTTTCTGGAGTGTATAAACCACCATCTTTTCTAAACACATTTAAACGAACCCTATTTGTTGTAACATTCTCTAAAACTGCAGTTGTTTTTAAAATTTCTTTTTCTAAAAATTCTAAAGTAAACTTCATAGGAATTTTCATACGCAGCATTCTCATAGATGCCATTAGTCTAAAGTAATGATCTTCCCAAAAAATAATTTTATTGTTTACCACTTTTATGGTTTCAAAAATACCATCTCCGTATTTAAAACCTCTGTTATTCGTGGTTAACTTTACGTTTTCTTTAAACAATAACTCTCCATTAAAATTTATCATTCTTCATTATTTTAAAAAAAACAAAATTACTATAAATAGATAGATTTAAAGCATAAAAAAACCAGCAATTATGCTGGCTTTTATTTTGTAATATTATTAATTAAGCACCTATAGTATGCTTTAATTCGTCTATTTGATTTTCCCAAAGTTGTTTAGACTCCTCTACTTCATCTTCATCATCTGCAAAATCTGTAACAATCAAAGAAACATCTTTTGTCAAAGAGTCTACTTGTATCTTTATTTCAAAATAACTTTCATCATCTTCACTTTCTAACCATTTCCAGCGAATTCTATCATCTGTTTTCTTAGTTATTAACTCGGCTTTTTCTTCAGTATCATCCCAAATAAAACTAAATATTTTACCTCTAGAGTTTACTTTATCTGCAAACCATTCTTGCAAATTAGATGGAGAAGAAATGTATTGATAAAGCATGTTTGGAGATGCATGTACAGGGATTTCTAATTCGAATTTAACTTTTTCCATTGTTGATTAGTTAGGTTGACAAGATAGGTATTAATTCTATTTAAAAAAAATTAAAAACACTTGTTGCTTATCTCTAAAAAGTAATTATATTTGCACCCGCAAACCAATGGCGAGGTAGCTCAGTTGGTTAGAGCGCAGGATTCATAACCCTGAGGTCGGCAGTTCAAATCTGCTCCTCGCTACAAACTTAAAGTTAATAAAATCAACGAATTGTGTCTCACAATTCGTTTTTTTATGTCTTCATTTTTCTTGCCGTTTTTAAAAAGAAAATAGTATAGTACAAAATTCACCTATAAAATTAAATGAATATGATTATGCTTTAAATAGAAAAAATAATATTGAATGGTTAGTAAAAACATCTTAATTCCCCAAAAAAATCCGTAAATATCTACTAAGTATTTCATTTTAAGCGCAATCGAAAGAGTGATTATTTTTTGTAAAAAAAATCATTGCAGAAGTTAAAAAACATTTTATATTTGTAGCTCTTTACCATGCGAAAGTAGCTCAGTTGGTAGAGCGTCAGCCTTCCAAGCTGAATGTCGCCAGTTCGAACCTGGTCTTTCGCTCTAAAGACTTTATTAGAAATAATAAGGTCTTTTTTTATGCTTAAAATTTAGTTTCTATTTAATTTATCGCCAAAAATTAGTAATAAAAGAATAGGAATTGCTAAAAGAAGTATGATTAATTTATGGGTATTAAACACAGACGGATATAAAATTAAAGTTAATACAAAGCCACCCATAGCGCCACCTAAGTGTGCTGCATGCCCTATATTACCTACTTTATTTTTCATACCATAAATAGAATATAACAAATAGCCTAAACCAAAAATATAACTAGGTATGGCTATAGGTATAAAAAATAAATATAAGTTCATACCTGGATAAAGTAAAATAGACGAATAAACAATACCAGAAACTGCACCAGAGGCACCAACTGCACTGTAATAAAGTTCTTTTTTATGATACTTTAAAGCGTATAAACTACCTGACAGTAAGCTAGCAAAATAAATGATTAAAAAGTTTGGCATCCCTAATCTGTTTGCAACAATACTTCCAAAAAGGTATAGTGTATACATATTAAACCCAAGGTGAATCCAATCTACATGTAAAAAACCAGAGGTAAACATTCTAATTTTTTCGCCAGATAAAATACTACTTACTTGAAATTTATATTTATTTAAAAAAGAGTAATCGCTAAAACCTTTCATAGAAACCAAAACATTCGCTACAATTATTAACAAAACTGCTTGATTTATATTTCCTATCATATCACAAACATAATAAAATCTGTTTACTATATCTCTTTTCGTTTTAAATTTATATACGATATTTGCAAAACCAAAATTAGATTATGCAGTTTATTGTTTTTGCAATTACCTATCCTATCATATGGGTTTTATCTAGACTTCCTATGCGAATCTTATATATAAAATCTGATATTTTTTTCTTTTTGATTTATCATGTAATTGGATACAGAAAAACAGTTGTTTTAGAAAATTTAAAACTTGCTTTTCCCAATAAACCTGAACAAGAATTGCTACGTATCAGAAAAAAATTCTTTAAACATTTAATGGATTTATTAATGGAAAGTGTAAAAGCGTTTTCTATTTCTGAGAAAGAAATTTTAAAAAGGTACACATATAAAAATCCAGAATTGGTAAATAAATATGCAGAAGAAGGAAGAAATATTGCTTTAGTAGGGGCACATCAAGCAAATTGGGAGTGGTCAACTAGTTTGGCATTGGTTTTAAATATTGATGTATTGGGTGCTTATACCAAATTAAACAACAAATATTTTGAAAAAGCAGTTAGAAAATCTAGAGAAAAATTTGGAGTCATTGGTTACAAAACCTCAGATATGATTAAGGGAATGAAACAACGCTTTTCTAAAAAAGAAAAAGGAGCTTATATTTTATTGAGTGATCAATCTCCACAACCTCATAAAACGTATTATTGGCGAGAATTTTTCAACATAAAAGTTCCAGTACATACAGGTGCAGAAATGCTATCTAAACGTTTTGATTTGGTAGTAATAAACTATGTTGCCAAAAAAGTAAAGAGAGGTCATTATGAAGTGGAGTTTCAACTTATAACAGACCAACCTAAAGAGTTTGAAAATTATCAAGTTACAGATCGCTATACCAAGTTAACAGAAAAAAACATTTTAGAGCAACCAGAATTCTACTTATGGTCTCATAAAAGATTTAAACATAGCAATAATGTTCCTGCGGAATTTCTATAAATTACAATCCAAACCAGCTTTTAACTAATAAATGTTCAACAGGTGCAATAGACTTGTGTGCATAATCATTTTTAATGGAGTTATACTCGTAATCTTTAGCCCAAGTTTCTATATTATTTGCTAATTCTTTTAACGATTTGCAAATAAAATCTAACTCTTTATTTGTCATAGTAGGATGCGCAGACAAACGAATCCAACCAGGTTTTTCAGTATTACAACCATGCAAAATTTGATCTTTTATTTTGTTAGAAGTTTTTTGGTCTACATTCAATAAAAAATGTCCATAAGTTCCTGCACAAGAACATCCACCTCTAGTTTGTATTCCAAAACGATCATTTAATAATTTTACCACTAAATTAAAGTGATATTTTGTAAAGTAGAAAGAAAAAATACTTAGCCTATTTTTATGCTGTGGAGCTAAAATTTTAACTTCTGGTAAACTTTCTAAAGTTTTAAAAATTACCTTATTTATTTCTTTTTCTCTATTTTTTATATTTTCTACTCCCATTTCTTCTTTTAATTGAATAGCCAAAGCAACTCTAATGGTTTGTAAAAAAGCTGGGGTACCACCATCTTCTCTAGTTTCAACATCATCAAAATAATCATGTTGTCCCCAAGGGTTTGTATAACTTACAGTACCACCTCCTGGATTATCTGGAATGGTGTTTTTATATAATTTTTTATTAAAAACTAACACCCCTGAAGAACCAGGACCTCCTAAAAATTTATGGGGAGAAAAGAAAATAGCATCTAAATATTCATCCTCATTTTCTGGATGCATATTTATATCTACATAAGGTGCACAACAAGCAAAATCTACAAAACACAAGCCCTTGTAACTGTGTATTAATTTTGCTACTTTATGATAGTCCGTTTTTATGCCTGTTACATTAGAACAAGAAGTTATTGAAGCTATTTTAATTTTACGATGTTTGTGTTTCTTAATACAATTTTCGAAGTTTTTTAAACAAACTAAACCGTCATCATTACAAGGTACAACAACTACATCTGCAATGGTTTCTAACCAAGAGGTCTGGTTAGAGTGATGTTCCATATGAGATATAAATACAATTGGCTTTATATCTTCTGGAATGGCTGTATGGTTTTTTAAATTTTCGGTAACTTTTAATCCTAAAATACGTTGAAATTTATTTACAACTCCTGTCATACCAGAACCTGAGGTGATTAAGACATCATTTTCATTGGCATTTACATGACGTTTTATAATCTTTCTAGCTTCGTGATAAGCCAAAGTCATGGCTGCACCAGAAGTAGAAGTTTCTGTATGTGTATTGGCTACAAATGGACCAAATTTCTCAAGCATTTTTTCTTCAATAGGTCTATATAGTCTACCACTGGCAGTCCAATCTGTATACATTAATTTTTGTTCTCCATAAGGAGATGTAAAAGTTTGATTGATACCGACTATATTTTTTCTAAATTGATTAAAATAATGCTCTAAATTCATACCATCTTATTTTAAAATAATCTAAACCTACCTCCTATTAAGATATTATTTTGAAAGAAAACAAAACTTTGCGAAGCAGAATCTAACGGATTTAATGACGTTTTAACATTTGGCATATCTATGTACCCAATTTTATAATCTGCTTGTATAAAAAAGTGCTTTAAAAAGGTAATGTTTAAACCTACTCCAGCAGAAACTCCCCAACCAGAAATATGATAATCATCATGTCTTTCCATACCTAATAAAGTGGTATCTGTCTTTGGAAATAAAATTCCAGCACCAAAACCTTCTGTTAGGTTTATTTGTAAGTTTTTTAAATCTAAACCAAACCAATGGTCAATATTATCAAAACGTTTTAACTCTACATTAATATAATTTAATCCATCTGTATGTTCTAATTGCAAGAAATCTTCAGCTAATTGAACTTGTTGTCCAGTATAAATACCATCATACTTGGTATTTCCTACGTTGATATTTCCGTTTACATCTACAAATTGATTATTAATAACCACATATTTCATATGATCTACACCTACAGAAATAGTGTAATTTTCTTTGAAAAAATACCCCAATCTAAAGTTTGTCTGTGGCTTGGTTATATTTGTAATTCCAAAATATTTACTGAAAGTAAAATCAGATGGTGTGTCTCTTGCTTTTACATCAGATAATGTAAAATCGTAATTTTCTCCTTTAAAACGAATATCTGAATCTGAATATGAAGCCCAGTTCCAACCCCAATAAGCAAAAAACTTTCCTTTATTGGTTACTTTGTTGTTTTTTGAATTAGTATTTTTCTGTTGTCCAACTATAGTTGAAAAACTAAAAAGTAAAGCGATTAAAAATAAATTATATATTTTCAAGTGTTCTAATTATTTAATGATTTCTTTTATTTCTTCTATAAATCTATTTGCCAAATCGTCTGCAGCTTGTTGCGATTTTGCTTCTGTATAAATTCTAATAATAGGTTCTGTGTTCGATTTTCTTAAATGAATCCACTCATCTGCAAAATCTATTTTTACACCATCTATTGTATTCACTTCTTCATTAGCGTATTTAGACGCCATAGTTTCTAAAATACTATCTACATCTATTGCTGGTGTTAACGTAATTTTATTTTTACTCATAAAATAACTTGGATACGAATCTCTTAATGCTTTACAAGAGATTTTTTTATGAGCTAAATGCGATAAAAATAAAGCAACTCCCACTAAAGAATCTCTTCCATAATGAGAAGCTGGGTAAATGATTCCTCCATTACCTTCTCCACCAATTACGGTATTGGTTTCTTTCATTTTGATAACCACGTTTACTTCACCAACTGCAGATGCAGTATACGTTCCACCATGTTTTTGGGTAACGTCTCTTAATGCTCTAGAGGATGATAAGTTAGAAACGGTGTTTCCACCCCCTAATTTACCTAACACATAATCTGCACACGCTACTAAAGTATATTCTTCTCCAAACATAGAACCGTCTTCTGAAATTAAAGCCAATCTGTCTACATCTGGATCAACAACAATACCAAAATCTGCTTTTTCTTTTACAACTAAATTAGAAATATCTGTTAAATGTTCTTTTAATGGTTCTGGGTTGTGTGGAAATTGGCCATTAGGGGTACAATATAACTCTACACATTCTACATTCAATTCTTTCAGCAAAGCTGGAATAAAAATACCTCCTGTAGAATTTACACCATCTACAATTACTTTAAAATTTGCTTTTTTAATAGCTTCTACATCTACTAATTCTAAATTTAAAACTTCTTGTATATGTTTGTGTAAATAAGTTGTGTCTTTAGTATAAACTCCTAAATCGTCTACTGCTGCAAATTCAAAATCTTCACTTTCTGCTAGTGCCAATATTTTTTCTCCTTCTGCTCCATTTAGAAATTCTCCTTTTTCGTTCAATAATTTTAAGGCATTCCATTGTTTTGGGTTGTGAGATGCTGTTAAAATAATACCACCATCTGCTTTTTCTAAGGGTACAGCCACTTCTACAGTTGGGGTGGTTGATAAACCTAAATCTACAACATCTATCCCTAAACCAACTAAAGTATTAGCAACCAAGCTCGAAATCATTTTACCAGAAATACGTGCATCTCTACCAATTACAACTTTAATACTTTCTTTTCCTTTATTTCTTTCTTTAATAAAGGCACCATAAGCAGATGCAAATTTTACTGCGTCTATTGGTGTTAAATTGTCTGCTGTTTTGCCTCCAATGGTTCCTCTAATTCCTGAAATTGATTTTATTAATGTCATTATTTTGGTTGTCTTTTTTTATCGATTTCACAAAGATAATCCTATTAAATGAGTCTTTAAAATAAATTAACAAGTAGTAAGTTTCAATTGCTTTTAGTTTCTAAATAAGAGCGTTAGGGATTGAAGTGTTTGTTTGAGCTCTCACGCTTTTTTGCGTGAAGCGAGTACGTAAAGCCCGACCTTTAGGGAACGCCCAAATTATAGTTATTAGTTATTTATAGATTCTGAAACGAGTTCAGAATACAAAAAAGCCGATACAAAATTGTATCGGCTTTTTGGATATTTAGATTCCTGTTTTCACAGGAATGACAACTGGAAGAAAATTATTTTTTCTTTTTTGCGCCAGCTTCCATTTGCTTTTTTAAGTCTGCTAAACCTCCGATATCTCCTAACGTAGTTTTTTCTGCATCTGCAGATTTTTTAGCAGCAGCTTTAATATTTCTCTTTTCTTCTTCTCTAAAGATTGAAGTATGAGAAACTACAACTCTTCTATATTCTTTAGAAAATTCCATTACAATAAAGTCTACTGTATCTCCTTTTCCTAATTTAGAACCGTCTTCTTTTTCTAAGAAACGAGTTGGTGCAAAACCTTCTACGCCATCTGCAAAAGTTACCACTGCTCCTTTATCGTTCTTGTCTTTAATAGTACCTTCGTGTGTAGAACCTATTGTGTAGGTAGCTTCATGTGCATCCCAAGGGTTATCTTGTGTTTGCTTATGACCTAAGTTTAATTTTCTGTTTTCTACATCTAACTCTAATACTTGTACTTCTAATTGGTCTCCAACAGTTACAAAATCTGATGGGTGCTTAATTTTCTTAGTCCAAGATAAGTCTGAAATATACACTAAACCGTCTATACCTTCTTCTAATTCTACAAATACACCAAAGTTTGTGTAATTTCTTACAGTACCTGTGTGTGTAGAGCCAACTGGATATTTAGTGGTAATGTCTGTCCAAGGATCTGGGTGTAATTGTTTCATACCTAAAGACATTTTACGGTCTTCTCTATCTAAAGTTAAAACTTGTGCTTCTACTTTATCTCCAACTTTTACGAAGTCTTGAGCTGAACGTAAGTGTGTAGACCAAGACATTTCAGAAACGTGTATTAAACCTTCTACTCCTTGTTCTACTTCTACAAATGCACCATAATCTGCAATTACAACAACTTCTCCTGTTACTTTATCGCCAACTTTTAATTCGTTATCTAAAGCTTCCCAAGGATGAGCAGATAATTGTTTTAAACCTAATTGAATTCTAGATTTGTTATCATCAAAGTCTAAAATAACAACGTTTAATTTTTGGTCTAATTCTACAACCTCATTAGGATGATTAATTCTAGACCAAGATAAATCGGTAATATGTACTAAACCATCTACACCACCTAAATCTACAAACACACCGTAAGAAGTAATGTTTTTAACAACACCTTCTAATACTTGTCCTTTTTCTAATTGGCCAATGATTTCTTTTTTCTGTAATTCAATATCTGCTTCAATTAAAGCTTTATGAGAAACTACAACGTTTTTAAATTCGTGGTTGATTTTCACAACTTTAAATTCCATTGTTTTTTCTACATACTGATCGTAATCTCTAATTGGTTTTACATCAATTTGAGAACCTGGTAAAAATGCTTCGATACCGAAAACATCTACAATCATACCACCTCTAGTTCTACACTTAACAAAACCGTTAACTACTTCACCAGTTTCATGTGCGTTGTTTACACGCTCCCAAGCTTTAATTACTCTTGCTTTTTTATGAGATAATACTAATTGACCAGAAGAATCTTCTCTTTTGTCTACTAATACTTCTACTGTATCTCCTTCTGATAAATTTGGGTTGTAACGAAATTCATTTAAAGAGATAACTCCTTCTGATTTTGAGTTGATATCTATAATTGCATCTCTATCTGTAATTCTAATTACAGTTCCTTCGATTACATCACGCTCGTTTACAAAACCTACAGTTCCTTCTAAAGCTTTTTCAAACTCTTGTAACTTTGCTTCATCAACAGCTTCTATACCTTGCTCATATTTGTGCCAGTTAAAGTCTGCTAAAAATTGTTTTGGGTCTTGTTTTTCTTCTACAGCAGGAGTTGCTGTTTCTTGTACTTCTGTAGCAGCAACCTGCTCTTCAGTGTTTTTTGTTTCTTCAGACATATGTCTAAATTAAATTTGTATCTTTTTGTTTTACAGATTATTAACGATTAAAACGCAAAGAGATGTTTTTATAAATTATTTTCTTTGTTTCCTTTTCTTTATCTGTTCTCGTAAAAAGGAGTGCAAATTTACAAAAAATACTTGATTTTTAAAGACTTACTTTTAAAAAAATCTTATAATTTGTATTTTTCTGAAAGACAAATTGGTAAAAATTATACCACATGTAAAGAATTAAAGGTAAAACAGAAGCAGAAATAAAACAAACTTTAAAAAAATTGAAGCTGTATAAAGCAACATAAGTTAAGTTTTAAAGATGTTGAAAAACATACAGTTTTACTAATAAATAATAATGATTTTTCTATAACGAATGTAATTTATCGTACTTTTTTAAGGATAATATACCCGCAAGAACTACCTTTGCAATCTATTTGGTTGGAGCTGCACAAATTAAGATTTAAATAGTTGCTGCAAGAAAGTAAAGCATGGATAAAAAAACACAAGATTTAGTAGATAAAGGAATAATGTTGCCATTAATGGAAGAATTTTACACCATACAAGGTGAAGGTTCTCACACAGGTACAGCTGCTTATTTTATTAGAGTTGGTGGTTGCGATGTTGGTTGCCATTGGTGTGATGTAAAAGAGAGTTGGAATGCAGATTTGCACCCACCAACTTTGGCAGACACCATTGTAGAAAATGTTAAAAAATATGCAAATACTGTGGTTATTACTGGTGGTGAGCCGCTAATGTGGTCTATGGATTATATTACAGAATTACTTCAAAAAAACAACATAAAAACCCATATAGAAACTTCTGGTGCTTACTCTTTCTCTGGAAAATGGGATTGGTTTTGTCTTTCTCCTAAAAAAACAAAGTTACCTTTAGATGAAGTTTACAAAGAAGCAGATGAATTAAAAATGATTATTCATAACAAGTCTGATTTTGATTTTGCAGAACAAGAAGCAGTAAAGGTAGGCAGAAAATGTCAACTTTTTTTGCAACCAGAATGGAGTAAAAAAGAAAAAATGACAGAGCAAATTGTTGAGTATGTAATGAAAAATCCAAAATGGAAAATTTCTTTACAAACCCACAAATATTTGCAGATTCCTTAACGTAATAAACTTGTTTAGCTAGTTTTATCGAAACTTTATCTTGCTTTCAGTCCTTAGTCTTTTTAAAGAAAAATCAAAAAAGATTTCAAATAAATAGCCTGTTTGAGGCTCGGTGAAAGATTTAATCTGTTTGTATATAATTCGATTTAAGATATTTTTTTGTCAATTAAAATACAAATTCTTTCAAATTGCTCATCAATTCCCATATCAGAATTATCAAACTCAATAGCATCTTCTGCCATTACTAATGGCGAATCTTTTCTAGTAGAATCTATACGATCTCTTTCTTGAACATTAAATAAAATGTCTTTAAAACTAACATTATCTCCTCTATCTATAAGCTCTTTATAACGTCTTGTAGCTCTTTTATCAGCAGATGCAGTCATAAATAACTTTATATCTGCATTAGGAAAAACAACGGTTCCAATGTCTCTTCCGTCCATTACTATACCACCATTTTCTCCCATTTTTTGTTGTTCTAAAACAAGTTTTTTTCTAACTGCAGTAATTTCAGCAATTTTACTTACAAATTGAGAAACTTTAAGACTTCTAATTTCTTTTTCAACATTTACATCATTTAAGTACATTTCTGCAAAACTTAATTGATCATTAAAAATAAACTTAAGAGAGATCTTTTTAAGGTTTGAAACCAATGAATCTACATTAAAAAAATCAGATCCAATAAAGTTATTTTCTAATGCATATAAAGTAACAGCTCTATACATAGCACCAGTATCTACATAAATAAAATTGTATTTTTTTGCAATTAATTTAGCAATAGTACTTTTTCCAGTTGATGAAAACCCGTCTATAGCAATCGTTATTTTTTTATTCATATTATCTTCTTCTACTATCTAAATCAATTTCTAAACTAAATGTGCTTACATTTGAAGCAGCATGAAATCTAGAATTTGCATAGTTAAATTTAAATCTATTCATTTTTATACCAAATCCAAAAGAAATGCCACTAAAAGTTCTTGCATTTTGTAACTTTAATTCTGCAGCTCTTCTAAAATTATAGCCCATTCTAATATTTATAAGTTTTTCTGGAAATAATTCGGCACCAATTACCAAATGTCTTAATGTATTATTAATAAATCCTATTTTTTCTGATGTTACATTACCTTGTAAATCTGTTATTTGTTCTGAAGGATTAGGTACTGAAACATCCCATTTTTGTAAATTATCTAATGTAAAATACCATTTTAAAGGAACATACAGTAGCTGATAACTTCCACCTAAAGAAATTTCTAATGGTAATTTTTCTTTCACTGTATGATAAGAGGTAATCTGTGTACCAATATTTCTAGCAACTAAAGTAACAGAAAAAGGTTTAAATGGGCTAGAATATAATAACGCAAAATCTAACGCTATACCTGTAGAATTAAAATTACTAATTGTAGAAGTAATTAACTTTAAATTAGTTCCAAAATAAAAATTAGTATTTGGTAAATTATAAGCATAACCAACGGATAAAGCAATATCATTTGCACTAAAACTACCTGTTTCGTTTCCTTGTGCATCAGCACCTATTAAAGAACCATAATTCAAATATTTTATATTAGCGTGAATGGTACCAAATCTTCTAGATATTTCTCTTGCATAAGAAATAGATCCAATATTGATTCCTGCTAAATAACTAGAGTAATTTACAGACAATTTTCTATCTAAATTACTATTTATAAAAGAAGGATTCCAAATAGGTTGATTAATATCATCTTTAATATTAATCGTTTTACCTCCTAAAGCGATTTGTCTTGCAGAAGTAGAAACATTTAAAAACTGATAAACCTGTTCCCCTCCCACTTGTCCATTTGTAGGAAAAATAAAAAGAATACTTATAAACAGAAAAAATAAAGGTAATTTCATAAACCTATAACAAAGAAACAAAGTATTATAATAGTAACGAAAATAAATCAATATATTTTAAATACTTAATTTAATTATACTAATGTATATAATAAAGCTACGATAACAAAAACTAAAAAGAAGTTAAAAAAAAACCTCATATCGTATGATATGAGGTTTTGTAATTTCTGATAAGTCAGAAACTTAAAGAAAGGCAGCGACCTACTCTCCCACAAAAATGCAGTACCATCGGCGCTATTGGGCTTAACTTC
>Ga0209138_1000108_pt1 | contig 78805 bp, 75 predicted proteins | sample SaaInl3SG_22_DNA_FD_184645 | JGI IMG/M metagenome (GOLD analysis project Ga0209138, IMG submission 184645) | Marine microbial communities from expanding oxygen minimum zones in the Saanich Inlet - ESP_153SG_22_DNA (SPAdes) (version 2) | ecosystem: Environmental > Aquatic > Marine > Intertidal...
CCCATGATTAGTAGGCAGGTGTTCATCCCTGTCGCCGAGGTGGTTTTTACCAAATTGCCCGGAGGTATAGCCTTCTTCCTTTAGCAATTCAGCAATGGTAGGCTGATCGTCCTTAATACCCTGTTTAGCACCCGGCATCCCAATAGTGAGAAGACCTGTTCTAAAAGGATGTTGCCCAAGCATAAATGCTGCTCTACCTGCTGTACAAGATTGCTGAGCGTACCAGTCTGTAAACATAGCTCCCTCCTTTGCTATGCGGTCAATATTTGGAGTTTGGTACCCCATGATACCATGGTTAAAGACACTGATGTTGGCCCAGCCAATATCATCACCCCAAATAACCAAAATATTGGGTTTGTCTTGTCCACCTGCCCAAAAGGCTAAAAGCAGAAAAGCAGAAAGGATTCTTGATTTCATAGAAAATTTAATGTTGATTATTACTTCTTCGAAAGTACAAAGAAAGGTGGATAGATTTAAACCTACGATGAAAAGCATAAAAAAAGCGGCCCTTTGGGCCGCTTTTAACTTTATTCAAAAAATGGAAATTAATTTTTTCCGCTTTTTTCTTTCTGGACACAAGATGATCATATAAAAGCTAAAGAAAGCTAGAGATCGAAATCCCTACAGTCCAAAAGCCTTTTTTACATCCTCTACACGGTTAAGCGCCTCCCAAGTGAATAACTCTACTTCTCGAGTAAGGATTTCATTGGCTCCGGTTCCTGGTCTTTCGAATGTTTTGGTAACTGTGCGATGTTTTCTACCCATATGTCCATAGGCAGCCGTTTCGCTATAAATGGGATTTCTCAACTTGAGGTCTTTTTCTATGTATCCTGGTTTAAGGTTCCAAAGTTGTTGCACAATTTCAGCAATTTCTCCATCGGTTTTGCTCACTTTAGAAGTTCCGTAGGTATCTACAAAAACACCCATGGGCTCTGCTACACCAATGGCATAAGAAACTTGAACCAACATTTGATCGGCTACTCCTCCGGCTACCATATTTTTTGCCACATGGCGCATTGCATAGGCAGCAGAACGGTCTACTTTACTAGGGTCTTTTCCAGAAAATGCCCCTCCACCATGGGCGCCTTTTCCACCATAGGTATCTACAATGATTTTGCGACCTGTAAGTCCCGTATCCCCATGAGGACCGCCAATAACAAACTTTCCAGTGGGATTTATGTGATAAATAATATCCTCGTTAAACAAGGCTTGAATGCCCAAAGACTGCTTGGCAATTACCCTAGGAATCACAATGTCTACTAGATCTTTTTTGATTTGAGCCAACATAGAGGCTTCTTCACCAAAATCATCATGCTGTGTGGAGATTACAATATCCTTAATTCTCAAGGGTACGTGATCATCAGAATATTCAATGGTTACCTGACTCTTAGCATCGGGTCTTAAGTAATTGATGTCTGTGTTTTCCCTTCTAACGGCAGCCAATTCTCTAAGTATGGAGTGACTTAGATCTAGTGCAAGGGGCATGTAGTTTTCAGTTTCGTTAGTGGCATAACCAAACATCATACCTTGATCACCTGCTCCTTGTTCTTCTAAATTTCCCCTGTCAACTCCTTGATTGATATCTGCAGATTGTTCGTGAATAGCAGAGAGAATGCCACAGGAATTGGCTTCAAACATATAGTCTGATTTGGTGTACCCAATTTTTGCGATGACTTCTCTGGCGATTTTTTGTACATCCAAATAAGTATCGGACTTTACTTCTCCAGCCAGAACTACCTGACCTGTGGTAACTAAAGTTTCACAAGCTACTTTACTATTGGGGTCAAAGGCTAGAAAGTGATCAATAAGTGCGTCAGAAATTTGATCGGCAATTTTATCTGGGTGTCCTTCAGAAACGGATTCTGAGGTAAAGAAATAACTCATACTGGCTTTCTATTTTTTGTGTTGTAAAAATTTGCGCAGAAGAGTCCGAAGTGCGAGTGGTGAATACTGCTTTAGCATTTTTTAAGTGGTCGCAATCAGACAAATTTTTCCACAGCCTCAAAAGTAAACAAATGGCTTTACATTAGATAACAACCACTAAAAAATATATTTTATTCAGTTTCTTTGATTCCAAATGTAAATAATCCCGGGTTTAGAGCCGTCTCTTTTGGTGACTTGGTCGATAATTATTACGACCAGGATTCTGCTTTACTAGAGGGAGCAGTAGTCTATAAATCAATGCAAAGTGCTCATGGATAGATGCGTTCCGGTTTTGCATTTTTACTCAAAGGGTAAAGCGGATAATATTGCCGCCATCGCCAAGGAGTTGTTTTAATACAATTGGCAAGAGGGTTTGATTGAGAAATTTACTTTCTAGAAGAATCTTTTAATTCCAAAACCTACAGTCAAAGAATGATAGGCATTGATTCTATAATCATACGAAGCATTTAAGAAAAACTCATAATATTCTCCAACTTCATATTCACCTTCTAATCCCGCTCTAATAATGGTGTATACTTCTCCTTCTCTTACAAACTCACCACCCGCTCCCACTTGGGCGGATAAGTACTCAAAGACTTTATAAGAACCTGTTCCTACTAGCGTAACTGGAAAACTTCTCTCTACCAGTTCTACGTTTTCTGCATCGTCCTCCATTCTGTAGAGAAAGGTCTCTACAATCATATCAAAATGGGCTCCTGCCGACCATTTTTCTGTTATATAATAATCATAATCCAACATAAAACTAGGTAGAATGGTCCATTTAGGTTCCCCGTTTAGTTCCCCTTTAAAAATATGGGTATGACTCAGCCCAAAGGCTACAGAGTTATTTAAGTCATGTTCCCTATAGTTTTGACTATAAGCATTTTGAGCTAATAGAAAGGTCAAAAATAAGAAGTTAGTTACCAAAAATTTTCTCATACTTTACTCTTAGTTTTTCTATTCCTTGGGTGTCACCAATAAGTTCGTAAGCACTGACTAGGTTCCTCCAATAATTATCATTGTAAGGATTGATCTCTATGGCAGTTTCTAGGTACTTTATGGCCTGATTCTTATCTCCTGTTTCCAGTAATAATAAACCGTGTAGATAATATCCGTAGTCATCTTGAGGAAACAGCATGTGCAGGGCGTTAAGTGTTTCGTCTGATTTTTCGAAATTAGAATCTTGACTGTACAATATAGCCAAGTTAATATAGGGTTCAGGCTGGAGAGAATCTATACCAAGGGATTCAGAAAATCGAACTATGGCCTGAACCTTGTCTCCGTGAATTTGGGCATATTCTGCCCAATGATTTCGACCTTCTTTAAAGTCAGAGTTAAATTCAAGATATTTCTCGTAGGTGGTCTTTAGAGATACCATTTCATTACCAGGTCGTCTTTCTGCGGGTAACCTAAGGGCGTTTCTATAGGCTAATAATTGAACGTTAACCATAGAATCCTTTAGACCTAGAGTAATGGTGCTAACCCATCTTTCCGAAACTTGATTAGAGAGGGCCATCTGTAATGCGGCTCGTATTTGGGGAGAAGGGTGTCTTGGGGCCATATTGGAAATTTGTGGCCACCATTCTTCTGCAGGATAGTTTCCCAAGTCTTCTATTGCAGAGGCCCTGGCAATATTGGCAAAAGAAGTATCACGAACTATAGAAATCAATGCACCCATTCGGCCCTCTGTTCTTCCTGCTAATAGGGAGTCCGAGAAGTGATGTGGGCGGTGGTTTCCGTAAAATTCTACTACACTTTTGGCAGCCCAAGCATCGGACCTATCCGTATGACATTGGGTACAGGCATTGGTGGTACCATATTTTTCTGATTGATCAGGTCTTGGAACCCTAAAGGAATGATCTCTTCTGTAGTCATTACCCATATAGGTTTTTCCAGGCATATGGCAAGAGATACATTGGGCTCCCTCTGTGTCTAATTGGTGAAAGTGATGCTCTACTTTAGCGTATTGAGGCTGATGGCATTGCAAACAAAGAGCATTTCCTTCTAATTTTAATTTTTGCGTGTGGGGGTTGTGGCAATCTGCGCAAACGATTCCTCTATGCGACATTTTGGAAGACAAAAAACTAGTGAGCACAAAATCTTCGTCTTGTATTTGCCCGTCCAGTTGGTAGTGATTGGGGTCCAAGCCATTGAGGTGGTATTGATTGTAAAAGTCTTCAGAGTGGTCGTGACCATCTCCCAATTTGGATCGTCTACTGTGGCATGCTCCACAGGTGTTCACATAATTTTTGGGTGATACATCCGCCAAGGTACTTCCTTGGTCTGCGCCAGCTGACTCCGCATGGGAGGACCCAGGACCATGACAACTTTCACAGCCTACATTTATTTCGGAAAATGTAGTTTGGTAGGTTTGGTTAAAGGGATTGTAGTTTTTCTGAACATTTGTGGAGTGACAATCTGCACACATGCTGTTCCAATTCATACTCTGTTGATCCCAATGCAACCAATCGTGCACACTTATAAGATCTCCATCGTATTGATGAAACCATTTCTCTTTTTCTGAATTGTAAGACACCCGTAGAATTTGGAGTTTTCCTCCAGGCATTTTTACTAAGTATTGTTGAAGCGGAGTAAAACCAAAAGTATTGGCGATTACAAAGCTTTGGGAGGGTTGACCTTTCTCTGTAATGTCTACGTGAAATTGACCGTTTTTTTGATAGAAGGAATAATCCACTTCCTCTCCAGAAAAGGTTTCGCCCTCAAAAGGAGCCAGGACGGTTTCTCTAGAAGGCCCTTCCATAGAATGGGAATGGTGACTTTGATTCCAGTCCTCTCCGCTTTCTGCATGACAACTGATACAGGTTTTGTTTCCCACAAATTGTGAGGTACCCAAATCCTCAACCGCAGAAATGGGTGATTCGTCATTAGAACAACTGGTGTAAATCCAAGGACCTAAAATAAGAAGGGTTAAAACGGCAATAAATTTACTTTTCATTGGCAAAAATTTCACTCCAATCAGAAGCCATATCTACAACAATCCAGTCCTCTTCTAATGCTCTGTCTAGGGCCTTTTCTAAATGTCCAATATGAGAATCTCTGTCGTAGGCAAATTCCCTTTCGGTATCCGTATGGTGAACCAAAAGATTCAAATAAGGGTAGGTCCCTTTGGTAGCATAGTCCATCATGGCTAGGTCTCCGTCAGAATTTCCGCCAACAAAAACTGGACGCTTCCCAATTACGGTATTAATCCCAAGGGGTTTGCCCTCTTTATCATCGACAAACTCAATATGGTCAAGCATTTCTATAGTACCCTCTGAGGCATTGTACCTCGTGGCCATTCGAGAACCTACAATTTGGTATTCTGGGATACCGTATAATTCCTTAGAAACGGACCTCATAAACTCTATCCCTCCACCCGAAACAATAAATACGGTAAAATCATGTGCTTCTAAATAGTCAATTAATTGAATCATCGGGCTGTAAGTTGTCATACTGATTTTCCTATCCAATAAAGGGTGATTCGCAGTGGTAATAAATTCTTCTGCCATTCTCATAAATTCTTCAGTAGAAACCCCTGAATGGGTTTTTTGAATCATGGCCAGCAATTCTTTTTGACCTATACTTTTGTCAGACATCCACAAAGAGTCAAGAAATTTAGAATAGGGTTCTCTATGCTCCCAGTCGGCATCCTCGTTTGCCATTTGGTGAAGTCTGTCAATGGCAAATAGCAATTGATTATAAGCGGGGAATTCGGCCCAAAGAGTCCCGTCATTGTCAAATACCGCAATGCGGTCTTCTACGGGTATGTAGTGTAGGTTGTCCTTGTCAGTCACCTGAGAAACGTAATGCTCTATGCGTTCTCTTGTTGTATTGTTAGTCCAAAGAGATAGATCTGCTTTGGGTTCTGAACTTTGGCAAGAGCTAAAAAGAAAGATTCCAATAATTGAGACTAGAGACCATTGGCTCCATTGGAAAAGATATTTCATAGGGGTTGATATTAGATTCAAATCAAAAAATAACGTGGACCCATTACCTAAACATTTTGGGCGCTTAGGGCATTGAATATACGGGATTTCAATCAATTTGGGTTTAGAGACCAAACCTTTTTTGTTGTAGAAGTGTGTGAGGTTTTACGGTTCCACCTCAAAATTCTTAGCGCTTCCCATGTGCTTAGTTTTTGATCCTTTTCCCATAGGGGTAGTAAATGAGTACCCTTTACATGAGTTCGGAAGGAGATGCGCGTCCCGTTCCACTAAACAAACCAAGGAGTGCCCTCTTCTTCTTATCTTTTGATAAAGTCAATGGCAGCGTCAACCGTTTCTTCGTCTATGGTCTCCATTCTCTTTTTGGTGAGGGGTCCGGTATCTTTAAACGGGCCGTCAGCAGTGGATTGAATGCCCCCTCTTGGACCAAAGTTCTTTCTAAAACCTATGTTTTATCGGGGTCTAGGTTATCGGATAATTCGGGCTCCTCCTCCGCATTGAGGTGGTATAGGTTGCCCAAAATTCATCAAAACCATGATTGGTAGCAAGGTGAATGTCTTTATCCGCCAAGTGGTTTTTTCCGAATTGTCCCGTAGTATACCCTTCTTGCTTGAGAAGTTCTGCAATGGTGGCGTCTTTTCAGAAAGCACCAAATCAGCTCTGAGCGTTCCTACCTTACTCAAACCGGTTCTAAAAACAGATTGTGCAGTGATAAAACTTGAACGCCTGCTGTACAGGATTGCTCTCGATAATAATCAGTAAAGATCATGCCTACCTTTGCAATTCTATCGATGTTGAGTTTACGATATCCCATCATTCCCATTTTGTAGGCTGAGATGTTGGATTGACCAATATCATCACCCCAAATTACAGGGATATTGGGATTGTCTTGTGCAAAGTCAGATACCGATGCTGCTAAACCCATGGATAAAAGTAGCTTGTTTAACTTCATTTTATAAAAGAATAGTTTCTATAATTTAGGATTATTCTTTCAAAATCTTTTCTGTGTAAATCACATTCCCATCTAAAAAAATGCGCACTATGTAAGCTCCAGAAGAAAGAGGTGCTAAGGAAAATCGGATTTCATTTAGACCTGTAGAAACTGATTTCTCTCCTACCTTGTAAACTTGTCTTCCGGACATGTCAGAAACCTCTGCTCTGAGAATTCCTGCATTGGGAATTTGTATTTGCACCGCCATTCTGTCTCTTGTAGGGTTTGGAAATAGTACGGGACTGTTTGGATTGGGGACTATGTCAGCAATAACTGTTTTTGTAGATGAACACCCTCTAGAATCCGTAACGGTAACCCAAAGAGTATCTCCTTGGCAAACTCCTGATTTGGTATCTCCTAGGGTGGTTCCATCTCCCCAATCATATATGTAGGGAGGGGTGCCGGATGCCGTGACGGTTGCTGTGCCATCACAAAACCCTGGAAGGCCTGAGAGGGATAAGGTTGCGTTCATTCTTGACGTATCTCCAATGGAGAGTTCATTGAGCCAGACGGAGTTTTTTTCGGATGCCAATCCAAAATAACCAGAGGTAAACACCTTTGTAGGGTCATCAAAAGCAACTTGAAGCCCAAAGTAATCACCCCATCTTTCGTATCCTCCTTGCAGCCTATCTATGTATCCATCTCCATCCTTTATGCTAACCACGTTGGAATAGGTGGAATCATTTCCAAAGTAAATACATGAAATTCCAGCAAAGTCAGTAGGTGAGGTGTGGTTGAAGGCGATGAGGCTCTCTGCGTCGCAATCTTCATTGCCTGTAAAAACGATATTGGGATATCCGTAATCCATGGTGTTGTGACCAATTATGTTTCCCTTGCAAGTGGTAGGTGTACTGCTTAGGTTTTCTATGAATCCATGGTAGACGGCAGCCAAGCCCGTAGAGGCATTTACCGTATTGGCAACAAATTGTAGGTTGTCATTTACCAAGATTCCACCTAGCACTCTGGCATCATTGGTTTGCAAGCCTTCTGTGGGATCATTGGGGTCAGTGTCGGCCTGTTGTCCATTGGGAGGAACCCCATACGCGGTATTGGTAATTACCGGATTCACCTTTAGATTTACGGCAGGAGATGAGAAATCTCCTTCTATTTCTAGGAGAAATAGGGTGTCATTCTGTAGGTCAAAATTCCTATTGGATAGTAAATATTGTACTGGAGCATTTCCGTTGCCTCCTCTTACCGGGTGCAGGTTGCGGGTGTATGTGTTTTGGTATGTAATCTGGGGAAGTAATATTTGGTCCACCACAGAGTCCCCTCTAAAAGCCTGTTCTTTGTTAACCATGTAGATGATGGAACCATCAAAACCCGTTTGCCAAGGTTGACCCGGCACAATGAGGTTACCGGTAACTACCAAGGCATCGTCTGTTAAGGAGATCGCTGGATAGTCTGTCCATCGGTCATTGTTTAAAGGGTTTCCCTCCAACTTGTATACATTCCAACCATCGTTGGGGTCATTGGTCTTAGAAAAGGCCACATTAATAAATGTGTGACTGGGTGTTCTTCCTTCTAGAAAAGCCAAGACAAATCTATCTTCTTCAGGATCGTAAATAAGTTTAGGGTCAAAGACGTCATTGTTATTTCCTGGAGAAATGTTGCCTAGAGAAACATAAATATTAGGAAATAAAAAAGTATCCGTACGGGTATCCCATCCAAATAACGTGCTGTTTACAGAGGTAAGAACAATGCCGTCCTTACTGTAAGCTAGGGTGTTGTCATTAGGAATTCCTCCAATAAAGTCAAGTTCGGTCCCTCCAGGGGTATATTGTTTAAGAGCATACCCCCATTCTAAAATGGGGTCTACGGCGGTTTTTTTATGGTTACCCCCTGGGCTTGGACTTGATTGAACTCTAGGAAATTGAGCTCTAACCTCTTTCTTAACCTCCATTAAATGTGATTTGACCGAGGTGCCACCTGGTACAGGTGCCTCTAAATAGTCTACCCTAAACTCATAGTCAGGAGGTAGATTTTTCATATCTATTTCTCCCGCCTTTTTTACCGATGAGTAAATAGGCTGGTTTGAGGAAGAACTATTGGGTTGGTTTTGAGACCACATAGCCATAGGAAGGAAACTAAATAGTAAAAGTAGTTTTGGGGTCATATACGCTTCCGTTTAATTTGTGTTTTGTGAAGGTACCAAATTGATGTGAGAAATAAAATGAGTTTTCACCTCCAAAGGGCATATTAAAAAATGAGTTGGAAATAGTACCTTTGTGCTCCAAAACAAAACCCCTTATGGAAACTGTTCCTCCCTATATTCCCAAATATAAAGTTAGAATTGTAACCGCTGCCTCTCTTTTTGATGGCCACGATGCTGCCATTAATATTATGAGGAGAATTATCCAATCTACAGGTTGTGAGGTTATCCACCTAGGTCATGATAGATCCGTAGAGGAGGTGGTCAATACGGCCATTCAAGAAGATGCAAATGCCATTGCAATGACCTCCTATCAGGGAGGGCATACCGAGTACTTTAAGTATATGCGAGATTTGCTTCAAGAAAAGGGAGCAGGTCATATCAAAATCTTTGGAGGAGGTGGAGGAACCATCCTCCCTGAGGAGATCAAGGAACTTCACGAATACGGGATTACCCGTATCTATCATCCTGATGATGGTCGCTCTATGGGGCTTCAAGGAATGATTAACGATTTGGTAAAACAATCTGACTACCCTGTAGGCAATGAGTTGGGAGATGCAGCAGCAAAGTACAAGAGTAAGCATGTTCCCTCTTTGGCACGATTAATTTCTGGAGCCGAAAACTTCCCAGAAAAGGTCGAAAAGGTTTTTGAGGGGATACATTCTGCGGCTAAAAATTCTAAAACCCCAGTATTGGGTATCACAGGAACAGGTGGCGCTGGAAAGTCCTCCTTGGTCGATGAATTGGTAAGGAGATTCCTCATTGATTTTGACGATAAAAAAATCGCTGTAGTTTCTGTAGATCCCTCTAAGAGAAAAACAGGCGGAGCCCTTTTGGGAGACAGAATTAGAATGAACGCCATCAACAATGACAGGGTGTATATGCGCTCTTTGGCTACGCGTCAATCTAATTTGGCCCTTTCTAAACACGTTAATGAAGCCATTCAAGTCTTAAAGGCTGCAGAATATGACTTAATTATTTTAGAGACCTCAGGTATTGGCCAATCCGATACAGAAATACTAGACCATTCAGATGTTTCTCTTTATGTAATGACTCCAGAATATGGAGCCGCTACCCAATTAGAGAAAATTGATATGCTGGACTTTGCCGATGTGATTGCCCTAAATAAGTTTGACAAACGAGGCGCATTGGATGCTCTAAGGGATGTTAAAAAACAATATCAACGCAATCACAATCAATGGGAAGCCAATGTAGATACCATGCCGGTCTATGGAACCATTGCTAGCCAATTTAACGATCCAGGGATGAATTCTCTGTATACGGTTATTATGGATAAACTGGTCGAGGCTGGACACGGCAGTCTTTCTTCCTCTTTTGAGATTACTCAAGAGATGAGTGAAAAGATCTATGTAATTCCACCCAATAGAACTCGATATCTTTCTGAGATTTCAGAAAACAATAGGGGATATGATCAAAGGGCATTAAATCAGGCAGCTGTTGCAGAAAAGCTCTATGGACTTCATACTTCTATGAAAACCTTTGACTCGGAAGCAGATGTGGATATTCTTAAGGTTTTACAAGCACAATTTGATAGGATAAAACTAGATTTAGATCCCCATAATTGGGAAATCATCCAACAGTGGCCTGAGGTGGTAAAGAATTACAAGGGAGAATACTACACCTTTAAAGTAAGAGGCAAAGAGATTAAAGTAAAGACTCACACAGAGTCTTTGTCTCACACTAAAATACCTAAAGTAGTGACCCCGAGATATTCCAATTGGGGCGATCTTTTGCGCTGGGTCTTACAAGAAAATGTGCCCGGTCAATTTCCTTATACAGCTGGAATCTATCCCTTTAAAAGAGAAGGTGAGGATCCTACCCGTATGTTTGCTGGAGAAGGTGGCCCCGAAAGGACCAACAAGAGATTTCACTATGTTTCTCAAGCCATGCCTGCCAAGCGATTGTCCACGGCATTTGACTCCGTAACACTGTACGGAAATGACCCTGATTACCGCCCTGATATCTATGGGAAAATCGGAAATGCTGGAGTGAGTATTTGTTGTCTAGATGATGCCAAGAAGCTTTACTCTGGATTTGATTTAGCGGATCCCATGACCTCTGTTTCCATGACCATAAATGGTCCTGCTCCCATGTTACTGGCTTTCTTTATGAATGCCGCCATAGACCAGCAATGTGAAAAGTACATTATAGAAAATGGTTTGCAAGAAAAATTAGAGTCGGTAAAAGCAGAGTTGTACGATAAAAAAGGTCTTAAACGACCCCAATACAATGGAGATCTACCGGAAGGCAACAACGGTCTGGGTCTTATGTTGTTGGGAGTCACCGGAGATCAGGTTCTTCCTCCTGAAGTTTATGGAAAGATAAAAACAGAAACCATGTCTGTGGTAAGAGGCACGGTCCAAGCCGATATTTTAAAAGAAGACCAGGCTCAAAATACCTGTATTTTCTCAACAGAATTTGCTCTTAGATTGATGGGAGATGTTCAAGAGTATTTTATTGAAAATGCTGTGAGAAACTTCTATTCAGTTTCCATTTCTGGGTATCATATAGCAGAAGCTGGAGCCAATCCCATTACCCAATTGGCCTTTACTTTGGCCAATGGATTTACCTACGTAGAATACTACTTAAGTAGAGGGATGGACATCAATAAATTTGGTCCTAACCTCTCTTTCTTCTTTAGCAACGGTATAGACCCTGAGTACGCGGTCATTGGAAGAGTTGCCAGAAGAATTTGGTCAAAAGCCCTTAAAAACAAGTACGGTGCAAATTCTAGAGCACAGATGCTCAAGTATCACATACAAACTTCAGGAAGGTCATTGCATGCTCAAGAAATTGACTTTAATGATATACGTACTACGTTGCAGGCCTTATATGCCATTTACGACAATTGTAACTCTTTACATACTAATGCGTATGACGAAGCCATTACCACTCCTACCGAGGAGTCTGTTCGTCGTGCGATGGCCATTCAGTTAATTATCAATAAAGAATTGGGATTGGCAAAGAATGAAAACCCCATCCAAGGTAGTTTTATCATAGAGGAGTTAACGGATCTTGTAGAAGATGCAGTTCTTACCGAGTTTGATAGAATAACCGAAAGGGGTGGTGTCTTGGGATCCATGGAAACCATGTATCAACGTTCTAAAATTCAAGAGGAGAGTTTATACTACGAAACCTTAAAGCACTCGGGTGAATTCCCAATTATTGGGGTAAATACCTTCCTTTCTTCTAAAGGATCGCCCACGGTGACTCCGGGCGAGGTTATTAGAGCTACGGTAGAGGAAAAAGAAGACCAAATTCGTACTCTTGCCAATTTGCATAAGAGTTTTGAGAATGAAGGCTTTGATCTTTTGAGCAAGGTTCAAAAAGCCGCCGTTCAAAATCAAAATATCTTTGTTGAATTGATGGAAGCAAGTAAAAAATGTAGTTTGGGTCAAATCACTCAAGCTTTATTTGAGGTGGGTGGACAGTACAGGCGCAATATGTAATTCTTTGCCTGCTAGTTAGTTATTTCTGGTTATTTGACGGAATTGACATTGTGTAGACTTCTTTTTTTATTGTCCTTTTTTTTGGTCATTTTTGATAGACCTAAATTAAAGTGCCAAGTTGTTAGAGTTAGTCAACAGATTACATGATAGGGTAGCAGGTAGTTACAAGGAGTTTAGTATCCATCAAAGGATTTTAAATACGATATTATTTATTGCTCAATTTGTAATAGCTATCATTCTTCTTACTGCCATAGCCTACAACGGATTTGGCGAATCCGTTTGGATTTCTGCCGCTTTTTTTGTGGTTTACGTAGGATTTTATATTGCCTCCAGAAAACTAAGATGGGGAAAGCAAATCATTCCTATTTATCTATCTATTGGTAGCTTAACCTTATGTGCGCTCTACTTTTTTGCTGGAGGCATAAAAGGTCCCATTCCCATTTACTTTATTCTGAGTTTAATCCTGAGTCTAACCATTTTAAAAAAGCGGTTTTATTGGACGGTGTTCTTAGGAAATCCCTTGATGATTTTTGGGTGTTACCTAGCGGAGTATTACCACCCAGAATGGATCAGCGGCCACCTAACAACCGTCAACAGCACTTCTCAAATTGTCATTTCTATTTTGGTTTCTAGCCTTATAGTAGGCTTGTCTTTAGTGACCTTAAAAAATAATTTTGATGGACAATTGCGAGTGAGTAAAAAGCAATTGTTGGAGTTGAAAAGAGCAAAGGTTCGCATTCAAAGATCTAGAGATGAAGCCGAAAAGTCCTCAAAAATAAAATCTGATTTTCTCTCTACCATGTCTCACGAAATCAGAACTCCCTTAAATGCTGTAATTGGTATGACCTATTTATTAAGTCAAGACAATCCCAGGGAGGATCAAAAGGAAAATCTATCCACTCTGAGGTATTCTTCAGAAAATCTTCTGACTCTAATCAATGATGTCTTGGATTTTTCTAAGATTGAAGCTGGGAAGGTGTTTTTAGAAAAAGCTCCTTTTAGCTTGTTTCACATAATAAAATTTCTGGAGGCCTCACATGGCTTGGCTGCCAAGAAAAAAGGGGTTCACTTTTCCATCGTTCCCGATGAGCAAATTCCCGATGAAATCATAGGAGATTCTAGCCGATTGATTCAAGTGTTAAACAACCTAGTTTCTAATGCCATTAAGTTCACAGAAGAAGGAAGCGTTCAATTGAAGGTTTCTGTGGTGCAAAAGGATGACCTCAACATCACCTTGCAGTTTGAGGTCATTGATACCGGTATAGGAATAGATAACGAAGCCCAAGAACTCATATTTAAGAGCTTTTCTCAGGCTGACTCCTCCATTACTCGCAAGCATGGTGGAACAGGATTAGGGCTTACCATTACTAAAAACCTAGTGGCTTTAATGGGAGGGAAAATCTCTCTTACCTCTAAACCCGGGATAAAAACCACTTTTACCTTTTCCTTAGAATTTGGATTGGACAATTATCTTGAAGAACTCATGATTTCTCCTGTTTCCCAAGATTTTTCTTTAGAGGAGGTGTCTATTTTGATAGTGGATGACAATCCGATAAACCAACAAGTAGCCAGAAAGGTTTTAAAGAGAAGAAAAGGAACAGCTGATCTTGCAGAAAATGGTAAAGAAGGGGTAGAATTGTGGGCTAAAAATCGTTACGATATTGTGTTGATGGATGTGAGAATGCCTGTCTTAGATGGCATTGGCGCAACCCGACAAATACGTCAATTGCCCGGTGGAGAAAAGCCTGCTATAATTGCCTTAACTGCCTCTGCACTTTATGAAGAACGGCAGGAGATTTCGGACTGTGGTATGGATGATTTTGTTACCAAACCCTTTGACCCAAATACACTGTTTTCCAAGATGGAAAAGTGGATTCTTAAAAAAGCTAATTAATTATCATATGAAAATTATTTCTTGGAATGTTAATGGAGTCCGAGCCGTTGCCAAAAAAGGCCTACTCGACATTATTAGGGAGCTCAATCCAGATATAATGTGTTTCCAAGAGACCAAAGCTCAGCCTGATCAGGTTCAAGAGGTTTTTGATGGGCTTAATGGGTATCATGTGTTTTCCAATTCCGCTGAGAAAAAAGGGTATTCTAGCACAGCCATTATCTCTAAGGAACCACCTCTTTCCGTTGTGAATGATATGGGCATTGCAATACACGATACTGAGGGTCGAGTTATGGCGGCAGAGTTTAATGATTTTTACGTAGTTACGGTTTATACACCAAATAGTAAGGCAGAATTGTTGCGGTTGGATTACAGAGCACAATGGGACTTGGATTTTGCAGATTATGTTGCCCGTTTACAAGCACAAAAGCCTGTCTTGGTTTGTGGTGACTTAAATGTGGCTCACACAGAGATAGACATCGCTAGACCCAAGTCAAATTACAATAAAACACCAGGGTACACCCAGGTAGAAATAGATGGTTTGTCCCATCTCCTATCCAAGGGATTGGTAGATTCTTGGAGGCATCAACACCCCAATGAAATCAAGTATTCTTGGTGGAGTTATAGGGGAGGAGCCCGCCAAAAAAACATAGGTTGGCGACTTGATTACTTTATTGTATCTGAGGTATTGATGTCCAAGATTGTAGAAACTGACATTCTCAATGAAATCATGGGTTCTGATCATTGTCCTGTTCTGGTTTCCTGGTAAATTAGGACTCTTTTCCCTTTGATTTCATTAGACTAAGAAGGCAATTTCTGGTGACGTGCTTCTATTTTATAGGTGGCCTTTGCAATGCGAATACTCTTCTTCTTTTTTAGAATTTGGCGCGCAAAGATTTTGAGCTCTAAGTTTCTTCTATCTATTTTATAAAACCGAGCTTCAATTTCTATGGGTTGGCCAGGCTTGGCTTTACTTAGTATTTGAAGGTTCACTTCTTTTTTGGTATTGTGGTACTCGGGAGCGATTTTTTTGAGAAGGGCTATAGGCTCTTGTGTAATGCCGTCCATTTCTTTTAAAAGTGTCCAGGTGTTGATTTGACCAGTAGTAGAGTAGAGGTTCTCCTTTAAAGTCTTAACAAATTTGTTAATGGACTCTTTTTTTACGGCGTATAGTAAGTCTTTCATCTGGGTTTTGGTTGAGGTGATTTCTGCTGTTTTTCAGAAATCACCAGATTCTAAGGTTCTAAAAATTCGGATTCTAAGCATTGCCATGGAGGTGTTTTGGGGCCTTGATGCTTTATGCTTATGGGCATGACTTTGATTTTTTGTTTTCTCAATTGATAATTCATAATTCTCTGTTTAATTATTTAATTGCTTTTTGTTGTTTCACTACTATGGCTTTCGCCGAAAGGGGTATAAATAAAAAAAGCTCCCGATAGTCGGAAGCTTTTAGTGGTATTGTGAGAGTATTAATTATACTCTAAGGCTTCCTGTTTTTATGCATGTAGATATTCATCCATGTGTTTTTCACGTGGATTTTCATCTGGTTATGCATACCTCTAGAAATGTTCATTCGGCTTATTATCTGTGCTCAACTGAGTAAATGTAATTTATTTTTTTAGTTTTTTCATGAAGTCGTACTTTTTCTCTGCGTATAGTCTAAAGAGTTGTTGAGCATTGGAATTAGCCATTGCGGGAGTCAGATCAATAAGTACATTATACATGGGGTCATTGGGTTTGCGAGGCTTTCCCCTCAGAGAGACCATAATACCCTCAAATACTCGAATTTGCTTTTCTTGATTTTCTGTAGGAGGAACTCTATTTAAATAATTTACCGCACGGTCAATGTCCTTGGTTGCCAAATAAATTTCCGCCTTGTTGAGAAGTGCTGTGGAATTTCTAGGGTTAAACTCCAAAAGTTTGTCATAGTAGACCATGGCTTGAGTGGTATTGTTCTTGAGTTTGTAGGCATTTCCAATTTGGTTGAGGCTCAAGGCATGATAGGGATTGGCTTCTAAAGCTCTTTCAAAATCTACAATTGCCAAGTCAAATTGTCTTAGAGCTAAATTCCCCATTCCTGAAAAATACGCAACGGGATTGCAGTAATTATCCACAGAGAAGTAATCGCTCTCAGCATTGTGAGCGTATTGAATCATTTTTTGTGGATTGCGTCTTTGCTCGGCAGTCAATGCTTTTTTACTTTCTCTTTCTCCCTTAATTCTTTCTAATGTTACAAATAATCCTCCAATAAAGATTAACATCATCACCCCTGCCATGGGTAGCTTGGGTAGGACTTTTTTGGAAACAGACTGAGACCTTGACAGTATGAGGCCTGTCATAAGAATGAGCATAAATTGATGGAAAGGTCTCTCCAATGGGAACTCACCAAGACTGTAGCCTATGTAAGCGATCCAGCCAAAGAGCAAACCGTAGTCCCATATAAAATCCTCGGTATGAAAGGATGCATTTCTCCATGCAACCAAAGCCATCCAAACCATAAACCCAAAGAATAAAATAAGGCCCGGGTAGCCAAACTCAGAGAGAACCCAAATAAAATCATTATGAGGTCTAATAAGGGTAGTAGTACCTTCTATAATACCCCTATCTGCATTACCTACTCCGTATTTGGGGTAATTGATTTTCCAATTTCCGCCTCCTACGCCCGTAAGAGGGTTTTCGTTAGCCATTTGAATTCCATGGTCCCACATTTTAAAGCGACTGTCAATGTTGGTAGTATCAAAAACGGAATCACCTACCAAGGTGAGCGCGATTAATAGCCCTGTGGCCGCTATACCTACCCCAACGCCCAATGCACGTGTCAACATTTTCTTGTGAGGACTTTTAGAGAGAACTAGGGCCAACAAGGAAACCCCAATCCCAGCAAATAACCCAAGCCAAACCCCTCTAGTTTGCAAAAACACGAGGCAAAGCAAAATCATTATAGCCACGGCTACAGAAAGTTTTTTGAAGTTTTTGTGGCTTTCTTCAAGAGCATTAATGACTACCCAAGGGAGCGTGAGCATTAGGGCAGAGGAGACAAAGTTTTTATGTAAAAAGCCTAGGTTAAGTTCGTATATGTGAGTACTCAACTTACCGGTCCCAATGAGTCCAACTACCTTAATGAGTATCCAGGCGGAGACCAAAAGAGCCATTAACGTAGCTAATCGGGTAATGAGTTGAGTTTTAATGGCACCAGCTATAAATGCATTGTAAACCACAATACTACCCACCAATGTAATGGATAACCGGGCAATGGCTCCAAAGCTTTCTGCAGTGTTTTGCGCCCCAGAATGGCATACCCAAGTCCAAAGCCAAAAACCTAACAGCAATCCCAAGGGAGCCGCAAGGGTGGAGGCAAATCTCTTTTTTACCCATAAAATTCCCAAAATGAGGGCAAGTCCTGCCCCAGTAAAGGCCTCTCTGGGCAAAAGAGCATAGTCATGGGTTTCTTGTGATTGCACAGTCGGAAATAAAATGAGCATTCCTGCCAATAGCCCTGAGGCGATGGTGTCAAAGGAGGGTATTGATGAGTTTTTCTTCTTCATCCGTTTGTGGTATTTTGAGTTCTATTAAGAACCTTTACAATGGTTTGGTGACCTTTGTATAAAAGCTTTTGACTTGTAAATATATTCATTTAGGGAGACCCTGCTTTGTAGCTTCGGTCAAATGTTTATTTTTACCATATAAAGCCTTAGAATTCAAAAAATATAGTTTTTGCGCATTCGAGCCCATCAATGGTCATTTATTCAATCCCTTCGGGATTTAAAAAATCAAAAAGATGTCCTCTTTTCCTTTATTAGGAGAGACATTAAGGTAAGATATGTCCAAACTCGATTGGGCTTTTTGTGGGCCTTTGCACAACCCCTTTTATCCGTTTGGATATTTACATTTTTATTTAAAAAGGTTTTGAATGTACCCATGGGAGGCGTTAACTATCCCATTTTTGCTTTTGCAGGTGTCATTTCTTGGTCCTACTTCTCTAAATCCATTACCACAGGTGGCCAGTCTATGATAGCCTCTCAAGCTTTGATAAAAAAGGTTTGGTTTCCCAAGGTCCTTTTGCCCTTGAGTAAATCCCTGGTGGGTTTGGTGGATTGGATTTTGGGATTAGTAGTTCTCATCGCATTGACTTTAGGTACAACGGATTTTCAAATAGACTTAATGACTCTGGGTTACATCATCACCTCATTGGTTATTCTTTGGATGACCTCGATAGGGTGGAGTCTTTGGGTGTCGGCTACCAGTATTCGATTTAGAGATGTTCAACAAGTAATCCCAGTAGCGATTCAATTGGGATTCTTTATTACACCCGTAGTGGTGCCCACGGATTTACTACTCAATGCCTTGCCGCAAAGCCTACACCCTTGGATATATCTAAATCCTTTAGTGGGAGGTATGGAAGTTCTAAGGGCTGGTTTTTTACCCACATCAATTTCTGAATATTGCCTATATATTTCTGCTCCCATGGCCTTGATATTGAGTTTGAGTGGATGGATTTATTTTTCTTCGGTAGAACGCAAAATGCCTGATTGGTTATGAAGCCATCTATTCAAATACAAGGCTTGGGTAAACGATATTACAAAGGTCATAAACCCTCAGATACGCTTTTGGGCTCTCTTTTGGGTCGCGGTAGTAAAGGGTCGCCTTTTTGGGCTCTAAAAGATTTTGAATTAAAGGTTAATCCCGGCGAAGTTTTAGGATTGGTGGGTGCTAATGGTGCGGGTAAATCTACCTTGCTAAAAATATTGAGCCGAGTAACTCACCCTACGGCAGGTGAGTTTGAGATACGCGGGAAAATGGGAAGTCTCCTTGAGGTGGGTACTGGTTTTCATCCGGATTTAACGGGCAGAGAGAACATTTACCTAAATGGCACCTTGCTGGGTATGAAGCGGTTAGAAGTGTCCGCATCCCTTGACCAGATTATTGAGTTTAGTGGTGTAGAATCCTTTTTAGATACCCCCATTAAACACTACAGCAGTGGAATGAAGGTCAGGTTGGCTTTTTCTGTTGCAGCTCATCTAAGAACCGAAATACTATTAGTAGACGAGGTGCTAGCAGTAGGTGATGTTTCCTTCCAAGAAAAGTGCTTGCAAAGAATGGATACAATTAGGGAAGAGGAGGGAAGGACTATCCTTTTTGTTAGTCACAATCTCAGTGCAGTACGCTCCCTATGTTCCAAGTCTTGCTGGATAGATTCCGGAGGTCTTAAAGCCCTAGGAAGTACCGATTCCATTTTGGAGCAATACCTAGAAACCCAGCTTTCTAGAGCCCAACATATGCCCCTTAGTGACCGTATGGACAGGGGAGGAGATGGAGGCGTTAGGTTGACCTCCCTGTCAATTGCCCAGCCGGGAGGAGCTCCCTTGATTTCGGGCAAACCTCTTCAGCTGGTTGTAAAATACAGTGCTGAGGCAAAATATGTAGGCGGAAAGGTAGAATTTAGAATAAATGTGGTCAACGCTTATGGTACCTTTTTAACCCCACTTTCTAATCTTTTGGCAGGAACTCCCCTGGTTCTAGACGGAACCACGGGAGAATTCATTTGCTCTATTGACTCATCTCCTCTAATGGATGGACATTATTCCCTAGATATTAGAGTTATGGTGGATGGACAGCTTCAGGATCAGATTCAAACTGCACATAGTTTTGAGGTGGCGGAAGGTGACTTCTACGGAAGTGGTGAACACTATAAGAAGGGCAGAACGGGCATTTTTGTACCTCAGAATTGGAAGTAGTCCAAAGGTTACAATGATTTGATTGCAGCTACAAAACAAAATTTTCAGTAAAAACCTAGGCTTAATGGCCACCCAAAACCTATTGGATAAGGCACTGGGCTTTGGTCAGTGTTTTATTATTGAAAGGAGATACAGAACACTTATTTAGTAAACAGTTTTTTTATAGCTTCTTTTACAGGACTGTTAGACTGGGGTTTTAAAACTAATTTTTCTACATATTCGGAACCTTCTGCCGCAGGGAGCGTTTCCTGAGGATTTAATTTCCAATCCTTGGAATCATATCCATAGGCCTCCAATACAGGGTTGAGAAGCGGGGAGAAGTACTCTACATCCTCGGATGTAAACCATCTACGCCAGTTGTCAGAGGTATTGGTGCGAGCAACTCTTTTAAGACCTGGAGATTGTGTGGCCTTGTCTGTTATTTGTAGGTTTAGATAATTTCCCAAAGTTTCGTATTGACCCGAAACACAATCTTCATAGGGATATATAAACCAAGAATCATCGGCATTTTCCTTAAAGGATACTAGAGCTTTGGAAAAGGCCTCCCAATGTAATTTCCAATTAGTAAGTCTTTTTACTCGGGTAGAGAAAAGAGTATAAAAGGGAAGCGAGAGGGGAGCGGCTTCCTTAAATTTAATTCTTGAAAGCGTGGCTGGAAAGTCCACCATCATTTCTTCGGGAGCCTTGAACCAACGATAAAACACTTGACTGATCAGCCTATCCCGTGGGTCCCGCATGATAAAAATCTTGTAGTCGTAATCCTTAAACATATCATTGACCTTGCGGTAGTCAACTCCAAAAGGTTCATCCACACTCATCAAGACTTTGGTAAGAGAATTTGAATTTTCTGCAATCTTTTCTCCGGCGTAATTTATAAAGTAGTCTTCGCCTCTTTCTACAGGCTCCATCACAATGGATAAATCAGTTATTCCTGCCGATTTAAGGGCTTCTTGAATACGAGCCTTTAGTATGGTGGTTCCACTCTTGGGAAGTCCGTAGATGAGTATACGCATGTTCTAGCCTAATGGCGAAGTTTTGAGCTATTATTTTGTAAGTAAGTTGTAGTACCTTAGGGCCATTCAACAAAACTTACGAGGTAAAAGTCGCAAAAATTGTTGTTAAATGACAAATTTTTTATCCTGCTTGCATGTATAAACGCTTTGGGTCTCCAGTAATCATTTTGGGAATGCACCGCTCAGGGACCACCTTGGTATCGAGGTGGTTTACTAAAATGGGTTTTCACATGGGGGTTTACAAAGACCACAATGAAGAATCCTTACCTTTTCTCAGCCAGAATCAAAAGTGGTTAGCAGAAGAAGGAGCCTCTTGGGACAAACCCATTGTGATTAGAAAAATGCCACCATTCTCTGCCTTAGAACTCTATGGCGAACACATTGCAACACCCACCAAAAATCCCTATTTATTGTTGTTAAAAGGCCCAAGGAATTGGGGTTTTAAGGATCCGAGAAACACCTTTACCCTCTCTTCTTGGCTCAGAATTTTTCCCGATGCAAAAATCATTCATGTTGTGAGGCATGGTGGAGATGTTGCCAAGAGCCTAGTCTATAGAAATCACAAGCCTGGGGAGGTGCGTTCTGCTGTTGCTCAAAGCTTTGAGAGGGCTTTTGAACTTTGGGAGAAGTATGTGGCTGAGGCCGAAAATTATTCGCATTTGCCCAACTATATTCAAGTCAAATATGAAGATGTGGTGCGCTTAGATCCAAACACTCTTCAAAAAATAGAAAGACTCTTTAAAAACAATCCCACTACAGCATTGGAAGAGGCAGGAATGACTCCCGCTAGGGTATATGAGTATTCCGATGCGGAAAGGGCCATTGTCAACGCATCCCAACAGATGAAAAAACTGGGGTATACCGACTAAGCTATTTCAAGAATGCCTTTGAATAACTACCTTTCCATCCGATAAGCCACTCACTTTCATGCCAAAAGTTTCTGTAATTATTCCCAATTATAATCATGAGCAGTATTTGCCCAAGCGAATACAATCTGTATTGGATCAAACCTTTACGGATTATGAGGTTTGGTTGTTGGATGATGCTTCAACGGACAACAGCAGGGACTACCTCACACAGGTGGCCTCTGAGCATGCAAATTTTCAAGTACACTTCAATAGCAAAAATACAGGCTCTACATTTCACCAATGGAATCTTGGAGTGAGTCTTGCAAGCGGAGATTACATTTGGTTGGCGGAGTCTGATGACTTTGCACAGCCGACTCTTTTAGAAAACCTCGTACGTCTCATGGATGCCAATCCCAAAGTGGGCATTGCATTTGCTCAATCCCAATTGGTCAATGAGAAGGATGAGGTGTTGCATTCCTTTCAAGAGAATTACAATTTTGTCTTTAAAGAAAGAGCCCATCGTTGGGAAACTGATTTTGTAGCCTCGGGATTGTCAGAAGTCAATGAGTATTTACTCTATTCTAACTCCATTCCTAACGCCTCGGGAGCCTTGTTTAGGAAATCAGTGTACACTCAGGCAGGGGGCGCTCCAGAGGATATGAAACTCAACGGAGATTGGTTTTTTTATGTAAAAATGCTCCTGTACTCAGACCTGGCGTATTGCGCCCAGCCCCTCAACGCATTTAGAACCCATGCAGTTACCCAAAGACACAGGGCAAAAACCAACTATAAGGTGTATGACGAGATTATTAGAACGGTAGAACTCATTAGAAAAAAGGGGGATCCCGATCCTAAAAGAGTCAAGGAAACCTATAGGAAAATCGGAGCTTGGTGGGTAGGCAGTTTAGTGTTTCAAAACAAGAACGGTGAGTTCTATAAAGAAAACAAGAGGCTATACGCCTTCTTTGCCTCTTGGAACCCGGGGTTGGGAAGAAAGATTTTGACCCATTTCACCCTCACAGGTTGTAAAAAAGTATTGTATAAAATGGGATTGTATTCTACGGCCAAAAGGTTGAGGAATCAATGGTTTCCCGGGAAGTATTTCGAATTTTAATGGCGACCTATTCTGTAATCATACCCGCATATAACTGCGCAGAAACCTTAGCAGAAACGCTGGATAGTGTAATGGCCCAGAGACATTTGGCAACCGAGATTATTGTGGTCAATGACGGATCTACAGATGCCACTTGTACTCTTTTGGATGATTACTCTAGCCACCACAAATTGAGAATAATTCACCAAGATAATTTGGGTCTGGGGACAGCTAGGAATCGAGGTGCACAGCAGGCCACAGGAGAATGGTTGGTCTTTTTAGATTCCGATGATGTGTGGACCCCCAACAAAATAATGGCCTTAGAAAATTTTGTGCAAAAAGAGCCTTCGGCTCAATGGATTTATCACAGAATCTGGGAATGGTCAGAAGGTGGAGATTTGAGACCTCGTAAAATCATCCCATATTCTAACTTTTCTGATTTGTGGAACCACAATCCATTTACCCCTTCTGCGGTTGCCATTAAAAGAGAGGTCTTTTTAGAAGCAGGAGGATGGGAGTCTAAAAGAGATAGAGTAGAGGATTTGGGGTTGTGGAAATCCCTTATTGATTTGGGGGTGCAACCTTATTTTTTGAATTTACCTCTTACCAAGTATCGCATAGGATCTGGAATCACTTCCCATGTAGAGGATCACCTGACAAAGGTATCTAAAGTTTGGCAAGAATGGTTGGATTCTGGTGACTTGACTTCTGAGGATTACCAGAGGGCTCTGTTACAAAAACACTACGAGATAGGAAGGTATTTTCACAAGCAAAAAAAATATTCTAAAGCCTTAAAGCACTATGCTTTAGGTGATCAAAATTTCAAGTTAAAAATGCTTGTTGTACTCGCAAAATTTGGGATGAAGATCCTGCCTTTTGGTTGAGATATACTTACCGAATAGGGAGTCTACTTACCGTTGTTGACCCGATAGATAAAATCATTTTCAATATCGCACTAATATTACAGAGGGCAATACATTATTCCGGCCAACCCAAGACAATTTATTCTCACTATAGGAATCACTTTATAGGATCCTGCTGTATTACTCCCTTTTAAGAAGGTATTTTTTAGGCGTTACTCCGTATTTTTTCTTGAAGGCTGCAATGTAATGGGAGGGATTGGTATACCCTAGTTCATCAGCTACCTGATGAATTTGTGAATTCTTGTTCTGTAGGAGGCTCAAGGAATGCTCAAGCTTATAGTCTAGTAGGAAACCAAAAACCGTATTCCCATAGATTTCCTTAAACCCGGCTTTTAGGCGATATTCATTGATCTCTACCAATTCAGAAAGTACCTTAAGGGTAGGAGGAGAGGTCATTCTCTCTACTAATATTTCTTTGGCCTGTTTTATTTTTCTAATGTTTTCCTCGTCATTGAGGAAGGGGCAAGACTCAATATTGGGTTCTCTCACGTCAAAAGAGATGCCTAATATTTCATAGGCTTTGGCCAGGTTGTAAACCTTGGACACAGGGTTGGGCATGTTGCTATTGAGCAGTTGATTGAGCGGAACCATAAGTTGAGGACTGATTTTCTTTTCTTCGTAAAACTTGCGATTGGCGTTTTCTCCGGCCAAAAAGGGCAATTCTGCGGTGTTGCTCAAAAAGAGTTTGTGAAGCTTTTCTATGGAAATGTAAATAAAGACCAATTGACTTTTTGTGGGTAACACCCATTCTACTTGTATTTCCTGGTCAGGATTATAGATCAGGAAACTGTTAGAAGACGCCAATTCCTTTTGATAATGAGGACCAAATTTAAAAATACAATTTCCCTCTACGGCAAAGTAAAATTGAATAACACTTGAGGGAATGGATTCTCGTCGGGATTCTCCGGATTCACCCTTCCATACGTAGAGTTTAACGCCTTCATCTATCCATCCTTCTACGAGTGTGTCTTTGGAGGTATTCTGTATAGTTTCCATGCTCAATGTTTCTTCTAGATCAACAAAAATAGGTGTTTAATGTTTAGGTGAAATTTCGTTTTGCCGTTATTTTGTAAAACTATAGTACAAAGAAATAGCAACTAACGCACAGAGAAAGACTAAGGATGTCTGAGAGAAGGAAACAGCCGGATGCAACCGGGTTATTTACCAATCCATTGAGAAAAGGTAAGTTGTGGACCACTAGAAAAAGTGGGGCCTTCTCTGTGGTAAACCGAAATGTGTTGGGGTTTGCCGGTGTCCTTTTTGAGAACTTTCTTTTTGGGTTCTGCTTTTGCAACCTGAGATTCCGTTGCCAATAAGGGATTGTTGAGGCTTCCTGGTATAGGGAATTGGCCCAAGGGGAAAGGAGCGGTTACAATTCCATTAACATAGAGGGGAATTACTTGGGATCGTTCTGCATAGCGACTGCCATCAAAATCCTCTATATCATCTGCATCAATGGTTTGATTGTATTCCTCCAACATAACTTTTGCGGTGGGGTAATAGGACCAGTGCCATTTTTCTTCTTTGTAACCCGTTCTCTCTATTCCAGGATAGGTCTGGTAGGGTTGAAAAAAACCATATTTATAGGCATTGAGTCGCAACCATTCATAGATTTGAGCACCCTTTTGAGTATTAAAAAACGAGGGACTTACAGAGTTTAGGTCAAAGTCAGTTCCCCAATGATGCCTAGAGGTCCCGGGCATAGAAGAGTAGTTGAGAATCTTTTGTACCCTTCTTATTTTTCGGCCCCCAAAGGTGTCCCATTTTCTTTCCCATATGGCCACTTGCCGGTCAAAATTCCGAGTAGAAGAAACGATGAGCAAATCAATGCCATCTTCTCTTGCATCTGCTGCCATAGTTAAAAAGGCCTCCAAAACTTCTGATCTTAGGTAGGCATTGCTTCGGGTGGCATATCCTTGAGGGATTTTTGTGAAACCTGTGTGCTCTGCGGGTATAAATTTACCCATCAATTCACTTGTTGAATAGGTTTGGGCCATGGTACTGAAGCTTTCGCCCATAAGGCAAAAGAACAGTGTGATAATAGGTAGAACCAGTCTTTTGGTGTTATTCAAGGTCAAGATCCATGCGTTTTTTTAGATCCACTATGATGGGGTTGATTTCTGCCATATGCTTGTACTTTTCGTCGGGAGTATACAGGCTTTTTACTTCTTCTTTGGCAGTGATTTCTATATTTAGAGAAATGGCAAAGTTTTGCAATCCCTTTCTAACATGTGTTAAGAGATCCGTTCGTATCTCGTTTAAGTAGTGCTCCTGGGTGTTATTATCTAGGGTGAGAACAAGGTCCGTATCATTTATTAAATTGGGTTTGTTCTTGATTAGGGTATTGTAAATGTGTTTGTTGTCTTCGTGGATTTCCGCAAACTCTGTCCATTTAGCCATCAAGTCGTCTAGAGTAAAGGGCTTTTGATTTGCGATATTAATGGGTTTGTCTTCTATCTCTTCCTCCTTTTTATCGGCTTGGGATGGTGTGGGTTGATCCAAGGACGTAATTGAAATCCCGGATCCCCTTCTTCTATGTGTTCTCTGAGTTCTCTGGGGTGCACTGGCTTTGAGATCCTGTATGCGCTGAGATACCACCTCTTCATTTGAGGAATCTTCCGTGGGTTTTGGTACCTCTCGATTTAGTTTTTTTGCAGGTGAATATGGGTTTTCTTGTGGCCTAGATTCTCCTGGACTGGGAACTTTAGAAGGGTTCTGCTCAAATGGCGGTTCTAACTCCTTTGAGGAGGTCAACACAGGCGGAGGGGGAGATGTGTTTGGCGTAGGAGGGGAGACTGCGGTCTCTTGTTTCTGGGGTTCTGCCGGTATTTGCCTGTTTTCCTCTTTGGCCTGACGTTTTTCTGGAGCCGCTTTAGAAGCTATTGATTCTGAGCTAGTGTTTTTTTTTTCACCCTCCGTGTTGGGGTGTGCGATAGAAATCATTTGAGTCAAGGTGATTTCTAATAAAAGCCTAGGGTTATTGGAACCCTTGTATTGCATGTCTGATCGGTTAATGAGATCAAGACCTTTCACTAAAGAACCTATAGAAAATGCTTGGGCCTGCTGGGTGTATTTCTCTACTATGGATTCTCCTACCTCCAATAAATGAGTAGTTCTTGGGTCTTGTGACACCAATAGATCTCTAAAATGGCTTCCTAGGCCCAAAAGAAAATGATGTCCATCAAACCCCTTTTCTAGAATTTCATCCAACAATAAAAAAAGATCGGAATGACTCCCCGCTAAAATGGCATCCATGGTCTTAAAGAAGTAATCATAATCGAGAATATTTAAATTCTCTATGGTTTGCCTGTAGGTGAGTTCATTGCCAGAAAAGGAAACAATACGATCAAATATAGAAAGTGAGTCCCTTAGAGCTCCGTCTGCCTTTTGAGCAATTACATGAAGGGCTTGAGGTTCTGCAGTTATCCCTTCTTTTTTGGCAACCCATTCCAAGTGTTTACTAATGTCATCAATACTTATCCTTTTAAAGTCAAATATCTGACAACGAGAAAGTATGGTGGGAATGATTTTGTGTTTCTCCGTAGTCGCAAGAATAAAGATTGCGTGTGCAGGTGGCTCCTCTAAGGTCTTTAGAAAGGCATTAAATGCACTTTGAGATAGCATGTGGACCTCATCAATGATATATATCCTAAACCGTCCTACCTGCGGGGGAATTCTGACCTGTTCTGTAAGTCGTCTAATGTCTTCTACGGTGTTGTTAGAGGCAGCGTCTAACTCAAAAATACTGTAGTCATTGGACTGTAGGTCTAATCCCTCTTCTTCATTGATCTTATTGGCGAGTATTCGAGCACAGGTCGTTTTTCCAACCCCTCTGGGTCCACAAAACAGAAGAGCTTGAGCCAGATGATTGTTGGCTATAGCGTTTTCTAGGGTAGAGGTTATATGGCCTTGCCCCACAACTGATTCAAAAGTTTGGGGGCGATATTTACGTGCTGATACAATGAAGTTTTCCATGGAAATATTACTACGGTCAAATATAAGTTTTCTTTTGAATTTTGAAGGTATTTTACTCTTGCTTACCAGCAACTTTTTAAGGGGTTTTCAACAGGTTGCTGCTAAGGCAAAGCTTTTTTAATAACTAGGTCTTTTTGGGTTTTTTCTTAGAGTCTTTTGCCATAGGGTTAAATTGCAATGCCTTGTCAATCCAAGCTTCTATATCTTCTCCTGTGTCAATAGCGTTTGCACTGGCGTAGACAAATCCTCTTATTCTCTTTCCCGTAAAGTCCATAGGTCTGAAGCTCTCTTTTTCCGCCCCGTGCCAATGTGTAAGACGGTCCTTTGATATCCGTGAGGGGTTCTGGGTTGGGAGGGCTTGAGCCGAGTGATTTTGAGCCGCTATGTAGTCACTAACCGTTGGATATATGGGCATTCCGCCTTAAAGTTCCCATAATCCTTGCCCTTTATAGCATGATTATTAATGTTTTGTCCTATTTAATATGGTTGGATTTCGCACAGAAATAAAAGAGTAGGCTGGGAGATTTCTCAATAGTATGAGAATACCAGAAAAAACCTCTCTTTTGAATTCTTTTTATAAATAAAGTTCCCTACTTTTGCCGACCGAAATTAAATCATTTAATTAGTTAAGTATGAACCAGTACGAAACCGTTTTCATTTTAAATCCCGTCTTATCTGATGATCAGGTAAGGGAAACGGTTGATAAGTTCGTTGGCTACCTTGAAACAAGAGGAGCGGAAATTATCAACAAAGAAAACTGGGGGCTACGCAAAATGGCGTATCCTATCCAGAAGAAAAAGAGTGGATTCTACAACATGGTAGAATTTAAGGCTCCCACAGAAATCATCGAAACCTACGAAGTAGAGATGAAGCGTGACGAGCGAATCATGAGATTCTTGACCATCCGCAACGACAAGTTCGCTGCTGCATGGGCCGAGAAGCGCAGAACGAGAAAATCAACCGCCAAATAACTAAGAAAGAAGAAAAATGGAAAAAAAGAATCCAAGCCTAGAGGCTGCTTCAGGAAAAGGAAACAGCGGTGATATCCGTTATTTGCAGCCTATCGCCATTGAGTCTGGCAACACGAAGAAATACTGTCGCTTTAAAAAGTCAGGTATCAAGTACATTGATTACAAGGATCCTGATTTCTTAATGAAATTCATTAATGATCAAGGTAAAATCTTACCTCGTCGTTTAACAGGTAACTCACTAAAATACCAGCGTAAAGTAGCTACAGCGATTAAGCGTTCACGTCATATCGCAATGCTTCCTTATGTAGCTGATAACTTAAAGTAAACAGTAAGCAACATGGAAATTATCTTAAAACAAGACGTTGAGAACCTAGGGTTCAAAGACGATGTACTTACCGTTAAGCCTGGATATGCTCGTAACTTCTTGATTCCTCAAGGATTTGCTTTACTTGCCACTCCTTCAGCCAAAAAGGTATTAGAAGAAAACCTTCGTCAACGCGCTCATAAAGAGGCTAAATTGATAGAAGACGCTAAGAAAACAGCTGCTGCACTGGCATCTTTAGAAATGAAGATTTCCGTTAAGGCCGGTTCTGGAAACAAATTATTTGGTTCTGTAACCAATATGGACCTAGCGGACCAATTGTCAAAAAGCGGACATACTATTGAGAGAAAGTTTATCCAAATCTTGGGTGGATCTATCAAAACAGTAGGTCGTCATACTGCTAAGATTCGACTACACAGAGAAGTTATTATTGACTTCGCGTTTGAAATTGCGGCTGAGCAGAAATAAGCTATACTTTTTCACATTGTAGAAAACCCCGATGTACATCGGGGTTTTTTATGCTCTAAACTTTATTTTAGAATGTATGCTGTTACGCGCGGTGTGAGGTGAGTTGTTTTTCATAAAAGTCAAACTCTTCGGGTTTAACCCAAGTGTTTTGTTCCTCTCTCACGGAACAATCGTAAATAGAGACCTCAAGATCTCTTGCTAACTCAAAGGCGTTGACCCATGCATCCTCAAACCTTTGGAACTTCTTTAATTTATACCGCTCCTTTCTGTTGGCAATTATCTGTAATTGGTAACCTGATTTAGGCAAAATCATTACACTTACATATCCATGCTCTCTATTGTACTGCTCTGGGGATTTAAAAAACCAGAAGCCATATAGAGAGAGAAAGGAACCCAATTTATTTTCCTTTACAATATAGTAGTACCCGCCGTTTATTCCCATTATTAGCAATCCCACAATCGTAAGGCTCAAACCCAATAGGGAAGAGGTTAACCAGTACGAATAGCCAGAGGTTAAGGTAATGGGTAAACCAATTACAGAAGTTATTGGGTAATTCTCCTTTAGGTTTTTAAAGACGTAGCGTTTTGAGGTTTTCACTGGGGAGTATTTTATTGCTATTAAGGGTGCAAGGTAACTTTTGGTAATAAACCACGAGTTCCCATATCTTCAGGCACTTTTCCCAAGTCAGGTTCGTAGACACTATTTCCGTTGGGGTCTGTGTATTCAAAACTATTGTAATTACTAACGGATAGTTTTATGTAAAGAGATTCTTCTTCTTCTTCCCCTGTAATTACAAGGGGTTGTTCAAACTTACCTCTAACTAAACAGGAACCTTGAGGTATGGGAGAGGTGCTAAACAATGGATTGGGAACCGTGGTCGCTCCGGTAGGAGCTTGATCGTCTATCCAAAAGGGAATGGGGTCTACCAATTCAAACGCCCAATACCCTTGTAGACTATTCGCATTAATGGTTGTGGACTGATTTTTTATGGTGCGCTGAGTGATGTAGGTGTTGTATCCAACAAAGGAGGCAAACGTTCCTTTTAAATCGAGTCCATTAGACCTAAAGTCTACCTCATAGTTTTGATACGTTAGTGAGACTCTTATCCAGTGATAGACTCCCAGCTCAAGGTCCTCAAGGGACAACCTGTAAAACTCCTCGCCATCTGATACTATTTTGGCACGATCAAAATCTACTGCTAAATCCCCTCCCGCTGTAGTTTCTGGTCCCATATAATTCACTTCACCAGCTCCTGAGGGTGTGTACATGGAAGGCAAAAGTTCAATATAGTGGGCAGAAATGCCATTGAAATTTGGGGACTGTGCAACATGGCCAGCAGGAACTGTGGAAGGCTGTCCTAGATTGTTTAGTTTTTCTTGGGTAGAATCAAAACCAAAGGTAAATACCAGATCTTCTTTGTTGATTAATGGGATTTGTTCTTTCTTACAAGAAATCAGAAGTCGGGTAAAACTAAAAAGGACACCAAGAGAGGTTGTAAAGAGGATACGGTTCAAAGAGGACTTTTTTTGGTGGATGTTTGATGTGAGCCCAAAGTAAAAAATCCTAATGAATCCCTAATTGTAGAAATGTTGCCTTACTACAACCATTTTTTTCTTTTAAAGAAAAGAACCATCCCAATTACCATTACAACCATAACCCCCAAAACCCAAAAATAGCCATGTCTTTGATGTAATTCCGGCATGTATTCAAAGTTCATCCCATAGATACCTGCAATAAATGTTAAGGGGATAAAGATGGCAGACATTATGGTTAGTACCTGCATGGTTTGATTCATCTTAAGGCTCACGGTATTTAGATAAACGTCCTTGAGACCACCATTAAATTCCTTTAGCACATCGGTGAGGTCAATGAGTTGCATTATGTGATCGTAGACGTCTTTTAGATAGTTCTTTGTATGATCACTGACTAGATCCAGGTCAGATGTCTTAATTTCACTTATCGCTTCTCTCAAGGGGAAAATGGCTCTTTTTATGGTGAAAATATTCTTTTTGTGAATCTGAATTTCTTGGAGATGTGTGGAATCAGAATTTTTGAAAATGTCATCTTCTAAGAGTTCTAGGTCTTCTTCTACACCCTCCAAAATAAAGAAGTAGTGATCAATGATGATGTCCAAAAGAGCATAGAGTAAATAATCGATCCCGTTTTTTCTAATTCGTATACTGCCCGATCGCAATCTCTCTCGCACTGGGTCAAATAAATTTCCCTTGCTCTCTTGGAAAGAATACAGGCGTTTTTCTGTGAGAATAAAAGAGATCTGTTCCGATTCTAATTGCTTTTTTTCTGAATGATACTTCAGCATTTTTAACGTCACAAATATTTGGTCTCCATTGGGGTCAACATCTGCCTTGGGCCTTTGATTTACATTTAGTAAATCCTCTAAAAAAAGATTTGGAATTCCTGCCTCTTGACCTACCTTTCTAACGAGTTCTTCATCGTGAATGCCATTGATATTTATCCATTGAACACAGTCTTTTTTGGGTTTTTGATTCAATACATCAGCGGTGAGTCCTCTCTCTACAGTAAATATATCGGGTCCGTACTCTACCTTGTCAAAAGACATTTCTTGCGTGTGATTCCCCGTGTACAATAAGGTCCCTGGAGGAGCTCCAACGGGTTTTAGCTGCTTTTTATGTCTTCTTTTTGCCATAGTCTATTCGTATCTAAGGGCCTCTATAGGATCCAATCTACTTGCTTTTACCGCTGGGTAAAAACCGCTGATGACTCCTACTACAATAGAAAATATAAAGGAAAAGGTAATCCATCCCCAGGGAATTACAAAAACACCATCAATCAGTGCGCCTACAGCATTTCCTATTCCCAGTCCCAGGAGTATGCCCATGATTCCTCCCAATTGACAAATCACAACGGCCTCTGTTAAAAACTGGCCTCTTATTACTGAAGCCTTGGCACCCATGGCTTTTCTCACTCCAATCTCCTTAGTTCTCTCTGTTACGGATACTAGCATAATATTCATCAGGGATATGGAGGCCCCTAACATGGTAATCAATCCAATGAGCAAGCCGGCAAAATTTACCATGCTCAGGTTTTCTGTTAACATATTGGCTAGACTGTCTGCTCGTACAATGCTAAAGTCATTGTCTTGCTTGGGTTGAAGTTTGCGAATGGATCGCATAGTGGCATAGGCTTCTTCTATAGTGGGATCTAATGATTCACTGTTGGCTGCCAGAACGTTGACCGCATAGGTCCTATTGGGAGAAGAAAACACAATGCGTGCATTGGAGTAGGGAATCAGTATCATTCTATCTCCAGAAAGGGCAGAAGAGGATCCCTTTTCTGCCAAGACTCCAACAATAATATATTTATATCCCCTAACGGTTAAGGTCTTTCCCAAAGGGTCGGATCCATCTTCGAACAATTTATTGTAGATGTCTTGCCCAAGAATAGCTGCGTAGGCCCCTGAAGAGACTTCTCCTTCCGTAAGGTTTCGGCCCATAGCCAGTTCATACCCATTGGATCCAACGTAGTATTCATCACCTGCCATTACCGTTACATTGGGGTCTGTAGTGAAATCACCTCTTTTGATTTCTGAAATTCCCGAGGCTCGATAACTCAAACTCACCTTAGCTCCAGCGTAATCAAACCTCTTTTTAAAGGCAATGGATTGTCTGTAGGTAATAGGCGGATTCTCTTTTTCCCTTCTCCCACCGGGACCAAACTGAATGCTAAGGGCTCTATTTTGAATGGTGAAGGTAGAGGCTCCTAGGTTGGTGAATTGAGACTCTAACTTGGCTGCTAAAGCTTCTGCTGCTGTAATAATCCCCACCAAAGCGGACATACCAATGGCAATAATTGCCGCGGTTAGCCAGGTGCGCAACTTTTGACTCTTGATGGAATCAATAGCTACGGAGAGGTTTTGTGTAAGCGTTTCTTTATTTTGATTAGCCTTCATTTGGTCAATTTTGTTTTTCTACAAAGACGCAAATCCACAGATTAAATGGTTTCCCACTAAGGACAAGTTTTAGTGTGGGTTGCCGTTTAATTTTTGACCTTCCCTTCTTGGAGTAGAAGAATCGGTATATCTTTGCTCAAAGCTACAAAAACAGAGGTTAAGTTACCACCTAATTTCATGGCTAAATCAGATTCTCAAAATTCAAATCCACCCCTCTCTCCTGCAGAGGATAAAGGCAGCCCCAAGGAGGGTTTGTCTCATGGTGACTCGCAAGAGCCAACAGTTTACTCCCTTCCAGCAAGTGGTAGTTTAGGCATTTTGGCTTTGGGTGCCAAAGGAATTATTGCGTGGAGAAAAATTAGAGATCAGCAATCATGAGCCAATCCTGTAAATCTTCTAAACTCTTAGTGGTAGGTTGGGATGCTGCAGATTGGGAAATCATTAAACCCCTAATGGATAAAGGGGCATTGCCTACGCTCCAAAAATTGTTGGCCAAGGGAAGTTTTGGAGCTCTTGCTACCATTGATCCTCCCATATCTCCCATTGTATGGACGTCTATAGCTACCGGAAAAAGGGCCTATGACCACGGAATTACGGGCTTTACAGAAAAAGGACCCCAAGGTGCTGTACGAGCAGCCAGGGGGTCTTCCCGAAAGGTGAAAGCCTTTTGGAATATATTGCAAGAAAGCGGAGTCAAAAGCCATGTTGTAGGGTGGTGGCCCTCCCATCCTGCAGAGGTTTCTAACGGGATAAATGTTTCTAACTTTTACGGAATGGCCCCGCCAGAAGAAGGGGAGTGGAAGCTATTTCCTGGCTCTGTTTATCCAGAAAAATACATCCCGGAATTGGCAGAATTAAGGGTACATCCCAAAGAGATAACTGCCGCAATGGTCTCTCCTTTTTTTCCAGAGGTAAATTTAGATTCTGATACAGACCCTATTGTAAGATCCACCATGAGAATACTTTCTCATGCTGCTACCGTTCAGGCGGCGGCAACTTGGGCAATGGAAAAGGAGCCTTGGGATGTAATGGCCGTTTACTTTGATGCTTTGGATCATTTTAAGCACTTGGCAATGAAGTATCACCCTCCGCAACTACAAGGGGTTACAGATGAAGATTTTGCCAAATATCACTTTATTGTGGAAGGAGCTTATCGATTTCACGATATGATGTTGGATAGGCTACTTTCTCTAGCAGGAGAGGATTGTGCGGTAATGGTCCTCTCGGATCATGGTTTTTATGGCGGCAATCAACGCATATTGCAACTGCCTTCCGAACCGGGTGCCCCTGCTTTAGAACATTCACCCTATGGAATCGTAACTTATTACGACCCTGCAAAACAGACCCCGGAAAGAGTATATGGTGCCTCTGTGTTAGATATAGCCCCTACTATCTTAAGACATTTTGGCATTGGAAAAGCGGAGGATATGGAAGGTCGTCTTATCGAAGGGCTTTTTAGTGAAGAGATACCTTCGGTAAAAAGCCATGAAGGCAAAGAAAAAGTAGTTCGCATAGCCGAAGGGGAAATAGCAGATACGGAGCTGTTGCGGACATTGGAAGACCTAGGGTATATTGATTTAACCGAAATAGAAAAAGGAAACAATCAATTGCCAGAAAATGACTTTTACCTGGCTAGAAGTCTTTGGGAAGGCGGAAAATTAGAATCTGCAGAAGGTCTACTGTCTCAATTGAGTCTCAAATACCCCAAGGAAGGACGCTATGTTAAGTATTGGGCATCCCTTGCGCTCCAAATGGGGCTTTCAAAATCCTTTGAGGAGGCTTTGAGACTATTGGGTCAAAGCGGAGAAAATTCTACTGTTACCTACTTTATGGGACTAAAGGCCTTAAATGATTCTCGTTGGACGGCGGCCCATCAGTATTTTTCGAGTATAGAATCCAAAGGGTCCGCTCATCTTCTGGAGAGAATGGGGACTTGCTATATGGCCTTAGAGTCCTCTGATCAAGCCTTGCACTACTTTTCTAAAAGCTTAGAGATCCATCCAACGGGAGAAAGAGCTCTCCTGGGTAAAGCCCGAGCCCTGCATTCTCTAGGACGATCAGAAGAAACCCTAGAAATAGTATTTGAATTATTAGAAATTAGGTTTTATACTCCCTCTGCCCATTATTTGCTTTATGAGGCCTTATTGGCTTTGGGGTCAAAAGAGGAGGCACAAAAAGCTCTTGCCGTGGCAGTAAGTATGAATCCTAAGAACCCCATTTGGCGATCTCAATGGGAGTCAATTTCTGGAGTAAAGAACTCCCCCTCCGAAGAAAAACCAGTCCTCGTTGTTTCGGGTCCACCCCGATCGGGAACCTCTTTGGTCATGCAGATGCTGGTGGCAGCAGGAGTGACTCCATTTACCGATTCCCTCCGTCGTGCGGATCAACACAACCCCAAGGGTTATTTTGAACACCAAGCCATTCAAAAATTGGCCGTAGAGAATACGTTTTTGCATCAAGCCAAAGGGTGTGCAGTAAAAGTTGTTTTTCCCTTGGTTCGGTTTATTCCCAATGATCAATCCTATAAAATCATTGTCATTCAGAGACCTTTGAGTCAAGTGGTCGCATCACAGCAATCCATGAAGGGAGAAGAAGACTTTGACCTGATGGCTGTTTCTAAATGGGAATCTGAATGGGAGCGTTCTATGGGGTGGATAAGTAGGCAGCTTCATTGTGAGGTGTGTATTATTCAATTTTCTGACCTCTTTAAAAACCCTAGGGACGTAGCTTTGGAGATACAAGAATTTTTGGGGCAGTCACTCAATATAGAGGCTATGGTAAACGTTGTAGACCCAAAATTAAATCATCACTCCCAAGGTAAATTTTAACAAGGCAGTAAGCGGTTTTTTGCTTACTTTGCACCCTCTTAAAAATGGGGAGAATGAAAGCTCCCTAAACCTTTTCTCACAGAGAACATCGCATGAAAAAAGATTTACAAGAAAAATTACTCAAGTATACTGCGGCAGCAGGAGCCGTTTTGGCAGCACCTGCGTTGCAAGGACAGATGTATACAGACATAGCTGATACTACGGTAGATATCAATAATGGTTTTTACGACTTGGATCTAAACCAAGACGGTACGCCTGATTTTAAAATCACTCAATACGTTGATACCGGAGCATCCCTCAATACCAATGCGGTTATTATTTCCCCTTATGGGACCGTAGACAACAAGGTTGTAGGTATTTCTGCCAACGGATTTAACTATCCAGCAAATATGGCCGAAGGCGATAGTATCAGTGGTTCTAATGATTTAGAAGGTATAGGAAGCCAGTTCAAGACGGGCTACATGGCTTTTGAAATTAACGGAGTAAGCAATTACCCCAACTCCAATTGGGTAGGTCAGGTAAATGACGGTTACCTAGGATTGAGGATAACGGTTGCAGATTCTGTTTACTTTGGTTGGGCGCGATTGGATATTGCAGATAGTTCTAGTTCCTTTACCGTAAAGGACTTTGCCGTTCAGACCACCGCTGGAAGCGGTATACTAGCAGGGCACGTTTTTATTAATGTTCCTGAGCACATCTTAAATTCTATAGAAGTTTACACCTCTGGAGAAAGACTTTATTACAATGGGGATGCAAAATATCCAGGTGATCGCATTCGCCTGGTTAGTCTTGCGGGCCAGGTTGTTTGGGAGTCATCCATAGAAGATGTAGAAAACACATGGGATGTAGAAGGTCTTCCCAAAGGCATTTATGCGGTAGAGGTAACCCTTAAGACCGGTGAGGGATTTGCCAAAAAGGTTTTTATCGAACAATAGAAATCATCAATTTGACAGAATACCATCGCTTTGCGAATGGATATAGTAAAAAGCCTTCCACTTGGAGGGCTTTTTTTATGGACTTGATAAAAAGAGGCACCAAGAACTGCATTTTAGTCTATAAATACCTGAATTTTGCTCGTTTTTATTAATTTTGCAGCCCCTCCAAATACTAACATAAAATTCAAAAATCTATGACTTTTGATTTAGACATGATTAAAGAGGTTTACGCCAAATACCCAGAAAGGGTTGCAGCGGCGAGAACCCTTCTCAACAAGCCCCTTACCCTAACAGAAAAAATCCTTTACGCTCACTTGTGGGAAAACCCAGCATCCGAAGAGTTTGGTAGAGGTAAATCATATGTAGACTTTGCCCCAGATAGGGTAGCTATGCAGGATGCTACCGCTCAAATGGCTCTTTTGCAATTTATGCAGTCGGGTCGCAAAAAAGTAGCGGTTCCTTCTACAGCACACTGTGATCACTTGATTCAAGCCCGTGTAGGCGCAGATCAAGATTTACAGGAATCCATCAATAAGAATAATGAAGTGTTTAACTTCCTTGATTCGGTTTCGTCTAAGTTTGGAATTGGATTTTGGAAGCCGGGTGCTGGAATTATTCACCAAGTGGTTTTAGAAAACTACGCATTCCCAGGAGGAATGATGATAGGTACAGATTCTCATACTGTTAACGCCGGTGGATTGGGAATGGTAGCTGTTGGTGTAGGTGGTGCAGACGCTGTAGATGTAATGGCTGGGATGCCCTGGGAACTAAAGTTCCCAAAACTCATTGGAGTAAAACTGACTGGAAAGCTCAGTGGATGGGCCTCTGCTAAGGATGTGATTCTAAAAGTAGCCGGTATACTTACCGTAAAAGGAGGAACCGGAGCCATTGTAGAATACTTTGGAGAAGGTGCTTCCTCACTTTCTTGTACTGGAAAGGGTACCATATGTAATATGGGAGCAGAAATAGGTGCTACCACGTCTACTTTTGGATATGACCAATCTATGGCTGAGTATTTAGCCTCTACAGGTCGTGCAGAGGTAGCTGAGTTAGCCAATGGTATTAGTGAACACCTTACCGGAGACCCTGAGGTTTACGCAAATCCAGGTGCTTATTTTGATCAAGTTATCGAAATCAATCTTTCGGAATTAGAGCCGCACTTAAACGGTCCTTTTTCTCCAGATATCGCAACTCCTATTTCTAAGATGAAGGAAGTCGCCGAAGCCAATGGCTGGCCTACTAAGGTAGAAGTTGGTTTAATTGGCTCGTGTACAAACTCTTCTTATGAAGATTTAACTCGCGCAGGCTCAATAGCCAATCAAGCCGCTGGAAAGAATCTAACGGCAAAGGCAGACTTTACCATAACTCCCGGATCTGAATTGGTGCGATTCACCGCAGAAAGAGATGGCGTTTTGGCAGACTTTGATGCCATTGGAGGTAAAGTACTCGCAAACGCCTGTGGTCCTTGTATTGGTCAATGGGCACGTCAAGGAGCTGATAAGCAAGAGGTAAATACCATTGTACATTCATTTAACAGGAATTTTGCCAAACGAGCAGATGGCAACCCAAATACCTACGCCTTTGTGGGTTCTCCAGAAATGGTTACTGCTTTGGCCATTGCCGGAGACTTAACCTTTAATCCCCTTGTAGACAAGTTGGTTAATGGGGAAGGACAAGAAGTGCTCTTGGATGAACCCAGTGGAATAAACCTACCTCCCAAAGGATTTGGAGTGGAGGATGCTGGTTACAAAGAACCTGCCGCAGATGGATCAGGGATTAATGTCGTGGTTAAGGACGGGTCAGAAAGACTTCAGTTATTGACTCCATTTGCTCCTTGGGACGGAAATAATATCACAGGAGTTAAACTCTTGATTAAGGCGTTTGGCAAATGTACCACGGATCACATCTCTATGGCTGGACCTTGGTTGCGCTTTAGAGGTCATCTTGATAATATATCTAACAATACGCTCACCGGAGCGGTAAACGCCTTTAACCAAGAAACGGATAAGGTGAAGAGTCAATTGACCGGAGAGTACGGAAGTGTCCCTCAGGTGCAGCGTTCGTACAAGGAGAAGGGTATTCCCACCTTGGTAGTAGGTGACCACAACTATGGAGAAGGATCTTCTCGTGAGCACGCAGCCATGCAACCTCGTCATCTAGGGGTTAGAGCGGTATTGGTGAAGTCTTTTGCTAGAATTCACGAAACCAACCTCAAGAAACAAGGGATGTTAGGGTTGACCTTTGCCAATGAGTCTGACTATGACTTGATTCAGGAAGATGATACTTTTAACTTCTTGGATTTAAATGAGTTTGCCCCAGGAAAGACCTTGGCTTTAGAGGTGGTTCACGCGGATGGGTCTAAGGATATAATTGTAACCAACCATACTTACAATGCCCAGCAGATAGAATGGTTTAAGGCAGGATCTGCTTTAAATTTAATTGCTGCTCAACAGAACGGATAGTATTAAATGTTTCTATTATAAAGAGCCACTTCTCACTAGGAGTGGCTCTTTTTTGTTTCCTTATATGGGGCTATCCAATATTTCGGGGAACTAGAGTTTAAAAACACTATTTTTAAGAAAATTTAACCACCATGTATTCCAAAAAAGTTCAAAATGGATGGGCCTTTTACGACTGGGCCAATTCTGTGTATTCCCTGGTTATCAGTACCGCTATATTTCCAATTTACTATACCCAGGTGACGGTACGTGACGATAGGGGATATACCACTTTTTTAGGATTTAGTTTGGATGCGGATGCCCTGTATAGCTTTGTTCTCAGTGCATCTTTTTTGATTGTGGCCTTTTTGTCTCCTGCTTTGTCTGGAATCGCTGATTACACGGGTGCCAAAAAGAAGTTCCTAAAATTCTTTTGTACGTTGGGATCTCTCTCTTGTATGGGGCTATATTTCTACCATGGAGAAAATGTTTCTACCGCATTGCTGTTGAGTGTCTCGGCGAGTATTGGCTTTTGGGGGAGTTTGGTGTTTTACAATAGTTACCTTCCGGAGATTGCTCCACCAGAAGATCAGGATAAACTCAGCGCCAAGGGGTTTTCTTTGGGGTATGTAGGAAGTTCTATACTCTTGATTGGGCTGTTGTTGATGATAACTTTTGCCGAAGAACTAGGAATGACGGCAGGTTACGCAACTCGGGTTTCTTTTTTAATTACTGGATTATGGTGGTTGGGATTTGCCCAGGTGACCTTTTCCATTCTTCCCAAATCGGAATTTAAGAACTCCATTGATTCCAAAATCCTGATGAATGGCTTTAAGGAAATCAAGAAGGTCTTTGCATTTGTAAAATCAGATTTTGTTCTCTCCCGATTCTTAGCAGCCTTTTTCTTTTATTCTACTGGGGTTCAAACCATCATTGTGCTCGCTTCTTTGTTTGGAGCTCAAGAATTAGGACTCTCCAGCGATAAGTTGATATTGACCATTTTGATTATTCAGTTTGTAGCCATTGCCGGTGCTATGATGTTTTCTAAAATATCAAAGCGGGTAGGTAACTTTAGGGCCTTGCGCATGCAGGTTTTTATATGGATTGTAGTTTGTGTTATTGCCTTTTTATTGCGGAAGGAATGGGCTTATGTAGAGGTAGGATTTTACGTTGTGGGGGCAATGGTTGGGTTGGTGTTAGGAGGTATTCAATCCTTGAGTAGATCTACCTATTCTAAGTTGTTGCCAGAAGGTATTGATACCACTAGTTTTTTTAGTTTTTACGATGTAACAGAAAAAATAGCCATAGTATTGGGAACCTTGAGTTTTGGATTGTTTATTGACCTCACAGGATCCATGAATTGGGCAGCACTAGGCCTTGCCGTGTACTTTTTGGCCGGATGGTTCTTGTTAAAAGGACTTTCTATGAAAGGAAAGGGTAGCGTGGAATAGAGTACGGAGTAGGACTTAATTCCTAAGGTACCGCAAGGGGCATGAACCCTTTTTTCCGGTTCGCGATCTGGTTTTCCTTATAAATACCCTTATTCAACCTTCCTTTTTACTCTCTTACTTCTGAACAGAAATCAAGGCGTATTTCTCCAAATAAATCGTCAAAACCCGAAACTCTGCCTCTAAATTCTACTATGAGGCCAGGATTAAATGTATTGGCTTGTGAAGAGTCCAAAACACATAGTATTCCTGGGTACATTAAAATTTGCCGTCCCTCAGAGGTTAAGATTTCTCCCGTTACTGCAATGACTTTATTGCTGTATTTGGCGGTGGCCGTCTGTTGGTTTTCATAGAATTCGGTATACAGGGCTTCTGCTTCTACCACGTAGGCTATTTCTTCCGTTGCAATGTCCCTATGTGATTTATTGTAAACAAAGAACCAAACATAGGCTCCCCCTAGTATTATGAATCCAAGAAGTACGAGTAATGACTTTTTCATGAGTAGGTGATTTTTGGTTTTTATTGGGTTAATCCTCCCTATTTTTAGTGACAAAAATCAAAAAAAATATAAGAATGGATTTTTGCCCCTACTGGGTTTTGTGCATTTAAAGTAAAGAAAATTGAAAGGATTATTTTACATTTAATGCAAAGAAAGCAATCACGACTTTCTTTTATTAGGGGGTCAGACCCCAAGAAATACTCAAAAAATTATGAAGAAAATTCTCCTATTTGCCACTCTAGGCTTTGTGCTCATTCAATGTGAGTCAGAAAATTTTCAAGACAAATACGGGGATGTGGTCCCTGATTGTGATACCACTGCCGTTTCTTTTTCCACAGATATAGAACCCATTATGGCAGAATACTGCGTCTCTTGCCACAATACAGCTTCTCCCTTTGGAGGGTTGGACCTTTCTATTTACTCTGGGGTTAAGTCAGCAGCAGATAATGGGGATTTGGCGGATAGAATCACACGTTCTTCTACCGATGCTTTAAAAATGCCTCCCGGTGAGAACCTTGGTGATTGTAACATTAATACCATCATTGCTTGGGTAGATCAGGGTGCCTTAGAAAATTAAAATCCCTCATGGGGACAATTAAAAAATAGTTAGATATGAAGAAGTTTATTTTATTGGTGGTTGGTATGATGGCCTTCCAAGGAATTCAAGCTCAAAAATACATCACCCGTTCTGGATACATTAAATTCTATTCTTCTACCCCGGTAGAAGATATTGAAGCCGCTTCTAATCAAGCCTCTTCCGTTTTAGATGTGGATTCAAAACAATTGGTGTTTCAGGTTTTGATGAATAGCTTTCAGTTTGAGAAGGCGCTTATGCAAGAGCATTTTAATGAGAACTATGTAGAATCCGAAAAGTATCCCAAGGGTACTTTTACAGGTAATTTTACTTCTAATGAAGATATTTCTAATGAGGGGCAACATCCTATTGTTGTAAAAGGGAAACTGAATATTCACGGTGTAGATCATATGGTCTCCCAAACCATGACCTTGACCAAAAAAGCAGGTGAATATTTTCTTCAAGGAAAAGTAGTGGTTTCTCCTGCTATGTTTAAAATTAACATTCCATCTGCCGTTCAAGACAAAATTGGAAAGGATATCGAAGTGACCATAAAAGCCAAATACCAGCAGAGGTAAGTTCCGTAGGGACCACCAAATAATTTTGTAAAACTAATACCTAAATCGCGATGAAAAAGTTACTACTATACATCTTGATGGGGACCTCTATGTTCGCATTTTCTCAGGATGATTTAATGGATTTATTGGGAGATGAACCCACCATAGACTACGCTACAGCTACCTTTAAGGGAACACGTGTGGTAAATTTTCAGTCTTCAGAAATACCTGCCAAAGGCGTGATGCAGTTTATGATTATGCACCGTTTTGGCTCTATGAATGACGACTATCTCTACAACTTCTTTGGTTTGGATAATGCTCAAATAAGATTGGGTCTGGACTATTCAATTGCCAATTGGCTCAACGTGGGATTGGGTAGATCTTCTGCTTCAAAAACCTACGATGGTTTTGTAAAAGCCAAGATTTTGCGACAGTCCAAAGGGGCTAAGACCATGCCTGTAAGTCTTTTGTACTACGGGTCAATGAATTACAATTCTCAACGTTGGAATGACAATATAGACCACGATGACTCGGAAAGATTAAGTTACGTTAACCAAGTTATAATTGCTCGCAAGTTTAATGAATCCATCAGCTTCCAACTCAGCCCGACCCTTGTTCATTTTAATTTTGTAGAAACCAGTAATCAACCCAATGATATCTACTCTTTGGGAATGTCCGGAAGGGTAAAAGTCACCAATAGAATAGCCATTACTGCAGAATACAATTTAGGTCTAACCGATAATTTCTACTATGTTGAGGGCGTAAAGACACCTTATGAAGATGCTCTTTCTTTAGGTGTGGATATAGAGACCGGAGGACATGTATTTCAGTTTCACATTACAAACTCAAGAGGTCTTTCTGATCCCCAATGGATGACCCGTACTCCAGGGAGTTGGGGGAATGGTGATATTTATCTAGGGTTTAATATTTCTAGAGTATTTACCTTAAAGAAACCCAAAACAGTAGATGCACCCACTTTCTAGAACTCGCAGGGGAAAGTCCAGTAAAAAGCCTTTACAATAGAGTGCGATTCCCTATTTTTGCACCATGGTAAAGGCCTCGTTAAACTTTCCGAATTTTTCTCTTTCCGTTCAGAATGACAAGAACAGGGGAGAAGTTATTTGGGATCACATCAGGAAAAAATGGCTGGTGCTAACTCCCGAAGAATGGGTCAGGCAACACATGATACACTATTTGCTCTCTGCGGGTTACCCCGAAACCTCTTTGGCCATAGAAGCTGGTATTCAAGTCAATGGATTGACCCGACGATGTGATATTGTTGCCTACTCTAAGGGAGAACCCCAAATGATAGTAGAATGCAAGGCACCATCTGTTCCCATAAATCAAGAAGTCTTTGACCAGGCCGCTAGGTACAACCTTACCTTGCAAACCCCATACATAGCGGTGACCAATGGAATGACCCATGTCTTTGCACAAATAAATTACCAGGAGGAGAAATACGTTTTTCTTCCTGAAATCCCTCAACATATATGAGTTTCCCAAGAATTACACTTGCCAAGGGCAAGGAAAAAGCCTTTAAGAGAAAACATCCTTGGATATTTTCGGGTGCCTTGCAAACCGATACAGATGATTTGCCTCAAGGCTCATGGGTAGAGGTTGAAGATTCAAAGAACGAACCCCTGGGAATGGCTCATTTTCACAAGGGGAGTATAGCCCTTCGAGTATTTGAGTTCGAAGGTTTTTCTACTCCGGCCAAAATATATTCTAAGGCCTTGCAAAAGGCATGGGATTATAGAAAAGGCATGGGATATCCCAATCAGAAGTCCAATGCCTTTAGATGGGTATTTGGTGAGTCTGACGGCCTTCCGGGGCTCATTGCTGATTATTACAATGGGTATGTAATTCTCCAGGCTCATACTCTGGGAGTATACAAAGACCTTCCCATCATTGCCAAACTACTTGCAGAAATTGCATCAGAACATTGTAAAGGGATTTACAATAAGACCGAAGAAGGAATAGACAAAGGGGTAGAAGGAATTCCCGAGGTGCCAAGGTGGCTAAAGGGAAAGACTCAAAAGATAGAAATCATAGAAAATGGAGTTCGCATAGCCATTGATTTTGCTCAAGGCCAGAAAACCGGTTTTTTCTTAGATCAAAGAGATGCCCGGGAATGGGTAGGGAATCACAGTAAGGGAAAGAAAGTTCTCAATGCTTTTTCCTATACAGGAGGGTTCTCCCTTTTAGCACTTGCCAATGGAGCTGATAAGGTGGTGAGTTTAGATGTTTCTGAAAGAGCCATTGCGGTGGCCAACCAGAATGCCCAACTCAACCAAATGGAAGGATCTCACAAGGGAGTCGTTCAGGATATTTTTGATTATTTAAAAACCATGCCTGAGGACTTTTCTATGGTGGTACTTGATCCTCCTGCTTTTGCTAAGAGAAGAAATGCAGTTCACAATGCGGTTCAGGCTTATAAGCGTCTCAATGCTGCGGTCCTTAAGAAAGTACCCACAGGTACTCTAATCTGTACATTTTCTTGCAGTCAAAATGTCTCTAGGCAGTTATTCGAGGATACCCTTAGGGCGGCGGCCATAGAATCCAAAAGAGTGGTTAGGATTGTTCATAGATTTGATCAACCTACGGATCACCCAGTAAGTATATATTTCCCTGAGGGTGAGTACCTCAAAGGGGTTGCCATGTATGTAGAATAAATGTATTCAAGTACCCCAAGAGATGATTAAAGACCTCATGTTTACTCCTATTGATAAGTCCCAATATTCTGGAGAGCTTCCTCAAAAATTCACCTACCCCTTTTGGTATGAGCCTCACCCTGTGTCGGTTTGGGCTTCTAATCAATTAAGAGAAGAAATTGAGAATGCAGCCCATTGGACTCAAGATTTTGGTTTAAATCCTGGGGCTCATGAGGCTCCCGTAGGAAAAATGTTTGGGGTATTAATAGTGACTTCGCCGGAAGGCAACCTAGGATACCTCAAGGCTTATTCAGGGACCCTAAAAGGAGTAGGCCCACAGGAGGGATTTGTACCCATGGTTTACGACAGGTTTGATGCAGAAGGCTTCTTTAAAAGGGGAGAGGTCCAACTCAATGCGATCAACACGGAGGTAGAGCAATTGGAGAACCACGTGGATAGAGAACAGAGAAAAATCCATTTGCAAGCCTTGAAAGCCTCTGCAGAGGAATCCCTAGCGATGGCTAGAAAAAAACAAAAGACCCAAAAGGAATACAGAAAGGACCTGAGGCTAGAGATGCTTTCTTCTTTAGACCCCGAGGAATACCAAGCTTTTGAGAAAAAAATGGTGAGCCAAAGTGCAGCAGACCAAAGAGAGGTCAAGGCTTTACAGGCCCAGTGGAAACAAAAAATAAAGGAAGCACAAGTAGCCGTTGATCAAATAGAGGTGAGACTAGAGGATTTAAAAAATCTAAGAAAGGAAAAGTCTGCCCATATACAGAATCAACTGTTTGATCAATACCAATTTTTAAATATAAGGGGAGAAACGGAATCTCCCTTGCCCATATTTGCCAAAACCCCCTTGCAAAGACCTCCAGCAGGAGCTGGTGATTGTGCGGCTCCTAAATTATTGCAGTACGCTTTTGCCAATGGCTATAAACCCATTGCCATGGCAGAGTTTTGGTGGGGAAAGTCACCTGCCCTAGAGGTCAGAAAACACAACTTCTACTACCCAGCATGTCGCGGAAAATGCGAACCCATATTAGGACATATGCTGAAAGGACTGGAGGTGGAGGACAACCCCTTGGAGCACATCCCGGAGAATCTACCAGAAATTGGTATTCTTTACGAGGACGATTGTATGGTGGTGGTAAATAAGCCTCAAGAGATGTTGTCGGTTCCCGGAAGGCGTATTGAACATTCTGTATATACCGAGATGAAAAGACGGTACCCCAAAGCCACCGGTCCCCTTCTTGTGCATAGATTGGATATGGCTACCTCTGGAATATTACTGGTAGCCAAGACCAAAGAAACTCATCAAAAGATTCAGGCACAGTTTATTGATAGGAGTATTAAAAAGCGCTACACAGCCTTGCTGGAGGGAGAATGTACTTCGCCTAAGGGAAAGATAAATCTCCCCTTGATTGTGGATTACCTCAACCGGCCCATGCAGAAGGTAGATTTTGAGGAAGGGAAACCTGCTCTTACCTTTTATGAAGTATTGGAGGTTACCAAGGGCAGAACTCGAATTCACTTTTACCCCGTATCTGGGAGAACCCATCAATTGAGAGTTCACGCTGCCCACGATATGGGACTAAATATTCCCATTGTGGGGGATGATATTTACGGCCAGAGAGATGAACGTTTGTTTTTACATGCTGGTTTTTTAGAAATGACCCATCCCGAGACCCAAAAGAGAATGACTTTTACCGCCGAGGCTCCCTTTTGAATTCATTCTGTAAGGGGAAACTCGAAGCTACCGAAAGAATTTCTAATGCACCCCGTTTATAGGCTTAGGTTTTTTACCTTTGCGGCTTAATTTTCTGAATTTTCAATTAAGGTTATACACCATGAGCTCTGCACTAACAGCTGTTTCTCCCATAGACGGAAGGTATTCTAGACAAACCGAAAAGCTTAGCGCTTATTTTTCTGAATATGCATTGATAAAATATCGCGTTCGCGTTGAGATAGAGTACTTTATTGCTTTGTGCGAAAAGCCACTGCCCCAGCTCTCATCTGTTAATCTTGATCAGTTTGAATCTCTTAGAAAAATATACAAAGACTTTTCCATAGAAGACGCCCAAGCCATTAAGGATATAGAAAAGGTTACCAATCACGATGTCAAGGCTGTAGAATACTTCCTTAAAGATAAACTCAATGCCTTGGGGCTTGGCGAGGCCGTAGAATTTATTCATTTTGGACTGACCAGTCAGGACGTAAATAATACCTCTGTGCCCCTTTCTATAAAAGAAGCTGTTGCTGAGGTATACATGCCATTGTTAGAAGAGGTGGTTTCTGTACTCTCTGGGTTGGCCTCTGATTGGAGGGACATTCCTCTTTTGGCAAGAACCCATGGTCAACCGGCTTCGCCCACCCGTTTGGGTAAAGAAATAGAGGTTTTTGTCTCTAGGTTAAAGCAACAAATGACCTTGTTAAGCCAAGTGCCTTACGCTGCCAAATTTGGGGGAGCTACAGGGAATTTTAACGCACATTTTGTAGCGTTTCCAGATAGTGACTGGCATGCATGGGGAGATGGATTTGTTTCTTCGGTATTGGGACTTTCTAGATCCTATCCCACCACTCAAATAGAACACTACGATCACTTAGCGGCTCTCTTTGATGCCCTTAAGAGAATCAATACTATTTTATTGGATTTAGATAGGGATATGTGGACTTACATATCTATGGACTACTTTAAACAGAGAATCAAAGAAGGTGAAGTGGGATCCTCTGCTATGCCACACAAAGTAAATCCCATTGACTTTGAAAACAGCGAGGGTAATATTGGTATTGCCAATGCATTGTATGAGCACCTCTCTAGTAAGCTTCCCGTGTCTAGATTGCAAAGAGACCTTACGGATTCTACCGTGTTGAGAAATGTGGGAATGCCCTTAGGACATTCTGTTTTAGCCATGAATTCTACATTAAAAGGATTGGGTAAACTCATTGTTAATAAAGATATTATAGCAAGAGACCTAGAAAACAACTGGGCGGTGGTTGCCGAAGCTATACAAACTATTTTGCGCAGAGAAGGCTATCCAAAACCCTATGAAGCTCTAAAGGGTTTGACCCGAACCAATTCTAAGGTTACCGCAGAGACCCTAGCTGAATTTGTAGATGGTTTAGACGTTTCTCAAGCCGTTAAATCGGAGATCAAAACGATAACTCCTTCCAATTATACGGGAGTTTAGAGACTCAAAATTTGTACCTAGTCACTAGTGATTTGTAAAAGGGTAGTAGTTGTCTTTTAACAAAACATTATCCCAAGTCACATATACTGTGCTGGAGCTCCCGCGTTGGGTTGAGGAATTGTCCCATTAACCCATAACGCATTCCCATGGAAACACAGCAAACTAGACCCATGTCTTTTGAGGATTGGACCCACTATTTTAAGGCGAGAAAGAACCGGTTTTCTCATGTTGACTGGTCTAGGAAAGACCCGTTAACGGATCAGGAGAGAAGGTGGATTTCCGCTTCCCTTCCCATTTTTCAGAAAGGAGAAACATCTGAAGGATTGCATTTTAAAAGAAAGGCTGTTAGGGATGGAACCCCTGAGTATTCAGAGGCCCTGCATCACTTTATTGCAGAAGAGCAAACCCATGGCTCGGTTTTGGCTCGATTTTTAAAATCCAATGGCATTCCCCTGATCTCTTCTCATTGGTCTGATCAAATCTTTAGGTCGGTTCGCAAACCTTTTTCTTTAGGGCATACCATTAGAATTTTGGTTTATGCCGAGCTGCTGGCTTTCCCCTATTACCGAACCTTGGCAAAAATATCGTCACACCCAACCCTTGTCAAACTCTGCGATCAAATTCTACAGGACGAAGAGGGACATATAAGATTTCAGACACAAGCTTTACAGGCCTTTGGAAAAAAGAGAGATGGCGCTTGGGATTTGATTTATACCGGTCTGTACACCGTTTTTTTTGTGGCTACCACTACTGCCTTATATCTTGGCCACAGGGAAGTCTTTACAAGGGGAGGGGTTTCGTATTTGTCATTACTCAATGAGGCTTTAGGTAGGTTTGCTCAGATAGAATCTTGGAGGCGATTGGCCGAGGTGAGTCCAAATACCCACCAAGGTCTATTGAGGTTCCCACATGTGGTGTGAGTAGACCAAACTGTCTTGATAGGTGATTTGGGAAAGAGGCTGAAGGTCTCCCACCCAAAAATGCCATTTTAAATCTATTTGGGTAAGTGTGATTTCCTTCCCCTTAAAAGCTTTGTTGAGTTCTCTGACGGAAAGGAGCTCAGTTCCATGATTTACATAAAACCTTTTATCGTGGTCTTCCAGGACCACCATAAGATCATTACAACAGGGAGAAAAGAACGTTTTAACCACTCCCTGTACCTGAGTTGTATTTGCCTCCGTAGGAGCAGGTACTTTGGCAAAGTGCATCAAGCCCCCTATGGAGGTTACAATAATTACCGTGGCAATGGCTATGGATTTAAACATCGGGCATGAGTTTTGTGGTTTCTTAGGAAACGACAAAGGACCTTGCCTTAGTGTGCAGATTCCATTTCTCCGAAAGAAACCCTCTTAGGCCTGATCCACAGGAATCTTGTAATGAGGATCTTCTAGTATGTTGACCTCTACAATTTTTTCTGCGTTTTTAAGAAGGTTGATACAGTCTTGGCTAAGGTGCCTAATATGAAGTTTTTTGCCTGCCTTTTGGTAGCGTTCCGTCAGCTTGTTAATGGCTTCTATTGCCGACATGTCGGCAATGCGACTTTCGGCAAAATCAATAATGATTTCTTCGGGGTCACCCAATACGTCAAACTTGTCGTTAAAAACACCTACGGAACCAAAGAATAGGGGACCGTAAATTTCGTAATGCTTAACCCCTTGTTCATCTAGATATTTCCTAGCCCTAATGCGTTTAGCATTTTCCCAAGCAAAAACAAGGGCGGCCACAATAACTCCCACCAGAACCGCAAGGGCAAGGTTGTGCAAGAAAACAGTGATTAGGGTAACCAAAACAATGACCAATACATCTGCCATTGGCATTTTGCCTATGGTTCTAAAGGAAGCCCACTCAAAGGTACCAATTGCTACCATAAACATAAGTCCCACAAGGGCTGCCATGGGAATCATTTCTATAATGGGTCCTACAAAAAGAACAATACTCAAAAGCCCCAAAGCGGCAATAATTCCAGAAATCCTAGAACGACCCCCTGCATTTACATTGATCAAAGACTGTCCAATCATGGCACAACCTCCCATTCCACTAAAAAAACCATTGGCAAAATTTGCAATTCCTTGCGCCAAAGATTCTTTGTTTCCATTTCCTCGGGTTTCCGTGATCTCATCAATTAGGGTAAGGGTCAATAGAGATTCTATAAGACCCACTCCTGCCATAATAGCGGAGTAAGGAAGCACTATCATAAAGGCTTCCCATGTAAGGGGGATTTCTGGAAGATGGAAGGCGGGAAATGCACCCGATACAGTGGCCAAGTCTCCAATGGTTTTGGTATCAATATCAACACCAATCACCAACAGACTCACTACCAAAATAGCCATTAGAGAAGAGGGTACCACCTTGGTTAATTTGGGTAGTCCCCAAATGATAATCATGGTCAAAAGGACCAAGGCTCCCATAATATAAAGGGAAGTTCCAGAGATCCAAGAGGCATTGCCTAATGCATCCAAGGTTTTAAATTGAGAAAATTGAGCCATAAAAATCACAATGGCCAATCCGTTGACAAAGCCATATATCACCGATTGCGGAACCAATCGAATGAACTTACCCAATTTTAAAACTCCAACGAGCATTTGAATAAAACCCATTAGAATAACAGCCGCAAAAACATATTCTTTACCGTGGGAAACCACAAGAGAGACGATGACTACTGCAATAGCTCCCGTGGCCCCAGAGATCATTCCGGGACGGCCCCCAAAAACGGAGGTGATCAACCCCAAGAAAAATGCCGAATACAATCCAATCAGAGGAGAAAGTCCTGCAATAAAAGAAAAGGCTATGGCTTCTGGAACCAAAGCCAATGCTACGGTGATTCCAGAGAGTAACTCGTCTTTGAGGTTGCTATCCTTTTTCTTGAATTCTAAAAAATGTAGAAGTTTTTGCTGCATGGCCCTGTGGATTTGTGAGCGGGCAAAATTACACCTTTTCCACCAATAAAAGACCCTTCCCAAAATCATCTGAGCTTCCCCGAATCATTTGGCACAGTATGTATATCTTGTAGACTCACAATACCGTATACGGTCTGCTATGAAAAATACCTTGACCCCAAGACAAAAAGGATTGCTTAAGGCAAGAGAAAACCCCTTTATGACTTTTTGGGTACTCTTGATATTAGCCTGTGCTCTAGGTCCCATCTCTTGGGAATGGGGTTCCCTTTCCTTTTCTCTTCAGACTTTTTTTATTCTGCTACCCCTTTATCTATTGCCACACCGATGGACCCTATTGTGGGTAGGCGTTTATCTTTTGTTGGGTTTTTCTGGAATACCTGTATTCTCAGGATATACTGGGGGCTGGGAAAAAATCAATGCTCCGTCGGTGGGATTTTTAGCCGCATTTTGGTTGGTGATGTTGTTTCCTTACAAAAGATCAACCCACCCTGGAGTGGATGCTTTTTATAGACACCTGGCTATTTTGGCTATTGGTTTTGGCTACCTATTTATTCGTTTTGGCTACCTCGATGTACTCTATATAGCAAGTTTTTTGCCTTGGGCTTTGTTAAAATCTTGGGCTTTATATGGAGTGTTGAGGGATTAGTCCTGCGCCATGAAAATAAAAAACCACCCTTAAGACAGAATGGAATTTTCTGCCCTAGGTGATTTTATTAATCAAAGAGTTAGCTCCTAGTCTAAGAGCTATACTTGAATGACTCCTGGGTTATACGCCTTTTCTATGGGAGAGTGATTGGCCATTTCTATGCCCATAGAAATCCACTTTCTGGTTTCTGAGGGATCAATGATTGCATCTACCCATAATCGAGCGGCTGCATAGTAAGGACTCATTTGTTCATCGTATTTTGCCGTTATGTCATCCAAGAGTTTTTGTTCTACCTCTGGGGTGATTTTTTCTCCTCTAGATTTTAAGCTGGCTTTCTCTATTTGGAGAAGTACCTTGGCTGCTTGGGATCCTCCCATTACAGCCAGCTTGGCATTTGGCCATGCAACAATGAGCCTAGGATCATAGGCCTTGCCGTTCATTGCATAATTTCCGGCTCCAAAGGAATTTCCGGTAATAACCGTAAACTTAGGCACCACAGAGTTGGAGACCGCATTGACCAATTTGGCACCATCTTTAATTATGCCTCCGTGTTCTGAACGTGAACCCACCATAAATCCAGTGACGTCCTGCAAGAATACAAGGGGTATTTTCTTTTGATTACAATTGGCGATAAAACGGCAAGCCTTATCTGCAGAGTCCGAATAGATAACTCCTCCAAATTGCATTTCTCCCGTCTTGGATTTTACCAATTCTCTGTTGTTGGCAACAATACCCACAGCCCATCCGTCCAAACGGGCATAAGCGGTGTATATGGTTTTGCCATATCCTTCTTTATATTCCTCTACTGAGTCTGCATCTACAAGGCGATCTACCACTTCTCTTACGTCATAGGGTTTACCATCTCTAGGTATGATTCCATAGATTTCTGAAATGTCTTTTGCGGGAGCCTTGGATTCCTTTTTATTGAAACCTGCTTTGTCAAAATCACCGATTTTATCTATGATATTTTTTATTCTGTTCAAGGCGTCTTTATCGTCTTTGCACTTGTAATCGGTGACTCCAGAAATTTCTGAATGAGTTTCTGCACCGCCAAGGGTTTCATTGTCAATGTCCTCTCCAATAGCGGCTTTAACCAGATAGGATCCCGCCAGGAATATGGATCCTGTGTTTTCTACAATAAGAGATTCATCACTCATAATAGGAAGGTAGGCACCTCCAGCCACACATGAGCCCATGATGGCAGAAATCTGTGTGATTCCCATAGAGCTCATAATGGCATTGTTTCTAAAAATGCGACCAAAGTTTTCTTTGTCGGGAAAGATTTCATCCTGCATGGGTAAAAACACCCCGGCACTATCCACCAAGTAAATGATGGGAATTCTATTTTCCATAGAAATCTCCTGCGCCCTTAAATTTTTCTTTCCGGTAATGGGAAACCAGGCACCAGCTTTTACGGTGGCGTCATTGGCAACGACCAAGACCATTTTTCCTTTTACATACCCTAAAACCACAACCACACCACCAGAAGGACATCCTCCATATTCAAGGTACATGCCGTCGCCGGTAAAGGCACCAATCTCTATTTGTGGCTCAGAGGCATCAAGCAGGGTAGAGACACGCTCTCTAGCCGTTAGCTTACCTTGGGCGTGTTGTTTGTCTATTTTCTTTTGACCTCCGCCTAGTTTTACCTGGCCCAGTCTTCTCTTCATTTCAGATACCAACAACTTGAGGGCATCTTCGTTTTTATTGAAATTCACATCCATTATTCGCAATTTTCTACTGTCCATATTCCGGCAACTCTGTACAACTGAGAGACTTTTGGGGTATCTGAACTTAAAAGGGTAAACACATTTTTTTCTGGATAAGTTCCCACTAGAATGATTTCGGGTATCCCGTCCCCAGAGATATCACCAAACCAATAAATTTCTGGAATGCCACATTCTCCAGTTTCTGAGATCAACTTGGCCACGTCATGAGATACAGGACCTTCTGCTTTCTCTGATTGTGCAATGAGTTTATAGTTTTCCATAACGGGGCAATTGGCAACCTCAGTTACACTCCCCGTTGCATACAGCTGTACATTGGTTGCGCTGAGCCCTTGTTGTTGTCCGTAAAGCTCAATTTGCATACCGGGATAGAGTTGTCTTGAATTGTCAATAAAAAAGGCATCAGGAAAGGTCATGGTCCAATTTTCGGCCAACTTAGAGTCTACTCCAATCAAGAAATAGGAAGCGGCGGGAGTGTCCGTCTTAATGTCAAACTCCATATTGGTACCCAAAGAATATTTACTTTTTATAATCTGTAGATCTACTATTTTTCTAGAAAAGTTTCCGTTGGCGTCTAGGTAGAATCCATACCATATTTTGCCGGGATCCAAAGAGGAAATATCTCCACAATAGTTGTAGGATTCGGTCAGAAACTGAATCTCCATGGGAAGAATATCAGCAGGTTTTTCTTCGAGTATTTTGGTATTTGGAATCGTTGCCAAAGGGGTGGCAACTCTCTTTAAAGTGTCGATGGCCAAGGCATCTGCAGGTCTTGGCTGCTCGTAATGAGATCTCTTGATTACGATTTTAAACCACAAGTCCGCCTTGGCTGTGTCGGGCTCAGTAGAGCGTATACTTTCGTAGATTTCTACATCCGACATTGGGTAATAACTCTTCATAAAGCCATCAAACATATACCCCTCAAGGTTCATGTACTTTACCTTTCTCCATTGTCCTTCTACACCTTCTAAAGTTTGTCCCTTTTGGGGCGTTGTACAAGCCAAAATAATGGATTGAGAAGGGACAAAACCAACTATATCATTTTGAGTACTGGGACCGCTGCGCATATTCATCCCATTTTTGGCGGTAATCTTATACATCAGGTTGGTAGGACAACGCGCGTCTTGAGACCAAGAGATCAATCCTGTAAGCAGACATAGGGCAGTCATCATCCATTTCATGAGAGTTCTTTTTTTTCAAGGATTTAATACCGTTGGGCACCCTTTATTCAAAGAGCTAAAATAGGAATTTACTTTCCACCATGAGCGGTGTAGCGCTTCCAATTCTCATCTAGGTAGTCTAAACCCCACGCCCCTTCCATAAACAGCAGATCCAAAATAGAGACCTCAGGAGAGAATGCTCTATCAAAAGGTTGGTTATAAGGGGTCAAACCATCTCTTAGTGTGTCTTCCTTTTTGGGGTGAATATGAAATCTATGATCTTTACCCGTCCGTTCATTAGTGAGGGGAGCAATAAATTCTGTAGTAGGTAAAATGGGTAATTCAGACCTTAGGCAAGAGAGAATCCAATGATGAATTTCTGTATTGAGTTCCCATAGCAAGGAGTATCGAGACTCCAAAATGGTTTTTAGACCTCCGTAGATGGGGTCAAAAAAGGGAGCATTTCCGTAGGCAGTCTCTAGGGCTTTTAAATGATTTTTCACCCAATCTTCTGAATAGCTTATTCTTACCTGATTAACCAATGTAGTTTGTTCGCAGGAGACGGGGATAGAAAGCATTTGCAGTCCATTGGGTCCACTTATATACGCTCGGTTTCTATACGATTGCTTTGGAAATCGTTCCCAAGCCTCCCAATGCAAAACACTTTCCCTAAGAGCCCTTGTGTAATAGGCCAGGGGACCCAAGTATACCATGCTATAGAGGGTAGGGGTGCTCAAGGTTTTTGGGTTAGGATTTTCCGCTAGCCTTCTTTTTCTTTATAAAATTCTTGTACAAGTAGTTGATTACAAAGAGAGCAAGTACGTACCAGAAATAAGAAACCCTTTCTCCCGTCCCGTGGACGGTGGTAAATACCCTGTCTGTTCTCACTTTGTCAAATCCACCTCGGAATTTATCAAGACTCATCCAAATAAATACGGGTTTACCTACGATATGAGTCTCAGGTACAAACCCCCAATACCTAGAATCAGAGGAATTGTGTCTGTTGTCTCCCATTGCCCAATAGTAGTTTTGAGCAAAGGTATAGCTGTTGGCGGGTTCTCCATCTACAAGGTATTCATTTCCACGTCGTTCAAAAGTATGCCCTTCATAGGTCGTTATTAGGCGATAATAAGTGAGGTAAGCTTTGTAGTCCAGTGGAACCGTTACCCCTTTCTTTGGAATGTAAAGAGGACCGTATTGGTCTCTTGACCAATTAAAAGTCAAGGTGTCATTGTGACCAGAAACCGTGTTGTCCGGAAAGACTGCGTTATTGTTAATGCTTTGTGTGTAGCGCTTGTACATAGAGGGGTAGTCTCCTTCTATGGGTTGTCCGGGCTTTGGAGTGTTTACTCGGTGGACCTCAACTACATTGGGTATGGTCTTGAATAGCTCAACCTTATCACTAGACAAGGTAATGAGGTACTCTCTTGTAGAGATAGGGATTACATCTGATGAATTTTGATATCTCAGCTGCTGCTCATTGTTGATGTAGTTAATATCAAACTTATCCTTTAGGGTTCTGGGATTTAATGCATTGTCTGCATTGGTTCTCACATAATAAGAGAACTGACTATTGGCTCGGTCTGGCCAAGTTTGTTCTTCTCCGTTTATGTGAACCATTCCATTGACCACAGAAAGGGTGTCTCCGGCAACGGCAACACATCTCTTTACGTAGTTTTGCTTTTTGTCTATGGGGTTTTCTACTTCGCCTGGATAGTTAAAAACAAAACTCTGATTTCTCTGGACTTCTTGGAATGCGGGCAACCTAAAATAGGGCAACTGAACCTTTGTGGTAAAACTAGGCAGTTGAGTAAAGGGAATGGTTGCATGCATTAGGGGAATGGCTACAGGTGTCATTGGCATTCGGACTCCGTAGTGCGCTTTTGAAACAAATAGGTAATCACCCACCATGAGTGATTTTTCCATAGAAGGGGTAGGAATGGTGTATGCCTCAAAACTAAAGGCTCTAATGGTTGTAGCCGCAACCACGGCAAAGAATATAGAAGGAATCCAATCTCCAAGTTGTGCTTTCATTTGCACCTCGTTCTTACCTACCCAATTGAGTTTCTTATTTGTGAAACCCATATACCCCATATACAGGCCAAGGGTAAAAACGGTAAGTAAAATGTCTGACCATTTGCGCTTATTGAAACCGTGGAGTAATTCGTAAGCCATGATTATGGCCATTACGTGATTGACTACGGGAATGTATACCAAGATCATTTGCCATTTGGATCTTTCGGTTTTATCCAAAACAATCCAGGTCTTCAGAAAGGGAACCAATGCCTTCCATGGCTCAATGCCCATTGCCTTAAAATAGGGGAATAGAGCTATGGAAGACAAAATTTGAATTAATAAATAATACTCAATGAATCCTAAGGTGATGTCCATAATAGGTGCTTTATTTATGTGGTTTTCTTTGGAGGGTACTACCCGACCAAAGTATTTTGGTTTTATACTTTAATGAGGTCCTTCATGCTATAAACGCCTTGCTTGTCAGTAATCCATTCTGCTGCAAGTAGAGCTCCCTGGGCAAATCCTTGACGAGAGTGGGCCGTGTGTTTAATCTCTAGGGTGTCAATTTCTGAATCATACCTAACCAAATGGGTTCCAGGAGTTGAATCTATGCGTTTAGCAACGATGGGAAGCTGATTTTCTTTTGAATCTTCTTCTAAAGACCATGATTTTAACGTTTTATTGGCATGTATTATGGGCTCAGCCAGGGAAATGGCGGTTCCAGAAGGGGCATCTAACTTTTGAGTATGATGAATTTCTTCTATAGAAACCTGATACGGTTGGTCCTTCATTAGATTTGCCAATTGCTCGTTGAGGGCAAAAAAGAGGTTTACACCTAGGCTAAAGTTAGAGGCGTACAAAAAGGAGGTGGAGTTTTCTTGGGTAAGTCTCTCTATTAGGGGCAGATCCTCGGTCCATCCCGTGGTTCCAGATACTGTGGGAATGCCCATAGAAATAAGTCGCTGGCAATTTTCTGAACCCATCTGAGGACTGCTAAATTCTATAGCAACATCCGCGGCTATTACTTCTGCATCAGAAAATCCTTCTCTTCCTGTTTTCGCAATAACTTGGTGGCCTTTTGCCAGTGCTAAGGCTTCTATGGCCTTTCCCATTTTTCCGTATCCAATTAAGGCAATCTTCATCAAAAACTAAGAGTTATTTTGGCGCCCACCTGTGATCCGATATTTGGGTCATATCCAGCCGTTATGGGTTGCCAATGAATGGAGAGATCCTCCGTTACATTAAAATCATAAAGATGTGCATCTATGTTGGCGTCTACGATCTGAAGTCCGTAAATCACTACCATAATAATGATGCTTAAGTCTCTGTATTGTTGGTGGTAATTGACGAGTTCCACCAGGTCCTTGTCAGAGTAAACACCCTCGTATTTGTCAGAAGTATTGGGGTCATCGTCCAGCCTTATGTCCAGGGCAGATTGATATTCGTCTCTCTTTACGGTGTTGTCGTGGATAAACCATCCCGTGACCCCAAATCCCGTGTAGAGAATAGGCATTTTCCAATATTTTCTGTTGTAGGCTTGACCCGCACCCGGCAGGGCTACAGCCCACCAAGTGGCAGCAGAGGGGGAGTGGGTACTTTCTGTAGGTGAAGAAAAAACGGAGTCCGCTTGGGTAATTCTCTCTGTGCCCTGTCCTGCGGAGGAAAAGCAAAGAAGAAGGCAAATAATTACTCCGCTGAGGTGTTTGTATGTTAAATGGCTCTTCACTGAATATTATTGAAGTCTACCTACGATTTGTTCTAAATCTTCATCTGAGGTAAACTTAATGACGATTTGTCCCGATCCCTTGGCTGTTCTCTTAACGTCAACAGAGGTCTGAAAGTATTCTATGAGTTGTTCTTTGAGATCAATATATTCTGCTCCCAGGGGTTGAAGTTGCTCTGTAGCTCCTCCACCATTTTTTAATTTTTTAGCTTGAGCTTCTACGGCTCGTACACTTAGGTCTTTTCTAATAATCTCCCTGTAGAGTTCCAATTGATGAGCTTCATTTTCTACACTCAATAAAGCTCGAGCGTGTCCCATAGAAACCATTTTGTCTCTTATACCTGCTTGCACTAAAGGAGGGAGCTTGAGAAGCCTCAGATAATTGGTGACCGTGGACCGTTGCTTTCCTACTCGGTCAGACATTTGTTCCTGAGTAAGAGTACACTCATCAATAAGCCTTTTGTAGGATATGGCAACCTCTATGGCATCAAGGTCTTGTCTTTGAATATTTTCTACCAAGGCCATTTCTAACATGGCTTGATCATCTGCTATTCGAACATAGGCTGGGATTTTGGTGAGCCCAGCCATTTGAGAAGCTCTAAATCGTCTTTCTCCGGAAATCAGTTGGAAGGTTTTGTCTCCCGTTTTGCGCACCGTTATGGGCTGAACTATACCCAACTCTGAAATGGAGACAGAAAGCTCCTTTAACGCATCAGCATCAAAGTGGGTCCTGGGTTGAAAAGGGTTTACCTCTATTTGGGCCACATCAATCTCTGCAATATGCCCTACGACCTCTTGGGCCTTTGAGTCCTTTGCACTAGATACTTCGCCTACTGGGGCCTCTTTTAATAGGGCAGATAAACCCTTGCCTAAAGCTGCTTTTTTCTTGGCCATACCGTAATTGTTGGTCTTTGGTCCCTTAGGGCAGGGAGATTTAATGTATTATTGGGCAGAATCTGCCGATGTTTTCTGAAGATTTTTATCTAAAAATTCGCGGGCTAAGGTAAGGTAATTGACCGCACCGTTGCTAGAGGCATCATACATAATGATGGATTCTCCAAAACTTGGGGCCTCACTCAACCTAACGTTGCGAGCAATAATCGTGTCAAAAACCATTTGTTGGAAATGAGTTTTTACCTCCTCAACCACTTGGTTGCTCAATCGTAATCTTGAGTCGTACATGGTTAACAAGAGGCCTTCTATGTCTAAGTCAGGGTTGTGAATTTGCTGAACGCTTTTGATAGTGTTCAACAACTTGCCCAAGCCTTCTAAAGCAAAGTACTCACATTGAATGGGAATTAAAACAGAATCTGCAGCGGTAAGTGCATTGAGGGTGATAAGTCCCAAAGAAGGAGCGCAATCTATGAGTATGTAATCATATTGGTTTACTACGGCTTTGAGAGCGGCCTTAAGCATATATTCTCTTCTCTCTTTGTCTACCAATTCTATTTCTACGGCAACCAGGTCTAGGTGGGCCGGTAGAAGATCAAGATTGGGCGACTGAGTTTTGAGTATAATGTCAGCAATCTCTGCCTCGTGCTCTATAGCTTGATAGGTTCCCGTGGTTACATTGTCAGGGTCAAAGCCCAAGGCAGAGGTCGCATTGGCCTGTGGATCTGCATCTATAAGCAGTATTTTTTTTTCTAATACGCCTAGGCTGGCGGCCAGGTTAACAGAGGTAGTGGTCTTTCCTACGCCTCCTTTTTGATTTGCAATCGCAATGATTTTGCCCATAATAAATTTGAATTTCGGACTTTTGCTGGGATGATGGTTGAACTTTCTCCCCAGGGTTGTGTTGATGGGTTTCCAATGGACAATCCCTAGGGCGTCTAAAATACAATTTTCGGGAAAAAAATGAGAGATCAACCCCTTCCGTTTTACTAAAACTTATGAACATATGGTGACCCTAATTTGTGCTACTCACAGACCTTTAAATCAAACTCAAAAGGTCGTTAATGCTTATAGTAACTTACTTGAAAACAAGGGCGTAGAACACAAAGTGTTTTCTTTAGAAGACCTTCCTGAGTCTTTCTTTTCTGGAGTGCCTTTTTCGGGCACAAGCCTTGGTTTACAATCGGTATTGGATACGTTTATAGTCCCTTCTCAAAAACTAATTATTATTTCTCCAGAATACAATGGTTCTTATCCAGGAATTTTTAAGGCCTTTTTAGATTCGGTTAAGCCAAGCATTTGGCACGGAAAAAAAGCGGCCTTGGTAGGCGTAGCTAGTGGACGTGCGGGTAACCTCCGGGGAATGGATCATTTGACCGATGTATTACATCACCTAAAAGTGGAGGTGCACTCCGCCAAAGTACCTCTTTCTCAAATAGATGCATTGTTTTCTGATGACGGAACCCTAGATCATACAGAAACCCTAAAGGTGCTGGAAAATCAATGGAACGTATTTGAGGCGTTTTAGTAGACTACTCAGGGTTTTTACAATTCTTCAATACGAACATCAGTAAAGCGGTCCTCCTGGTCTGAGGTCTCCTTTGAGTCGGCTCCTTGTGGTTTGGATTGTGAAGTGGTTTCTTGCGAAACAAAAGGGGTATCCGTAATAACTTCTTCTCCTTTTTCTGCAATTATGTAATCCGTTAATTCATTGAGAGAATCTCTAAATTCAATAAAGTCCTCCTTGTAGAGATGAATTTTGTGCTTTTTGTAGTAACTGCTTCCATCGGGTCGAGTGTGTTTCTTGCTCTCGGTTACCGTAAGGTAATAGTCGTCTGCTCGAGTGGATCGGACATCAAAGAAATACGTCCTTCTACCGGCGCGCATTACCTTGGTTAATACTTCTTCTTTGGAGTGATTATTTTCGTTCATTGTTTAGAATATTTAACCTTTAACAAATCTAAAAAAATAATGGAATCTCCCTTTAGCACTGAGTTTTTGATGAAAATCAAAAAGTTGACAAACAAAAGTAACTGGGGTTCAATACGTTGAAAGTAAAAAGGCAATAAGGTGTAAAATGTACACTTCTATGAGTCCAAAAGGCCTTCTTCCATCAATTGTTTCTCATAAAGGTCTTTGTAGTACCCATTGGCCTTAATTAACTCGTCATGAGTGCCCGATTCAATGAGTCCTCCGTTTTCTAGAACCATGATTTTGTCTGCATTCTTTACAGAGCTTGCCCTATGACTAATTATAAGAGTAGTTCTCTTGTCAATGACATTTTTGAGGTTGCTTAGAATGATTTCTTCTGTCTCTGTATCTACCGCAGACAGGCTATCGTCAAAAATTAGAATGGAGGGATGTGCAAGTACTGCTCTGGCGATGGAAACTCTTTGCTTCTGTCCGCCCGAAAGGGTAACTCCTCTTTCTCCTACCTTGGTCTGGTATTTGTCGGGAAATTCTTGAATGTTTTTGTCTACATGGGCTATCCTTGCAGCCTCTTCTATCTCTTGAAGTTTGGCATCATCTACGCCAAAGGCAATGTTGTTGGCAAGGCTATCTGAGAATAAGAAAGCTTCCTGTGGAACCACTCCCATGGATTGGCGCAGTCTATCTAGATTGGTGTCTTTTAGCGGTTTTCCGTCTATTCTAATTTCTCCGGAAGTCGGATCATAGAGACGCCCCACTAAAGCGGCTACGGTAGATTTACCCGCACCAGTTTTTCCAATAATAGCAAGAGTTTCTCCAGGGTTTACGGTAAAACTCAATTGATTGATGGCTACAATTCCAGAATCAGGGTAGGTAAAGGTAACGTTGTCAAATTCAATTTTGCCCTCTATTTCTGTATCTAAGTGAATGTGGTTTTTTATTTCGGGCTCCTGAAGTAAAAACTCATTGATGCGAGTTTGAGATGCGGCAGCCCTTTGAACAATAGAGGTAACCCAGCCCAATGAGGCCACGGGCCATGTCAGTTTGTTTACGTAAATAATAAACTCCGCAATAACTCCAATACTAATGGTTTGGGCAATCACCAGATTTCCTCCAAAGTAAATCACCAAAAGGGTAGAAAGTCCTATTAAAAGCACAATGATAGGAAAGAACAAAGCGTTTACTCTATACAGACCTTCGTTTCTCACGTTATATTCTTCGGCTTCTTTAGAAAAGTCTGCAAGTTGCTTTTCTTCTTTGCTATAGGACTTAAGGACTCTAATTCCCGAAAAGGTCTCTTGGGCAAAAGTGCTCAACACACTAAGTTGCTCCTGAACGATGGTGGATCGGACATTGATTTTTTCAGAAATCTTATAAATCGCAAAGGCCAAAAGGGGCAGTGGCAAAAGGGTCAAAAGAGTGAGTTGAACGTTTTGTTGCAACATGATAGTTAGCACTATAATCAAAAGTGCAGAGGTTCTAATAGTGTACATTATTGCAGGCCCTATGTACATTCTCACCCTACTGACGTCCTCACTGATGCGATTCATTAAATCCCCCGTGTTATTTCTTTTGTAAAAGGCCAAGTTTAAGGCTTGGTAGTGTTGATAGACCTCATTTTTTAGGTCGTATTCTATATGTCTAGACATAACAATCAGAGTTTGTCTCATAAAAAACATAAACAAACCCTGGAGCAGCGAGGCTCCAATAATTAATAATCCATAGGTAATTAACTCATTACGCAATGCCCCCATACCAGAGAGGTCTCCTTCTTTATAGTTGGAAATTGCATCTTCTACTATATTAAAAGACTCTCTTACATAGGTAGCGGGAAAAACCTCAAAAATCACAGAAATTACCACAAAAAAGGTCCCAGTGATAACATGCCATTTATAGCGAAGAAAATATTTATTGAGATGGTAAAGTGATTTCATGAACCTTGAGGAATCTTTAATTTTTTTGAATTACCTTCGCGCCACCATTCGGGGACGCTAAATGAGGACTACAACCGATAACAAATTCACATTTGTAGAATTAATGTTACAGTGACCAAAAAATGCGTTCCAGTGGTTCAAAGTTATAACAATAATTGATATACAGAGTTTCTTATTAACCCCCTGTTATATGCTCGTAAAAGATTCAGTAGGAACTATAGAGTCCGGAGGTGTCTTCGGAAATACGGCCTTTATTGGTCATGAACAAGTTGTTTTTTGTCAGGACCAAGAGACGGGTTTAAAGGCCATTATTGGAATTCACAGTACTGTTTTAGGACCTGCTCTTGGAGGAACTAGAATGTGGAACTACAACAACGAGGCAGATGCCATTCGCGATGTCTTGAGACTCTCCAGAGGAATGACCTATAAAGCATCAATCTCTGGCCTTAACTTAGGTGGAGGTAAAGCCGTGATTATTGGAGATTCTCGTCAACACAAGACGGACGATTTAATGAGAAAGTTTGGACAGTTTGTCAATAGCCTTTCGGGTCGTTACATCACTGCAGAAGACGTGGGTATTACCACCCATGACATGGAAATGGTAAAGATGGAAACCGATCACGTAACGGGAATTCCGGTTTCTATGGGAGGTTCTGGAGATCCTTCTCCCGTCACTGCATACGGAGTCTTTATGGGTATGAAAGCTGCGGCAAAATATCAATTTGGCACCGATGATTTACGAGGTAAAAAAGTATTGGTTCAAGGGGTAGGTCACGTGGGCGAAACCCTTGTGAAATACCTTACGGAGTCTGGTGCTAAGGTCATGATAAATGACATTCATCAGGATGTTCTAGAGCGTATTGCGGGAGAGTACAAAGCAGAAATTGTTTCGGGTAATATATACGAGCAAGATATGGATATATACGCTCCATGTGCTCTAGGTGCAACGGTAAACGATGACACCTTGGCCCAATTAAAGTGTAAGGTCATTGCAGGTGCTGCCAACAATCAACTGGCAGACGAGGTAAGACACGGAGAGATGTGTCGTCAGAAAGGCATTGTATACGCTCCTGATTTCTTAATCAATGCGGGTGGACTGATCAATGTGTATTCCGAAATTGCCAAATACGACTCTGCAGAAGCGTTCAGAAGAACAGAGAATATTTTCAATACCACATTGGACCTTATTCACCTTGCGGAAGAAAGAGATATCACTACTCATAGAGCTGCTTTACAAATGGCAGAAGAAAGAGTAGAAAAGACTCGTATAGAGCAAAAATAATCAGTAGATATCAAGAGCAGGGCATAGGTCCCTTCCCTTAAACGTTCTTAAATAATTGTCCCTATGTTAACAAGAAGGCATATCCGCATCAAAGTGATGCAAGCTCTTTACGGCTACTCACAAGATGGTTCTGTGGATCAAATTCCCTACCTGAATTCCCTAAAGGGTAGTCTAGACAAAATTTATCAGCTCTACCTTTTGGAGCTGAGTGCCTTAGGACAATTTCACGCATCGGCTCAAACCTTTGTAGAAAATGCTAAAAAGAAGCATTTACCCTCTCAACAAGACATTAACCCCAACCTTAGGTTTATCCAAAACCCTGTTATGCGGGCCCTTAGGTACAACAGACAAGTGCTGGGATCCCTAGAGCGCTTGGTAGTGGAGAACAGAAAGTCAGACAGTGAGTTGTCTGCCTTTAATTGGACCAACCACAATGATATTTTCCAGAAGGCATATCTAGAATTCAGAGAATCCGAAGAATACGATGCGTATATGGACTCCTCTAAAGTGACTATAGACGATCACAAAAAGATAGCCAAGCACATTTACACCAAATACATCGGTCAGAACGAAACCATGCATCAAATCTATGAGGATTTAAACTTGCATTGGGCAGATGATATTGATGCGGCTCAAATGATGGTGGTAAAGACCCTTAAGACCATGCGAGAAGATGTAGATGAATTTCATCCCTTGGTGGTTCTATTTAAGGATGTTGATGATGAGGACTTTGGTAGAAAATTGTTTATGGCAACGGCCAATAATCAAGTAGAATACGAGAAGCTCATCTCAGAAAAAACCAAAAATTGGGAAATGGAGAGAATTGCCCAATTGGATATCATTCTATTAAAAATGGGGTTGGGAGAGTTGATTAACTTTCCGGAGATTCCTGTTAAAGTTTCCCTTAACGAGTATATAGACCTTAGTAAAGAATACAGTACCCCAAAATCCGGTCAATTCATAAACGGTGTGTTAGACAAGCTGGTGATTGAGTTAACGGAGAAAAAACAGATTAAAAAAATTGGTAAGGGGTTGTTGTAATTTATATTTTTGTTACCGTTCTTTTACACCATAAAACAAAACATTTAATCACCAGAAAAACCCAGGTTCAATTTGAGTGGGCGTTTTCAGGATGAGAAAACAATTTTAATTTAAAAAACATGAAAAAGATACTATTTGCCTTTTCTATGGTTGCTATGCTTTCGTCTTGCGATGATGCATCCAGCAAAATCAACAATTCATCTAACGACGGAGAGAACACTCCTTCTACGGAATTGGTACAAAACCAAGCTGCTCCCGAATTTTCTTTTAATGAGGTATTTCACAACTTTGGAGATGTTGCAGAAGGAGAAGTAGTGACTCATATTTTTGAATTCACAAATTCAGGGCAAGCACCTTTGGTAATTACCAATGCGCAAGGATCTTGTGGATGCACCGTTCCAGAATGGCCACGTACGCCCATTGCCCCTGGAGAATCAGGTACTATTAAAGTGAGCTTTAACTCGCAAAACAGAAGCGGTCGTCAGGACAAAACCGTAACCCTTTCTGCCAATACTGTTCCCAACACAAAGGTACTAAAGATTACCTCTAATGTAATTCCTGCGGCACCAGCTGCAGAATAACACACTGTTTATTCAGCTCAATCAACAACTATGACATCATTATTTTTACAAGCAGAAGGTGGCGGTTTAATGGGAATTCTTCCCTTTATACTAATCCTTGGGGTTATGTACCTCTTTATCTTTAGACCTCAGGCCAAAAAGCAAAAACAAGAAAAAGCTTTTCGCGAAACCGTAGCCAAGGGAAACCGAATTGTGACTACCTCTGGTATTCACGGCAAAATTTTGGAAGTTGGCGACACCTACATTGTTCTTGAATCAGAGAACTCTAGACTTAAAATAGAAAAGTCTGCGGTATCTAAAGAACTAACAGCACAATACAATCCTGAAGAAAAAAAGGCAGATACTAAGAAATAGTTTCTTTCTTCCTTTGGGATAAATTTTAAGAAAAGAGGCTTAGGCCTCTTTTTTTGTTTCTTCTTTGATTAAATTGGACAAGTGAATAGATTGTTAAACAAAGTTACGGGGGCCCCGGATTATCGTATCAGAATTGTTATTCTGGTGGGCACCTTGTTCTTATGGGCATTGCTGCATCTTTCTAAGGAAGATCACAGGGCCACCTATAAGGCCAATATTCAATATGGCGACTATCCTAAAAACCGAATCTTACTCAATGAAGGAGATTATCCCTCTGTTCAAGTAGAAGCAAAGGGTCACGGCTTTACCCTGCTCAATTACTATCTTTTTGGCCCACCTGCCATAGAGATAGATATACGCAAAATGGTCAATGCACCCGATGGTCAATTTGTGTTTTCGGAAAACCAAAAAGCCCTTAGCAATACTTTTTCGGACAGAATTCAGGTCATTCAAGTAGAGCCAGATACCTTGCGTTTTTCTTTTACTTCCAAGGGAACCGTTACCCTTCCCGTTCGGGTGGTACAACAATTTAGTTTTTCTCAAGGGTACAGAGCCTATGGAAGTGAAGACGTATCTCCCTCCGCCATTGCGGTGTACGGACCTCAATCGGTTTTGGACACCCTCAAATACATATCCACAGAAGCCTGGAGCCCAAAGGAGGTCAATGAGGCTCAATCCGCCCGTCTGCAATTGGTGAGACCATCCATTGAGCAGTTAGAACTTTCTGTAGCAACGGTGCAGGTGACCCAAGATGTAGATCAATTTACGGAAGGAGAAATGGAGGTATCCATAGCTCTTAAGAATCTCCCAGAAAATCTAACCGTTCATGCCCTCCCCAACAAAACCACCATTAAGTTTATAGCTGCCTTTAGGGATTTCCCCAAAATAACGGAGCAAGACTTTAGGGTGACCATGGATTATTCCACGGCAGATCTAGAAAATTCACGAGCCCAATTGATTATAGAGAATGTTTCTGGCCTACCCGAAATTATTGATTGGTATCCGCAACGCATAGATCTTATTCTTATCAAATAAGGTAAATACAGGGCTTTCGCCTTAAGTAAAACGATCAAAGATACCATGAAAACCGTAGGAATAACAGGAGGAATGGGAAGTGGTAAATCTACTGTGGCCACCGTTTTTGAACATTTGAGAATCCCAGTATATAACTCAGATGAAAGAGCCAAAGCTCTCTATAATTCTTCGCCAGAACTCAAGGCCTTTCTCTTGGACTGGTTGGGGCCAGAGGTTTACCCCCAAGGTATTTTTGAGCCTGGAGTTCTCAGTAAACACCTTGCTCAAAACCCAAAAGATTGGACGGTAATAAATCAAGTGGTTCACCCCTTGGTAGCTGAGGACTACACGCAATGGGAAGAACAACAAAGAACCTCTGGAAAGGCTCCCTATGTGCTCAAAGAGTCCGCACTTTTGTTTGAGTTGGGTTTGGAATCCACCTGTGATGCTACCCTTTTGGTTACCGCTCCTGAGGCACTTCGTATTCATAGAGTTATTAAGAGGTCGGGTCTTTCGGATTCAGAAATAAGGGGGCGTATGGCCAAGCAGTGGCCAGAGTCAAAAAAACGAGAATTGGCAGATTATATTATTGACAATTCCGGTTCCGAGTCTCTAATTCATCAAGTACTCAAGATCCATGAAAATCTTTGTAAGTGAGCAGGTAAGAAGGGGTGATAAATACACTCAAGAACACGAGCCCATTTCGGCCTATGGACTCATGACACGAGCCGCTACGGAGTGTGCCCTGTGGATTACTTCCCTATGGAATGAGCGCTTCTATGGATCTACGGGAAACATAGGAATCCTGTGTGGTACAGGAAATAATGGTGGAGATGGACTGGTAATCGCTAAGGTCCTATCTCAAAAGGGTTACACAGTTAGGATTTGTCTTTGCGGTGAACCCAAGACCAAGGAGGCAAAACAAGCCCTTTTGGATGCTCTTAAAGAGGTAGGGATAGACACTGTTTCATGGCAAGAGCACTCCTCTCTCCAAACGGCAGATTTATTGATAGATGCCCTCTTGGGTTCCGGAATAAAGGGTCCCGCAAAGGGAAAGGTGTTGGAAGGTATTGAGTTTTTGAATCAATGTAATGCCCCGGTGATAAGCATAGACCTTCCCAGTGGCTTAGCTGCAGAAGGGGATTTTATGGGACCTACTGTCAGGGCGTCGTATACACTTGTTTTTGAGCAGCCCAAATTGGCCTTTTTACTCAAAGGTTTTGAACTATACGCAGGGGATTTTAGAATTATTCCTATTGGAATTTCCGAAACCTTTAAAGCAGAAGAACCCAGCCCCTATAATTTTTTGACAGATGCAGATGCAAGGGAGCTGCTGCCCAAACCTCTAACTACAGATTACAAGGGAACTCGAGGACATGTTCATATTATTGGAGGAGGAGAAAATACTTATGGAGCTCCTTTGCTTGCTGCCCATGCGTCCCTTAGAACAGGTGGCGGCTTGGTAAGTGTGACCATGCCTTCTGCATGGATTGCCCCATCAGGAGTTGCCTATCCTGATTTTATGTTCTTGCCGGCTGGAGATTCTGTGGTTGAGATTTTTCCTAATCCTGTGATGGGACATACCTATGCCATAGGACCTGGGTTGGGTTTGGACAAAAGGACCCAAAAGGCATTCTATGATTTCATAGGAAAATGCACATCTCCTGTGATAATAGACGCAGATGGTATAAATCTGTTGGCGCTTCAACCTGAACGTATATTAGATCTCCCCAAGGGCAGTGTGCTTACTCCGCATTGGGGTGAACTCAAAAGACTCATTCCCTCTGTATGGCATCTTCAAGGATTCGAGTTGTACACAGAAATTTCTGAATGGACTCAGAGGCACCAATTAAACCTACTTTTTAAGAATCCGTATACCTGTGTTTTTAGTGCTCGGGGGCAATGGTATTTTAACTCTTCGGGCACGGTAGCTTTAGCTACAGCAGGATCAGGTGATGTCCTTACTGGTATTATTGCTCGTTTGCTCTCTCAGGGATTGTCCCCCTATAATGCTGCCATATCGGGGATGTGGCTTCACGGAAAAGCGGGTCAATACGCTGCAGTTGGATTGGGAAAACGCAGTGTACGTGCAGTGGATATAATAGCCTCTGTGTCTCAGGTATTGAAACAGATTGAGAGATAACCCAAAGTAATGGAGAAGGGTAACCAGATTTATCCAAAGTAAATAGGAAGGAGGAGTATCAGTCGTGAATCAAACCTTTCTGAACCAATTCCTTTAGCATTGAGTCCGTAATCCATTTGGAGATTAAAGGTATGGCCAAAAAGGTAACCCCTCCAAAAATCATTTCCTGAAGTAGGGACAAGTTGGTAAAATAAAAAAGAGTAAAGGATACCAATAAAACCGCTAGGCTCAATCGAATGCTCCAATTGGCAATGGAAAACTGTGCCATCTTCCAAGTTTTCTTGGATAGAATGGAATTGGTTGATTTGTATCCAAAGCCTTTTTCAAAACTTGGAAGGTGAGTTTTGTGGTAGATTCCTGCTAAAAAAAACAGAATACCGGGTGCTGTATAGCAGCTAATTTTGAGTATTTCTATGATCAAGGTTCATGCTTTTAAATCCCTATAAATGTAGTAAAAATACATCATAACTGAAAACCATAAGCCGTCAGAATTGGATGACAAATACAGGGCAGTCCTTGAGTTGTGTGAATTGTTTTATGAGTTGTCACTCACCTTTTTTTAGGATTTGCGTATCATAAGGTTCATGGGAAAGGTGTGGTAAATACAACACTGAAAATCAGAAGGTAAGTACTTTTGGAGGGTTTCAAAAAACAAAACCAAATCAACTAACGTGGATTGCTAATAAATTTGGTTTTGTTAATAAATGAGCTCTTTTTTCATGCCTTTTAACCCTTACTTATGCCAAAGTGGTCGGACAAACGTATTCTGTTATGGGAAGCTGCGTCTTTTTAAGACCACCAAATCCTTTTTGAATATTTACTAAATCTGTATATCCACTTTGCATTAAAATAGAGATGGCAATAACCGATCTATATCCACCGGCACAGTGCACATAATGTTGGGTATCTTCTTCTAATTCACCCAAGTGATCAGCGATGTAATCAAGGGGATAAAACAGGGCGTTTTCTAGGTGTTGGGCCGTAAATTCTCCATGCTTTCTCACATCTACAATAGAAGGTTTGTCCTCTGCTTGGTTGTAAAGAGTTTCAAAGTCTTCTGGGCTGATGTTCTTTATAGAAGAGATATCTCTTTCGGCCTTGAGCCAGGATTCTATTCCACCCTTTAGATAGCCAGCGGCATGGTCATAGCCCACTCTTGCCAATCGGGTGACCACTTCTTCTTCTCTTCCCTCAGGAGCTAAGAAGACTATTGGACGCTTGAGGTCTGTGATGAGGGCTCCTACCCACATGGCAAAATTCCCATCTATGCCAATAAATAGAGATCCTGGAATATGACTTTTTGTGAATTCTGCAGCAGGGCGAGTATCTAGAACCAATGCGCCTTTTTTGACTTCTTGAGTAAAGGAATCTACATCTAAAGATTTAAATCCCCTTTGGAGGACCTTGTCAAATGAGTCATAACCTCCCTTGTTCATCATGGCATTTGCTGGGAAGTATTGGGGAGGCGGCATAATGCCCTCTGTAACCTCTTTAATAAAGTCTTCTTTAGAAAGATCGGGGTTGAGGGCATAATTGGTTTTCTTTTGGTTTCCCAAGGTATCTACGGTGTCTTTGGACAAGTTTTTACCACAGCTAGATCCGGCACCATGACCTGGGTAAACCGTAATATGATCGGGCAGAGGCATGATTTGGCTTCGTAGACTCTCAAAGAGCATTCCTGCCAAATCCTCTTGAGTAACCTCTGATTTTATTGCAAGATCTGGTCTCCCCACATCTCCTAAAAACAAAGTGTCTCCGGTAAAAATGGAGTGAGGCTCTCCGGCTTCGTCCAATAACAGATAGGTGGTAGACTCTGGGGTATGACCGGGAGTATGAAGGGCTCTTAGGGTCACTTTTCCAATCTTAAAGTCTTGATGATCATGGGCAACAATTATGTCGTAATCAGGATTGGCTTTGGGTCCATACACAATGGCTGCACCGGTCTTTGCACTCAAGTCCAAATGGCCCGAAACAAAGTCTGCATGAAAATGGGTTTCAAAGATATATTCCAACTTGGAATGGTTCTGATTGAGAAGGTCCAAATAGGGTTGAGTTTCTCTTAGGGGATCTATTATTGCGGCTACTCCATCGGACTCAATGTAATAAGCGGCTTCTGCGAGGCATCCTGTATATAGCTGTTGAACTTTCATATGATAATTTGTTTCTTGTGTTTTACATCCTTCTTAGATGGTGACAAAGATAGGGGGCTGCAGTAGTTGTTTTGGTGACGCGTATCACATTTTTGCGTTAAAGCCACTGAATGCTATTTCTCGCAAGTTTTACCACGCCCTTTCTCTCCATTTGTTTTAGCAATCTAGAGATTACCTCTCTAGAAGAATTTAAATCATTGGCAATCTCCTGATGAGAGGCCTTTATGGTTTCGGAATGGTGAACCTTTGCCCTGTCCAAAAGGTATTTCTCTAATCTTTTGTCCAGTTGAGTAAAGGCGATGGAGTTAACGGTATCTAAGAGTTCCTCAAATCTAGATTGGTAGGTCTGCATCACAAAAGCTAACCAATCTGGGTATTGGGTCATCCATTCATTAATGAGATTGGAGGGCACCCCAATAAGGGTAACAGAATCCTCGGCAATGGCCTCTACCTCAGATTGGGCATTGTCCATGCAACAGGTTAGGCTAGAGGCACAAGATTGCCCGGCTTCGATAAAGTAGAGTAGGAGCTCGTGATCTTCTTCATCCCGCCTAATGATGCGCATGGACCCCGAAATAAGTATGGGTACAAAGGGTATGGGTACCCCAATGTCAATAATGATTTCTCCTTCTTTAAAAGAGTGTAACTCACCGTGCTTAGAAATGGCCTCCAACAATCCGGGGCTGCTAAATATGGGGGGAATCAAATCCTTTTTGTCTGCGGAAATCATAGTAAGGCGAAGTTCTTTAGGTTTTTGTGTAAGGTCATTGTTACCACCCAAAAAGGGCTCAATCGTTTTTTATTTGTAAAAAAGTGTAAACAAGAAAGGTACTAAATATTGTGTAGGAGGGGCACTCTTTTTTTTCACAAATCTTACACAAAAATGTTAATAGGTTTTATCTGTCATCTGCTGGTTTGTTAAAAGGGAATCCTAACTTTAGAGGAGTCGAATCAATCTTTACCACATGCCCTCAAAGAAAAAGGCCTCTGAATCCAACAAGAAGATATTTGTATTGGATACTTCTGTGATTTTGTACGACCACCAATCCATCATGAATTTTGATGACAATGACGTAGCCATACCCATTCCCGTGCTCGAGGAATTGGACGATTTTAAAAAGGGGAATGACACTAAGAATTTTGAAGCCAGGGAATTTATCCGCTTTCTAGACAAAAAAGCCAATAAAGAAAAGACCTTGACAGATTGGATTTCGTTAAATGGACCTACTCGAGGAAATTTTAAGGTGGTGATGGATACTCGACGTCAGGATCTAGATGCAACCGTGATTTATGCGGGAGCAAAGATGGATCACAAAATACTGAATTGCGCATTAAGCCTTGCAGAAGAAGAAAGGGATAAGAAGGTGGTATTGGTGACCAAGGACATTAACCTAAGGCTAAAGGCCAAAGCTCTTAATCTCAATGCAGAAGATTATGAGACCGGAAAAATAGACAATGTAGATACAGTGCATTCTGGCCATACGGTGGTAGAGGGATTTTCTCAAAAGGCGTTGGAACGATTGTATGCAAAGGGATTTATTCCCTTAGACAAGCTGGAGACTTACACCAAGAAATTTAAGCCTCAAAAAAACGGATACTACATACTCAAGGCTTCTACAGGGACAGCACTTGCCTATGTGAACCCTTTTACGGATAGTTTGGAACATGTAGAAAAAAGGCCTTTCTATGGAATAAAGCCCAAAAATGCAGAACAGGCTTTTGCCCTTCATGCCGTATTTAATCCCGAAGTCAAGCTGGTCACCCTTACAGGGGTAGCAGGAACGGGTAAAACTCTTTTGGCCTTGGCCGGAGCTTTGGAGCAGCGCAGAGATTTTAAGCAAATCTATTTAGCTCGTCCCATTGTGCCCTTAAGCAATAGGGATATTGGTTTTTTGCCTGGGGATGAAAAAGCCAAGATTACCCCCTACATGCAACCCTTGTGGGACAACCTAAAACTCATAAAAAATCAATTTCCAGAAGGGGATAAACAAAACAAGGCCATAGTAGAGATGATTAACTCTGAAAAGATTTTGGTGACTCCTTTGGCTTACATTAGGGGGCGGTCCCTTAGCAATGTGGTGTTTATTGTAGATGAAGCCCAAAATCTAACTCCCCACGAGGTAAAAACCATAATTACCCGCGCTGGAGAGAATGCCAAGTTTATTTTTACAGGAGATATCAATCAAATAGATACGCCGTATTTGGACGAACATTCCAATGGCTTGTCCTATTTGGTGGACAAACTCAAGGGACAGCCTCTATATGCTCATGTCAACTTAGAAAAAGGAGAGCGATCTGACTTGGCCAACTTGGCCAACGACCTTTTGTAGGCCACATTTATTTTCCAGAGGGTATACGTTGATTTAGAATGGTGTTTAAGGTCTTGATAAGCTCTGGAGATATTGGGAGATCCGGCTGATTGTAAACCTTGGTGTCATTGGAGCTTTCTGAGTTTACTAAGACATGTGTCATCTTGGGAATGGTAACAAATAGGGCCTGAGGCAAGCATTCTGCCAGTTGATTTCTCTCGGCATCGGTGATTTGAATGTCATGACCACCGTCTATTACGTAAACGAGCCCTTTTAGCTGCGGATAAATCTCACAAGGCACCATTGTGAACAATTGTCTCATATACGGCTGCACAGAGACTCTAAATAGGTTTTGCCATATAAAGTGTTTGTCATGTGCGGTATAGCCTTTTTTTATACTGTCGATTTTGGCTTCTGCTCGCGAATACAAATCTGCATTTAACTTAGTTTTGAGTTGTTCCTTTAGGGTGATGTCTAACGACCGACCTGGACCCTCTAAAGAGATAAAGGGATAGGTAAGTGAGGCGTTTTTGAGTGCCATTCCACAATGAATAGCCCCCTCTGAGTGGCCTACCAAAACAATTAGACCGTGGTCTTTTTCTAGTTGTAGAATGATACCTTGAATATCATCTATGTAATCCGATGGTAATAATTCGGACTCACGGGTAGCAGCAGCAGCGCTTCCCGCAATTCCTCTTTTGTCATATCGTACAGAACTCCAGCCCATGTCCGCAAAGCTTTCTGCCAACTTTTTGTAGGCATCCGTGTGCAATCCCATTGTATTGTTTCCATTTCGGTCTGTGGGTCCGGATCCGGCTACAATGAGAAGAATTCCAGGTGAATTTTCTACCGTGATTTTGGTTCCTATTAGGGTATCTCCTTGGTGAGTATACATCCAAGGTTTAGATTCACCGGACTGACCCCAAAGCGGGTTGAAATGGAAAATCAGAAATATGCCCAGTAAAAGATGGGCTGCGTTGGGTATTCTTTTCATGCTGCCAAGATAAAGCATCTATGGTAAACGGTGAAGACCAAAAAAAGAATGGCCCTCCATTGGAGAGCCATTCTTAGTTTGAAAACAAACGATGTTATACTTTTTCGGAGACCAATGGGCCTCCAGCCAAAATCTCATCGTTAGCGTTATTGGCAAACTGCTTAAAGTTGGCCTTAAATTTCTTAGCCAAAATCATGGCCATTTGATCGTATGCTATAGGATCCGCCCAAGTGTTTTTTGGATTTAATAATTCATCGGGAACATTGGGGCATGAAACCGGAGAATTTAATCCAAAAATAGGGTGTGTAAAGTAGTCCACATTGTCCAGATTGCCCTCTAAAGCCTCTGTGATCATAGCTCGGGTGTACTTGAGTTTGATTCTAGATCCTACTCCATAACCTCCACCAGACCAACCGGTATTGATAAGCCAAACATTAACTCCTGCTTCTTGCATCTTTGCGCTAAGCATTCCTGCATACTCTGTGGGGTGTAACGGCATAAAAGGGGCGCCAAAACAAGCAGAGAAGGCAGCAACAGGTTCTGTAATACCTGCTTCGGTTCCTGCCACTTTTGCAGTGTAACCAGAAATAAAGTGGTAGGCAGCCTGTCCTGGAGTCAGCTTAGAAATGGGAGGAAGGACTCCATAGGCATCAGCAGTCAAGAAAAATATATTTGTTGGGTTTTGACCCAAAGAAGGTTCTTGAATGTTATTGATGTGCTCTATGGGGTAACTAACCCGTGTGTTTTCTGTAATGCTCTTATCGTGGTAATCCACTTCATTGCCATTTACAAAAGTTACGTTTTCTAGCAGGGCTCCTGGTTTTATAGCTCTAAAGATATCAGGCTCTTTTTCTGCAGAAAGGTCAATTACCTTTGCGTAACATCCTCCTTCAAAATTAAAGATGGTGTTGTCTGAGGTCCAACCGTGCTCATCGTCTCCAATTAGCTTCCTCTTGGGATCTGCAGAAAGAGTGGTCTTTCCGGTTCCCGAAAGGCCAAAGAAGATAGCCGTGTCTCCAGACTCTCCTACGTTGGCAGAACAGTGCATGGGCAGGGTGTTCTTTTGGGTAGGAAGGATAAAATTCAAGGCAGAGAATACTCCCTTCTTGATTTCTCCTGTGTACCCAGTGCCACCAATGATAATGGTCTTTTTGGAGAAGCTAAGGATGGCAAAATTGCCTTGACGAGTGCCGTCAGTGGCAGGGTCAGCCTCAAAGCCCGGTGCGTTGATAATGGTCCATTCGTTGGTGAAGTTTTTGAGCTCCTCTTCTGAGGGATTCAAGAACATGTTGGAGGCAAATAGGTTTGACCAAGGCAATTCGTTAATCACTCGTATCCCCATCTGGTATCTATCATCTGCACATGCGGTTACGTCGCGAATGTAGATTTCTTTTCCGGAAAGGTACTGGGTGATTTTTTGATGCAATTGATCAAACTTGCTGGGGTCAAAAGGAATGTTGATATCTCCCCACCAAACAGTATCTTTAGTTAGGGTGTCCTTTACAATAAAACGGTCTTTGGGGGAGCGACCTGTAAATTTACCTGTGTTAACTGAAATGGCTCCATTGTCGGCTTCTCTTACAAGCCCTTTTTCAATTGAGATTTTTGAAAGTGTCTCAGGAGACAAATTCCAGTGCTCAACGGCTTCTGTTATCCCAAGGCTAGATAAATCTGCGCCAATGGGTTTAATTCCGTTTACATTCATGATGTATTCTTTGATTCAAACTTGGATTAATTAGGGCAAAATTAGAGACTTTAAGGTAAAGTAGCCATAACATAGCCTCTTTTTATCAACAACGTTAGGAGGGAATCTTTAATTTGACCGAATTCCCCACAGTAAAAATATCCATCCTGCAATCAGTAAAGTGCCTCCTAGTGGGGTAATGGGCCCAATCCAGGAATAGGAAAACGCCAGGTGCTTACCCAATAGTAAAAGATATATGGATCCCGAAAAAAGTGAAGTCCCCAACAGAATAGTGTAAGCTCCTCTAGAAAATGACTTTTTGGGGGGATTTACAAAACCAAGAATCAATAAAGTGATGGCACCAAAGAGTTGGTACCTTATGGCGGTTCGGTAGCTTTCGAGTTCTTCTGGACTGAGTATTTCGCGAAGTGGGTGAGCTCCCATGGCTCCAAAGGCAATTCCAAAAATCCCTAGAAGGGCACCTGCGGTTAATAGGTTACGGTTCCAGGTGGGGACTGGCGCGTTCTTTGACTCTTTCAAGATAACTGTTTTTTGTGGGTTCAAATGATAATTCATCCGATAGGTCCGAGAGGTTTTCAGGATCCTTGCAATGTTCTACAATGAGCATGAGAAGTTCAAATCGAGTATTCTCAAAACCTAGATTATCCAATAATCTGCGAGCATTGGCGGTACTCACCTTGTGCTCTACAATGTAGTTTTTAGAAAGTTGTAATCTCTCAAATTCTCTGTCTTTGGCCTGAACCTCCGCCAAGAGGACTTCAAAGGCACTATCCACCTCTACGGGAGCTATGCTGTCTTTTGGAAGGGGGGCAGGGTCCCAAGATGCGAGAAAACTCCACGGTAATTGGGTGGGTTTTACAGCGGTGGCTTGTGAAGGCTTTTGGGAGGTATACCTTAGGACGGGCTTTCCCTCATAGGTTCTACGCAAGGTATAGATTATTTCTTTTTGGCCCGAAAGGTCTCCTAGTGGCTTTCTAACGGTAAAAGTAGAATCATCGGAGGCAAATAGCACAGAAGGAAATTCACTTACTTGGAAGGTGATGATGGACTCTGGAGCAATGTTAATTCTCATGGAATCCATACCCCAGTAGAGGGGAGTAGGCGAGACTAGGGTAATGGTCTGGGACCATCCCGCAATTGCAAACAACATCCCAATGGTGACAAATATTTTGTTCATGTGATTTAGAGTTCGCTAAACTATAAAAATGAAGGCAAACATTCTAACCTTGATTTTTTGAGTTTTGACTTGGTAGTCTCCAAAACATTTTCAACTTTGCTTTATAGAAATTTAACAACAATCGTGATTTCTGTTAAATATTTAAAAGCCTCATTTTTAAATAGAAACAGAAGACTACGCAAAACATAGTATTTACCCTTTTGTAAATCCACATGAAGAAAATCTTAGTAATAGGTGCCGGGAGGTCTACGGGAAGCTTACTCAATTATCTCAATACCCATGCAACCCAAGAGGGTTGGACCATCACTCTAGCTGATTATCAATTAGAATTGGCAGAATCTAAAGCGGCTAACAAAGAACACG
>Ga0209138_1000110_pt1 | contig 78412 bp, 93 predicted proteins | sample SaaInl3SG_22_DNA_FD_184645 | JGI IMG/M metagenome (GOLD analysis project Ga0209138, IMG submission 184645) | Marine microbial communities from expanding oxygen minimum zones in the Saanich Inlet - ESP_153SG_22_DNA (SPAdes) (version 2) | ecosystem: Environmental > Aquatic > Marine > Intertidal...
ATATGACAGGTACTACTTTTAGAGGCCGTAAAAAGAAATGAAAATACGTGACCTTTACGAAGATGGAAGAATTGTAAAAGGAGTTAACACTACACCAGATGTTGACACAAATTCTATCTCTAAAGAAGCTGCTAAGTTTGGTAGTAAAGTAGACAAAGACGGACGTCCTCCTGTTATTAATTCTAAAGCTGCTAAAAATTCTACTCCAAACAAACTTTCTAATTTAGGACTTTCCGAAAGTCGTTTTACTCCTATGGAAATGGCTATCATGGAAGGAGGGCATAGCCTAGAAGACTATGTCACTGAAAGCGATTTACTAGTACAACAATACAGTACTCCTTCTTTATTAAAGTTTCTTAAAAAATTATCAGACTTACCAGTTGATATGCTTCTTAAAAAAGCAATACACAAAGAACTACAAAAACGTGGTGTAACAACAGAAAATCTTGGCGAAATAACAAGAAGAGATTTCTTGAGAGGAGCAGGAGTTGCAGGAGCGGCTGCCGCAACAGGGGCGAAAGTCGATGTTGCAAAAGCAGCGACTTCTGCCTCTGGTAAATTTGATCCGAAAACATTACAACCTGGCGAAAAATATTGGAAGGTAGTTATTTCAGCACCCAAGTATGGACAGATTGTAAAGTACCACAGAATAGATAGTTTTAAAGACGTACAAGAAGTCTATAAGGTCTATAAGGATCTTGTTGCAAAATACGATCTTGGATCTCACGATTTAGATGCATACAGGATGACAAGAGGCGGAAAAACAAATGAAAACTTTGCTGACGGTAAGAAATTTGTAGAACCAGATTTTAATCGCGAATGGGAGGAAGCAGAACGCTATCCGGAGTTTGTAAATATTGGCAAAGAAGCGTGGATTGAACTTGCCAAGAAGGGTAAAGAATTTACTATTAAAAGTGCTAAAGGTATAAACAACACAGATGCCGCAGATCCAAATAGTTTTAAAACATTAGATCCAACAAAGCAGAAAAGAGCGTTAGCACAACTTGAAAAAGGTTCAGTTGAAATGCCTATTGTTGCTGTCTACAGTGACGGATACAAAGAACTTATAGGCGGCAACACAAGACTCACCGCTATGATGGCAAAGGATGGTAAAGCAACTATATGGGCATTTAAAGTACCAGACGAAGTTGCTGAACTTGCAGAAAACTTTGCTGACGGTAAGGAAAAAGGGCCGAGCAAACCAGGACGTTTTAAGAAGGCTGGTGTAAGTTGCAAAGGCAGTGTCACAAGTCTGCGTAAGAAGGCTAAAAATGCAAGTGGTGAAAGACAAAAAGGTTATCACTTTTGTGCAAATATGAAGAGTGGTCGTAAAAAAGGTTAAATACTACTATGAAGATGAAAGATTTACTTACAGAAGAATATGATGGCGGTAAAGGACCAGGCAGTGATTTCCGTGCTTACGATGAGCCAAAACAACGTAATAACTACGTTGTAAAGGTCGACGGCAAAAAATGGAAAGTGTTTGGTAGTAAACAAGCTGCTAACCGAGCTGCCTTTACTATCGAACAAAAATACGGTAAAAAGACAGAAGTATATGCCACTCTTGATCCAGTAAGCGAAAATAATGTTGATGAAATGACATCAGGAAGTGTTGCTACCAGCATGCGTGGTGGTGGTAATGGTTTCAAGAATGGTGGCCTCGGTACATTAAGTCGTGCTCCAGGCAGTAAAAAGAACGCCAGAAGCAAAAAGAAATAAATATAGTATATAATGGAGTTGACAACAATGTCTGACAAAAAGATTCAAGAAGGATTAGCAGATCTAGCACAACGTGCAGAAAGCGATCACGAAGTACAGATGGCTCGTGCTGATCTATACAAAATTGCAAAATATGCTATTAAACTACATGACATGCTTAAAGGCGTTTCAGAAGAGCAAGGACTAGAAGGCTGGCAACAAGCGAAGATTACAAAAGCCGCTGACTATATCGGATCAGTTTATCATAATCTAGACTACGACATGAAGTTTGGCGCTGGTGAAAACATGAGCGACGAAATGGCAGAAGGCAAGAGTCCTCACAAGAAAGGCACTAAAAATTATAAGAAGCACATGGCTGCCATGCATGCTGAAGATACATATAAAGAAAGTCTTGCTGCTAAATTAGAATCAAAAAAAAAGAAGTAACTAGCGAAAAAGCACCTCCAGGTAGAGAAGACCAGGTCAAAAAATTAAAAGACAAGTTTGGCGATCCTGGAGCACCTTATGCTATTGCTTGGGCACAACACAACAAACACGGTAAACCTAAAAAGAAATGAGAGAATACATTAAAATTGTAGAAGCGGCAAACAAAGGTTGCCCTATTGCTACACAAGACATTGATGTAAATCTTAAAAATCGTCAGACAGCAATTGACGACTATATGTACGGTCCTGCTAATCCTGAAAAGCCTGGCAATTACTGGAAAGACTATGCTAAAAAATGGGGCATAGACGAATCAACAGCAAAAACCATGCAGTGTAACAACTGTGCGGCTTTTGACGTAAGTGACAAAATGTGGGCATGCATAGAGTCAGGAATACAAGGTGACGAAAAAGACGCTGACGCAATGGCTACAATACACAAAGCAGATCTTGGATATTGTAATTTTCTACATTTTAAATGTGCAGGTACACGTAGTTGTACAGCATGGGTGAGTGGCGGAGCATTGGACGACAAGGATCGCACAAAATGAAAAAATTAGATATAGAACAAGCAGAAAAAGTTCGTAAAAAATTTATTCCAGACTGGGAAATTCGAAAAGGCACTTACCTATTTAAAAAAATAGCACTTGATGATTACAATCAATCTCTGCGTTTTATGATGTATCTAGAAAAACCACAAATAGAATTAGATCATTTTGCAGATTTTAAAAATTTCTACAATGAACTTACTATTGTTATTACCACACATGATGTTAAAGGATTAACTGAACTTGATTTTGAACTAGCATTATACGTAGATGATGCAATTAAGAAAATGGGTGGTAGACAGATTGACGAAAACATAAGTGAAAAGTGGAGTGCAAAATACAAACGCTCAATCAACTGCTCCAATCCAAAAGGATTTTCACAAAAAGCACACTGTGCAGGACGTAAGAAAAAATGAAGTTACAGAAAACGGATGCGAAATTTGCTCGTAGCCCTTTTCTTACTACACCCATAGACTACGACAAACTGCAAACAATCCCACTAAAAGACTTTGACAAAGACGGATACGAAATAGATACCCCGTTAGAACTAGAACACTATGTACTGAACAATGTTGATGTACACCACAACATACAGTTTCATCATTCTACAGGTAAACCTTGGTATATAGATAAAGAAAATTCAGAACAAGGATTGATACTTGATCATACACAGATACTTACACGCTGGGCTTACAGTGGAGAAGCAAGAGAACGTATCAAAGAAGTAGCACAATCTCGTCCTGTGTTAAACAAACTACTAGCAATAAAGCCCAAATGGGGTATTGACTTTAGTTTAGACTATGTAACACATGATACATGTATGGAGGTGTTTCACATAGAAAAAGACGCAACGACCTACGAAGAGGCATTAGAATTGAAAGGCAAGGCAGAACAAATAATAGACAACACAGACTGGGAAGGTGCAGTCAAAGATATCCTCAAACGACAGAACGAATGGAAAGATCTCTGTTCGGACGATCAATCTGATTGGAAGGCACGGTACTTTGGCTGGCATCGTGCTTTTGATTCTAAAAAAGTTTATTTTTAACTTGACATTCAACATATAATCAACTATACTTAATACACTAATAAAGGAGTAATCTATGAGTGACCGTGTCTACGGACCTGAAGAAAAAGCAAAATTAGAAAGACTGGTTCGCGAAGGCGTAACTGTACTGCAAGAAGTTGAAGATCTACAAACTGGTCTCAAAGATACTGTAAAAGCAATTGCAGAAGAACTTGATGTTAAGCCTGCTCTTATCAATAAAGCAATTAAAGTTGCTAAAAATCGTGATTGGGATAATCATAATTCAGACTTTGAAGATTTAGAAGCAATTGTTACCCTTCTAGGGTACGACAAGTAATGCAAAATGTCAAAGATTTTTGGATAAACAGTTATCGTAGTGATAATATAGCATTTGGCTTTGAACTAGTAAGTTTTGTGTTTACTGTAGCTGCTAGTTTGTATCTTGCCATTAATGCTGCAGAGCCTGATATGAAATATGTTTATCCAGGATTTTTGATTGGTGCTCTTGCAGGCGCATATGGATATTATCGCAGAGGACTAGCATGGCCAATGATGCTAACAACATATTTTACTGTTATTAATGTATTTGGATTTGGAAGAGCAATAGGATGGTATTAGATTTTCTTAAATGGTGTGCAACTGCCACGCTTATTCTAGGATTTGGTCTATTCAGTGCAGGTATAGAATATGGCTGGTATCTACAAATAGGAGGCGGAGTTATGTGGTTAATTGCAAGTATAATTATGAAAGATAACCCTCTTATTGCTACTAATGGATTTATGACTACAGCAGGTATAATAGGAAAAATGTTTGCATGAATATTTTAGTTTGCGGTGATAGTTTTGCCGCAAACTGGCTAGGTGAATATCCAGGCTGGTGTAAAATTTTAGAGCAAGATCATAATATTGTTAATAGAGCACAAGCAGGTGTAGGCGAATATAAAATATTAAAACAAGTTGAACAAGGTGTAGACTTTGACTTTATTATAGTAAGTCATACCAGTCCTTATCGTGTACACACAAACAACAGTATACACAACACAGATTTGCATCAAAATTGCGATTTACTTTACAACGATGTAACAGATAAATGTGGATTTATAAACAAAAAAGTACGTTCAGCAAAACTTTGGTTTGAAACACACTACGATGAAGACTATCAATGGGATATTTACAAGTTGTTTAGAAATAAAATAAACGAGTTATTAAAAGATAAAAATTACCTGAGCATATCGCACTTGCCTTGTATTAGTAACTTTGTTTTGGAACGTCAACACTTAGATTGTAGTACACACTGGAATAATAACAAAGGCTTTGTCAATCATTATAGTCAATATGGTAATGAAAAACTTGCTTCAATACTTAAAACGTATATAAGTTAAGGTGATATATACAATACGCCAATGCAAGAGCAGGCATGTAGAAGGTAGTTCAGCCATAAATGAACATAGGAGAAAATATTGAGTTACGTAGACGCTTTCTTTGATCGCGATCAAGATATCATCCGTGCGGTAGAACGCCGTGATGGTAAGAGAATATACAACGAGTATCAAGCAAAATATACTTTTTACTTTGAAGACCCTAAAGGAAAGTACAAAAGTGTGTACGGTGATCCACTAACACGCATCGTATGTAAAAATACCAAAGACTTCCGCAAAGAACTTGCCATTAACAAAGGCAAGAATATGTTTGAAAGTGACATTAATCCTATCTTCCAGTGTTTAAGTGAGAACTATCTTAATCAAGATGCTCCTAAACTAAACATTGCGTTCTTCGATATTGAGACGGACTTTGATCCAGAGCGAGGCTTTGCTGATCCTAGTGATCCGTTTATGGGCATTACTTCTATCTCTGTATATTTGCAGTGGTTAGAAACAATGATATGTCTTGCAGTTCCGCCTAAGACGCTTACTATGGAACAGGCTCAACAAGAGATTGAAGGCATTGATAATGTAATGTTATTCGATAAAGAAGGAGATATGTTAAACACTTTCCTCGACCTTATTGAAGACGCTGACATATTATCAGGTTGGAACAGTGAAGGATATGATATTCCATATACTGTAAATCGTGTTAGTCGTGTATTGAGCAAAGACGACACAAGACGTTTTTGTCTCTGGGGGCAACTGCCTAAGAAGCGTGAATATGAAAAATACGGGAAGCAAGCAGTTACATTTGACCTTGTAGGTCGTGTACATTTAGACAGTTTAGAATTGTATCGTAAATACACGTATGAAGAACGGCATTCATATCGATTAGATGCTATTGGTGAAATCGAAGTAGGTGAAAACAAAGTGCCATATGAAGGCACACTGGATCAACTATATAACAACGACTTCCGCAAGTTTATCGAATACAATATTCAAGATACTGCACTTCTAGATAAACTTGACAAGAAACTCCGCTTCATTGATTTAAGTAACACTATTGCTCATGAAAATACTGTATTGCTTCAGACTACAATGGGTGCTGTTGCAGTTACTGAGCAAGGTATTATTAACGAAGCACATCATAGAGGACTTCAAGTTCCCAATCGTCCAAAGCGAGACGATACAGAAAATACACAAGCCGCAGGAGCTTATGTAGCATTTCCTAAAAAAGGATTACACAAGTGGATCGGTTCAATGGACTTGAACTCACTGTATCCTTCGGTGATTCGTGCATTGAATATGGCTCCAGAGACTATCGTAGGACAGATTCGACCTGAGATAACAGAAAGCCGCATCAAAGAAGATATTACGCTTAAAAAGAAAAGTTTTGCAGGTTCGTGGGAAGGACGCTTCGGTACAGAAGAATACGAAGCAGTAATGTCGCAACGCAAAGACATTCCTTTGACCATTGACTGGGAGGACGGACGCAGTGACACACTCAGCGGTGCAGAGATTTATCAACTTATATTTGATAGTCAGATGCCGTGGATGTTGAGTGCTAATGGTACAATCTTTACTACAGAGTTTGAAGGTGTTATTCCGGGTATTCTAAAGCGTTGGTATGCAGAGCGTAAAGAACTACAAAAGAAACTTAAAAAAGCCAAAGATGCTGAAAACAAGGCAGAGATTGAGTATTGGGACAAACGACAGCTGGTTAAAAAGATTAACTTGAACAGTTTGTATGGTGCTATTCTTAATCCTGGTTGTAGATTCTTCGATAAACGTATCGGACAGTCAACTACATTAACAGGTAGACAGATTGTTAAACACATGAGTGCTGAAGTGAATAACACTATTGCTGGTGAATACGATCACGTAGGCAAAGCAGTTATCTACGGCGACACTGACTCTGTTTACTTCTCTGCTTGGCCTATAGTAAAAGACGATGTAGAAGCAGGGCGTTTAGAGTGGACCGCAGAGAAAGCTATTGCACTTTATGATCAAGTCTGCGAACAAGTAGACAGCACATTCCAAGACTTTATGGCACGAGCATTTCATTGTCCTAAGACACGAAGTGATGTTATCGCGGCAGGTAGAGAGATCGTTGCTAAGAGCGGCTTGTATATTACTAAGAAGCGTTATGCGGCACTAGTAGTTGATAACGAAGGTTTTAGAACAGATGTAGATGGCAAGCCGGGCAAAGTAAAAGCAATGGGTCTTGACTTGAGGCGTTCAGATACTCCTGTATTCATGCAAGAATTCTTAAGTGAAATCCTGCTCATGGTGTTGCAGGATGCAGAAGAAAAAGATGTACTAGAGCGTATTACAACATTCCGCAAAGAGTTTGAAGAAATGCCTGGTTGGGAGAAAGGTTCGCCTAAACGTGCAAACAAGATTGGACACTACCAGAAAGAAGAACAGAAAAAAGGCAAAGCAAATATGCCTGGACACGTTCGTGCTTCAATCAACTGGAACACACTAAAACGTATGAACGGTGACAAGTACTCGCAAGAGATTGTAGATGGTATGAAGGTTATTGTTTGTAAACTAAAACAAAATCCGTTAGGTTATACAAGTGTTGCGTATCCTACAGACGAACTAAGATTGCCAGAGTGGTTCAAAGAATTACCTTTCGATGATGCGGCAATGGCGGAAACTATTATTGATAACAAACTAGACAATTTGATTGGTGTACTTGATTATGACTTAGAAGATACTAAACAACACAACACCTTCAATAGTTTGTTTGACTTTGGAGAATAAAATGAAGATCGAATTAAAGGTAGAACTAGACACTGAAAAAGAAAAAGACGAAACTCTACTTAAACAACTTGTTGCCTTATTAGAAGGTTATAATGAAGACAGTTTTGACAACGAAGAGCTTGACAAAACCTAAATAATATCATATACTTACATAAACTATGGAGAATAACATGAAAGACATCTTGCAAGATATTGTTGCACACACTCACGCACTGGGCTTTCTTAGTCTGGTCAAAGTAAACGCTGAAGAAGGCACTACTGTAGAAAGTATGGCTGAAGATCGTTCAGTAATTCTAAGTGCATCTGCACATGCACCTGTTGCAGAGTTTAAAGGCGTGTTTGGTATGCCTAACTTAGATAAACTAGCACTACACTTAAAAAATCCTGAGTATAAGGATTCTGCAAAGATTGATGTTGTAGAAGCAGAACGCAATGGCGAAACTATTCCTACACATATTCACTTTGAAAATGCTGCAGGAGATTTCCAGAATGACTATCGCTTTATGAACAAAGCAATCATTGAAGAAAAACTTAAAACTGTTAAGTTTAAAGGTGCAAGCTGGAATGTAACCTTTTCACCGAGTATGGCAAGTATTGCACGTATGAAACTTATGAGTGCGGCGCATAGCGAAGAGCCTACATTTAATGTTACAACAAAAGACAGTAACTTAGTGTTCAGTTTTGGTGATGCAAGCACACACGCAGGTGAGTTTGTATTTGAACACGGTGTAGAAGGTACGCTACAACATACTTGGAGTTGGCCTGTTGCACAAGTACAAGCAATCTTAAACTTAGATGGCGATGCTACAATGAGTATTTCAGATCAAGGTGCTATGCAGATTAGTGTAGACAGTGGAATGGTAAAATACGATTATATTCTTCCAGCACAGAGCAAGTAGATCATGAGTAATATGAATACAGACTTAACAGCAACACAAAAAGACTATGCATTGTTTTTGCCGGCAACGTCTGGATTCTATGCAGCATTTATCGGATATCAAAGAAAACGGTATCCTTATGTACAACCGTCGAGAATTCCACAAAACTTTGTAAACGATGTAGAAAGTTTAAACTTTTTAGATCCTAATAACGGACTGTTTCATTATAAATGGGCATTGTATTCTGCAGGACATGCTAATTTAAATTTAAACAAACAAGACGACCGAGAAGAAATGTTTAGAACCAGAGATCGCTCAGGCACTAGTTGGGTACTCGGCGATTCTGGTGGATTCCAAATTGGTAAAGGTAAATGGGAAGCAGACTGGAAGGATCCAAATTGTCCAGCGGCAGCTAAAAAACGTAGTCAAGTATTAAATTGGATGGACAATTTAATGGATTATGGCATGTGTTTGGACATTCCTGCATGGGTTGCTCGAAGTCCAGAAGGCGCAAAGGCAAGTAAAATTAATTCATATCTTGAAGCAGTTCAAGGTACTTACATTAATAACGAATACTTCATTAGAAATCGTAACGGCAATTGTAAATTCTTAAATGTTCTTCAAGGTGAAAATCACTCAGATGCAGATGACTGGTACAGTCGTATGAAAAAGTTTTGCGATCCTAAACAATATCCAGATGCACACTTTAATGGCTGGGCGATGGGTGGTCAGAACATGTGCGACGTTCATCTGGTGTTAAAGAGATTAGTTGCATTAAGATTCGATGGGTTGCTAGAGCAAGGATTACAAGATTGGATGCATTTCTTAGGAACATCGAAATTAGAATGGGCTGTACTACTTACAGACATTCAACGTGCTGTTCGCAAATATCACAATCCAAACTTTACTATTTCGTTTGATTGTGCGTCACCGTTTCTTGCAACTGCAAACGGACAAATGTATGTTCAAACAGAAATCGAAGATCGTAAAAAATGGCTGTACAGAATGTTATCTACATTAGACAACAAACAGTACGCAAGCGACACTAGATTGTTTAGAGATACACTTGTACAAGATGGTATCTATCCGTATATCGAGAATAGTCCTGTGTTAGACGGTGTTAAGACAAATGAAATTTGTGTATACGCTCCAGGCAATTTAAATAGAATGGGCAAGGAAAATAAAACTTCTTGGGATAGTTTTACTTACGCAATTCTTATGGGTCATAATGTTTGGATGCATCTTACTTCTGTACAGGAAGCAAATCGTCAGTATGATGCAGGACTGACGCCTGCTATGTTAGTTCAAGAACGTTTTGATAGAATATACTTTAGAGATGTTGTAGATGCAATCTTTGCAACAAGTGACAGAGGCGAAGCAGATAAGATTGTAGAAGATTTTAGTCGTTTTTGGATGTCTATTCCTGGCACACGAGGTGCAACAGGTAAGAAGACTGTTAACGCCAGTACACACTTTCATAACTTGTTTGAGGAAGTAGAGCAAGAAGAAGAACAACAACAAGAACAAGCTCACAACGAAGAATTTACAGACGACGAAGTACATAACCTAGAGGTACTAGAAGATGAGCAACTACAACAATAAACACGACAAAGATGAAACACACCTAGAAGAACTACAACGCAGGCACAAAGAACTTGACACTCTTATATTAGAGCGTTATAACAACTACACAGTTGATGACGAAGTTCGTAGACTAAAAACTATGAAACTTTGGCTTAGAGATGAAATTCACAGATTAGAAACTAAACTAGGCGAAGAATGAAAAAAGTATGTTTTTGGTTTGACCGGCCTAATAACAAAGTTAATCTTTGGAACAATATGGAATCTGGGTTTTTACAAGATGATTTATTGTCTAAAATGTATTTTGATTACGAAATAAAATATCGTAATAGAGATAGCATAAAAAAGAGTGATTTAAATTTATATCTAATTGAATTACCATTTCAAGACTTAAAAAAATTCTACGGTCTTTTAAAAAGTAAAGCAGCAAACTGGCTTAGAAATAATCCTTTAGTTAACATTGTAGTTTACCTTCCGCAGGAAGCAGCATTTCTTAATAATGACTGGGACCACTTTTTATTTTTTCACAACGAATTTCCAGAACTTCCTAATAAAAAATATTTTATATTTGGAAATATAAATGTAAAAAAGAATTATGAAAATACCGATTATAAATCTTTTGACAAAGTTTTTGGATTTGATTATTTTGAATATTGGACATATTTTAACATTAATCCGATACCTAAAAATTTAATTAATAAAGAAAAAAATTTTTTAAGTTTGAATAGACATTTAACCGGAAAAAGATTAGCGTTATTATCATTATTACACAAAGAAAATTTATTCGATGCAGGATATGTATCCAATCTAAAAATTTTAAGTCCAGATCCTGCATATATCGAAGATGCTAAAAATTTAGTACAAACACAAGATAAAAACTATATAAACAAAATTTTAGAAGGACCGCCAAATATTTTAGATACCTATGATTGTTACGAACCGACTGAACACGATAAAGTAAATCTTAATCCGTTCTACAATAAATCTTTTTTTAGTTTAATTTCTGAAACTGTAACGTTTGATCTTTTTATTACTGAAAAAACATATAAAGCTATAATTCATCAACATCCTTTTATTGTTTGGTCAGCACCGTATACTTTGGAATACTTAAAAAATAAAGGCTACGAAACTTACAGTTCTATTTTTGATGAATCTTATGATAAAGAGATTGACGAATCCAAGCGTCTTTATATGATTATCGAAGAAATAAAAAAAATCATAAACTGGTCTAGTAAAGAAAAAAAACAAAAATTTAAATCTGTTCAACGAATTGCAGAATATAATAAAAACTTACTCGAAGAAAGAGCAGAACATAATTATAAAAAACAGTGGTATGATATAATAGAAGAGATAATAAATGATCAAAAAAATTAATTTAGATTACGATTTTAGTGTTTTTTTAAATGCAGACTACAATCAACATCACGGAAGTTGTATTTCTTATCAACGTAGAGAACAAAACGATATTCATAACACTGTGGGAGGATTTCCTGCAAGTTATCACGAAAATAATACTCGTATTCAACAACTATGGTTTGATAACTCAGAACTAGATTATGCTGCACTAAGTGATAGACTAGGTATAGAAGTAATAACAGTAAGTGCAATACTTCAGCCTCCTGGAAACGTTGTTACTTTGCATAGAGATACATTTTTTAAAATAAACAAAATGTTTCCAACTAATAGTAGACAAAAAGTCAGAGCTAATGTATACTTAGAAGACTGGAAGGTTGGACATTTTATAAACTATCAAGATGAAACTTTAGAATGGCAAACTAGCACACATTGGAAGCAAGGTGAAGGATTTATTTGGGATAGTAATCATTTACATTTAAGTGCTAATGCTGGACTAGAACCTAAATATACTTTACAAATATCAGGATTTTTAAAATGACTAGTTTAATTATAGGTATGGGTATTGGCGGATTATATCAGTCCGTTCTTACTACATTAGGTTATGATATTGTAACTGTAGATGCTAATCCAGAAAAGGATGCAGACTTTTTAGATGTAGATTCAGCAATAGAAAAACATTTGAAATTTGATACTGTACATGTTTGTACTCCTAATTTTACACATAAAGAATTAACAGAAAAAGTTGCTCCTGTTAGTAAAATTGTTTTTGTAGAAAAACCGGGATTTAAAAATTCATCAGAATGGATAGATGTAAATTCTAAATTTCCAAATACACGTATTATGATGATTAAAAATAATATGTGGAGAGACAATATTCCAGACTTACAAACCAAGGCAAAACTAGCGGATGCTGTTACTATCGAATGGATTCGTCGTAACTGTATTCCTAATCCTGGTAGTTGGTTTACTGATAAACAACGAGCATATGGCGGTGTTAGCAGAGACTTAATGCCACACATGTTAAGTCTCTATATTGCACTGAATCCAACTTGGACTCCTAATTCTTTACCTACATTATACGATGTTACTCAACAATGGCAATTAGATGAAATAGATAGTACAGAATATGGTGTTATCGATCCAAACGGTGTACACAATGTTGATGATAGATGTATCATAGAGTTTGGAGATAACTGGCATTTAGAATCTAACTGGCGTAGTATGGGCAAAGAAAGCAGTGCTATAGAGTTTAAAGTTAACGGAGAAGTTGTACATCGTTTCGAATTAGGGTGGTGCCCGGAAGATGCATACCTAAATATGGTGAAAGATGCTGTAAAAAACCTAAATAACGATGAGTTTTGGAAGGAACAACTTGAACAAGATACGTGGATTCACCGGCAATTGGAAAAATTATGAATAGATTACTAGCAACAGACGGACAAGGATATTTTTTCGAAACAGAGTTTAATGTTAATAAACTTGAAGAGAATGAAATACAAGTAAAATCGGTGTTAACAGGCGTTTGTAGAAGCGATGTTGATATGATGCAAGGAAACTTTGGGCCTTTGCCGTTGAGTATGCAAGGGCACGAAGGGTTAGGTGAAGTTATTGACAAAGGCGGCAACGTTACAGATGTTGAAATAGGTGACTTTGTAGCAACAAGAGGTGAGCCAGCATATGCAGATATTTACAATGCAAAACATCGTGAATATGTAAGGGTCCCTTCAGCTGATCCTAAATATATTTTAGAGCCTGTGGCATGTGGGATTAATATTGTTATACAATCGTTGGATCAATTAATTACTCGAAGCGGTTCTTCAAAAAGATTACTTATACTAGGTAGTGGATTTCTAGCCTGGATTGCTTATAACACTTTAAAAATAAAAAATTTAGAGTTTGATATAGATGTAATTGGACGTAGTAATAAAGATTTATGGGGAGATATTCTTAAATCAGAATATTCAGGGGAATATGATGTTGTTATAGACCTTAGTTCGCATAACTATATTTTTGAACAGCCTATATTAAAAAATGAAGCACTAGTTGTATTCGGTGTGCAAAAAAATACACAAACAGATTTTAGTAATCTGTTATGGAAAGCCTGTACAATGATATTTCCTAGTCCTCGCACTGAAAAATTTTATAGTTGTATGCAATATGCGGCAGAATGGATTGAAAAAGGTACATTAAAAGTTGACAAGTTCTGGACAAAAAGTTATAATAGAAACACAAACTGGAAAAGTGCGTTTGAAGACAGCATTAATAGAGCGCCTGGGTTCAGCAGAGCATACATTAATTGGAGAGCATAATGCTTGATACAGAAAAAAGACAACAAGTTGTATATTTTACAGGCACAGAAGTAGAACATACAATCTGCTATGGGATGAAAACATTATTTGTAGTTGGAACTCCACCATTAGAAGAAATCTTAACAAAGGCGGAGGAACACGACGTTGAACAAATTTATTTTGGAACTAGTCAAAGTTTTCAACCTAAAGAACTTACAAATGAAGAATACGAACCTTGGGATAACGTTATTGTCGGATGCTTGAAAAAAGATTATTGGGTGGCATTAGATTTCGGAGTTGAACATATTGAAGGTGTATTAGAGTCTAGTTATTCAGAATATGAAAAATTTATTCCTATGATTAGTGTAAAAATTCCGTACATTGATCAACTAAACTATAATGCAACATTAAAAATTGATGATCGTACTTGGGGTGCTACTAATCCCGGAGTATGGACTCATCATTTACAAAGTCTTATGAGTAAAGAAAATTATACTCATTGGGGGCAATATACTGTTGACAAACCTGTAGAATAAAGGTATAATATAAACAATGCAAAAAGAATCATATTGGGACTATATGAGTCGTAGAATAAAAGAAGAAGATCAAAAAATGAATCAACAAGATGCACTGAATAAGGCTAGTAGAAGTATTTGGGTAACCTTTCAAAAAGAAGGTGTACACAAATATCCGGGTGCAGACACTGATCCTAAACTAGCAACAGGAGACTGGGACGATGTTTCGTTTCTAGGTGTTCCACATCGTCACATCTTCCACTTTAGAGTACGCATTCAAGTGTTCCACAATGATCGCGACATTGAATTCATCCAGTTTAAACGTTGGATGGAACGTCTATACAATGTAGAAGGCGTACTACAACTAGATTACAAGTCATGTGAAATGATTGCAGATGACTTGTATAAAGAAATCTCCGCAAAGTATCCCGGCCGCTTTGTAGAGATCAGCGTAGCTGAAGATAATGAAAATGGCTGTTCAATCTTTTATCCAAACGAGGAAAAATAAAATGTCAAATCGTTTCCCTCCAGTCAACAAAGTTTTTGATGATTTGGATCGTTACAGGGACTTTTGCCGCTATGAAGGCAAAGTATATGATGAGGCTGCTCTCTACAATGAGAGTGATCGTAACTGGGTTGCATACAAAAAGTATCAAGGATACTTGCGAGCAAAAGCTCGTAATGCGGGCCGTAACATTCGGAGTAACTAAATGACAGTTTACATCGTAGACATTGAAGCAGTTGATACTCGCTACACCAAGCAGTGGAAAGAACACTTGCCTAAGCAGTTAAAAAATGCTGGTCTCGATGTAGTTGTTATCAGTGGTGGGGAAGTACCTCAGGCAACTACGCCTGGGGCTTTCCTTAACTTTGCTGGCACTAACAACTATAAAAGTCAGCAAATGTTAGAAATATCAGAATTATTCGCTAAAGGAGCGATAAAGGATGGAGACTACTTCCTTTATACAGATGCTTGGAACCCTACCGTTATCCAGTTACGGTACATGGCTGAGTTACTTGGAGTGGCCATACGCTGTGGCGGTTTATGGCATGCTGGTAGCTATGATCCTCAAGACTTCCTCGGACGACTGATAGGCGATAAACCTTGGGTACGACGAGCAGAACAAAGTATGTACTATACATACGATGACAACTTTTTTGCAAGCAACTTTCACATTGAAATGTTCATGCGTACACTGCTCAATGAATATGCAAATGAAAATCCGTGGATTGAAGAAGATGTAGAAGAAGCACTTGCAGGTAAATGCGACAACATTAGTCGTGTAGGTTGGCCCATGGAGTATCTTAAAGCTAGTCTTGTACCCTACAGTGGCATGGATAAACAGAATATTATTTTGTTTCCGCATCGTATTGCTCCAGAAAAACAACCAGAAATATTCCGTGACTTAAAAGAAGCACTTCCTCAATATGAGTTTGTTGTGTGTCAAGAACGTGAACTCTCTAAAAATGAATACCACAACTTGTTAGGTGAAGCAAAACTTGTGTTTTCTGCTAACCTACAAGAAACTTTGGGCATTAGCTGGTATGAAGGTGCTCTTGTAAATGCTATTCCTATGGTTCCTGATAGATTAAGTTATTCAGAGATGGCTATAGATGAGTTTAAGTATCCAAGCGAATGGACAGAGGACTTTGCAGCTTATAAAGCAAACAAAGACAAGGTTATTGCTCGCATTCAGGACTACATGGATAACTATGACAACTATCTAGTAGCATTAGACAAACAGCGTACAAAGTTAAACAAAGACTATTTCAGCGGAGCGGCATTATATGACGCAATCAAAAGATAATAATATAGAAATAACTTCAGACGACACTAGCTTTACAATCAAGTTGGATGAAACCTACGGTGCAACTACTTCCTACATAGACGGCATAGATTCAGGCAGTGTTGTGTACAGTTCTGTGGATTCAATGGCTGATACGATTACATTAGATTTAAGTGATATAACTTTAGATGGTATTGTAGACACGAATCCAGGTCAATATAACTTTAACTGGACCTATGAACAAAAAGAGTTTGAAAACTGTTTGCCTGGCTTAGACGAAGTTAACAAAATGTGCGAAGTATATCCTGGGCTTGCAAAAGCATATGAAAACTTTAAAACAGCATACAAACTTGTAGAACAAGATTACAAAGGCAAAAAGAAGGCAGGAGAAATAGACGATGACATTCCGTTCTAAACTGTTAACTTGGTTGGATAACATTGGTCGTAAGCGGGTTATCATGGATCGCTATTGCAACGAACCTTACCTAACTCGCTACTACTTGTTTTTAAAAGACCGCAAATGGTTTCCGTTTAATGTGTTCTTACACAACTTTCACAAAGGAGATTTAGATGACTTACATGATCACCCTTGGCCTTACTTTACTTTTATTTTGCGTGGCGGTTATTGGGAGCATACGCCTAAAGGCAAGTTCTGGCGTAGCCCAGGGCACTTTCGTTTTTGCGGGCCTCGTTCTCTTCATCGCATTGAACTTGAATCTGGCGTTGATACTTGGACACTATTTGTTCCCGGTCCTAAACTAAGAGAATGGGGATTCATTCGCAACGGTGAATGGGTTGACAATCACACATACTTAAAGGAAAAATATGAGCATTAAGAAACACTATTATTCATGGCAGGATATAGAAGACGCCTGTGTAAACATTGCATTGCAGATGTACAAGGATAACTGGCGTCCTGACTATATTGTAGGCATTACTCGCGGTGGCAATGTACCTGCTACTATTTTAAGTAATATGTTAGGCGTTCGCGGAGATGCCCTTAAAGTAAGTTTAAGGGACAATCAAGGCGGGGAAAGTGAAACTAATTGCTGGATGAGCGAGGATGCATTTGGTTATGTTGACGAAGAAGAACGAGAAACTCTTAAAAGTCGTTGGGATTTACACAAGCGTAAAAACATTCTTATTGTAGATGATATCAACGACACTGGTGCTACATTTAACTGGATTAAACAAGACTGGCAGTCAAGTTGTATGCCAAACGAAGAAACTTGGAATACTGTATGGCACAATAATGTTCGTTTTGCTACTATCACAGACAACTTGTCTTCAGAGTTTGACGGCAAAGTAGATTATAGCGTACACGAAGTTAATAAAGCCGAAGAAGATGTTTGGCTTGTATATCCATGGGAGAATGTAGGTCAATGATTAGCAGAGAAGAATGTTGGAACTTAATGGAAGACTTAAACAGTCAAGCCTATGACGAAGTTTATGAGCAGTGGGAAGAAGCCGGCGATGATGAAGAACTGCGTGAAGAAGCAGGTGAATCACAACAAAGCATCTTCTTAGATCTTATTGAAGACGAAACATCAGAAGAACAGTGGGCTGCATTTCAGCACTACTATAAAACAGATGAAGATTTTAAAATCCAGTATGAAGGTTATGCTGGAAGACCTATGTGGGGTGTAGAATGACAGATACACTAGAACAGGCACAAAAAGACGGACGAGCACCGTGGACTAATGTATTTTTAGATACTCGTGACTTTGTTGTGTTCGAAGACATTTATCCTGTCACAGAAGGACATAGTTTGATTGTACCTAAGATTAACTCAAGTGATTATATTACCAAATGTTTTAAGTTTGCTATAGAAATGGGTAATCAAAATGTGCTCGGAGAAGACAATACTATCACAGGCTATAATGTTGGTATTAATGTAGGAACAAGTGCAGGACAGACTTGTATGTATCCGCATGTTCATCTTATTTTTAGAAGAGACGGTGACATGGCAGATCCTACAGGCGGTGTACGACATGTTATTCCAGAAAAAGGCAACTACAAAAAAGACACTGTTGATATAAGTGACTTAAAAGATGTTGTATACGGAGACGGTTGTTGAATATCTTTATAGGAGATAGTCATACATGCGGTTATAATGAATCTGCAACTCATTGGCACGATAATAACTACGCAAAAAAATATGCAGAAACGACCGGAGAGAAAAGCATTATCTATGCAACTCCAGGCGCTAATCATGATAGCTATGCAAACTGGTTAAAATTTCTTTTAGACAAATATAATAATATCAATAATGCATTTATTTGTCTAAGAGGTTTTAATAGGTTTACTATTGCTGGAGCTAAAAATAGCTACAATGGAGAAGTACTTCCTGTAAATCATTTTACTTTAGAAGAAATAAGTAACGATATTAATGACTGCTATATGGATTATATAACAGCAGGTGATTATTTTCAACTATATCAGAAAACTATCCCTAGTGACTATGATAACTATGTTGATATAAAATGGCATCCAACAACCGGTCTAGTGTCTCCTGATCTAAGAAAAAATACATATATGGAAATAAAAACATTTTTAGAAATGAACACACATCTAGAGACACAAAACTTTTTAAAAAATCTTTTTATTTGGGACAACTTGTGCAGAATAAAAAATGTGACATTGCATGTTTTTACTTTAATGAATAATATTAAGATTCCTAAAGAACACAATCACTATGGAGAGCTAACTAATACGAAGATTAGTTATACTTCAGTTGAGTCATTTTTTACAAAAAAGAACATAGATCACAAAAGATATTTTTTAAGCGATAATGAACACTATAACGAAGAGTATCATACACTTATTGCAGAAAAGTATATTGGAAGCATATTATGAATAATATTTTTATAGGTGATAGTCACACATGCGGATACAGTTCTGTTCCGGGAAAAACTGGTCCAGGTAGTTATGACTTGTGGCAGGAAAACAACTATGCAAAAAAATATGCAGAGATTACAGAAGAAAAAAGCATAGTATATGCAATGCCAGGCTCTCACAGCGATGCATATACTAATTGGTTAAAGTTTCTTTTAGACAAGTACGATAATGTAAATAACGTGTTTATTTGTTTAAGCGGATTTAATAGATTTACTATTGCAAACGATAATGGAAAATTTGAACAAGATCCTGTTAGCATTGATCATTTTACTGTACATGCAGTGAAGGATGATTTAATAGATTGTTACTTAGATCAAGCCGTGGCAGGTGATTACTTACAATTGTATCAGAAAACTATCGAAGACGATTATAATTATTTTCCAGGTGTTAATTTTAGTCCAGAAAAGGGATTAACAAGTCCGAATCTAAGAAAAAACACTTATATGGAAATTAAAACTTTCTTAGAATTAAACACTCATTTAGAAAAACAAAACTTTTTAAAAAATGTTTTTGTGTGGGACAATCTTTGTAGGATTAAAGGAGTTAATCTTTACATATTTCAAATGACTGATCGACAGCAGTTTCCTACAAACTTCGAATATTACGGAAAATTAACAAATACTACAATAAGCAATATATCGACAGAACGTTACTTTGCTCAAAAAAATATTGACCACAAAAGATACTTTATTGAGGACGGTGAGCATTATAACGAAGAATATCATACACTTATTGCAGAAAAATTTTTAAAACACTTGACAAAAACCTAAATATATCGTATACTTAAACAATAGCGATCCACCGCATTAACTCGGAGAAACAATGAAAAAATACGAAGAAATAACCCAACGTTGTAAAGCCGCTGACAAGCGTTATTGGGCAAGCGATAATATTGCTCGAATTATACAAAGTGGCGAAAAAGAACAGCTCATAGACGAAGCCACTGAAGCATTTGAAACAGTGCTTGACGCACTGGTCATTGACAGACACAACGATCCTAATTCACAGGGCACAGCACGTCGATTGGCTAAAATGTACTTTAACGAGATTATGGCAGGACGCTACGACTATCGTCCTGAAGCAACAGCATTTCCCAATGACACAGATGAACGATATGACGGCATGCTTGTTGTACGAAGCGAACTAAGAAGTATGTGCTCGCATCATCACCAGCCAGTAAGCGGAGTAGCATACATTGGTATTATTGCCGCAGAAAAGTTGATTGGATTATCTAAATACACTCGAATTGCACAATGGTGTGCTCGTCGCGGTACTCTGCAGGAAGAACTTGCAAACGATATTGCACGAGAGATACAGTACAGCACAGGTGCTAAAGATGTAGGTGTTTACATTCAAGCAACACACGGTTGTTGCGAAAATCGCGGCATTATGGCGCATTCAAGTCTTACACAGACAACTGTACTAAAAGGTGCATTTAACACTGATTCAGGTACAAAGAAAGAATTTTTTGACAACATTAAACTACAGCAGGAGTTTGCACCACGATGAGTGATTTAGATATTATTGCTGTGTATGCAGCAAAAGGGTTAATTGTTGTAGCATTCCTACTAGGCGTAGTAGGCTTTTTACAGGACTTTGTACTATAATGTGGGCGTTACTTGGTTTAATAGCAATGGCGTGGTTTGGGTTTTATGTTTTGTATATGTTAAACCCTGATAGAAAGATTGAAGAAGAAGATGAAGACTAAAGTAGATATAGTCCTTTATGGACTTGCACTAGGCATGGCAATGATTTTGATAGACTATTATTTTGTACCAGGAGGCATGTACTAATGGCGTTTGAATGGCATAGAATTCATAAATGGGAAGAAAATTACGAAAGTAACATCACAGACGACGTTATTGAATATATCTGCGAACACTATGAAGTAGAAAGTATTTTTGATCTTACAGAAGAACAAGTAAACAACATTAATACATTCCGCAACGATGTACTAAACGAATACAGTGTAATGCAGGTTGGGTTTAGTAATGTTATGTTACAATTAGATGATCCAGAGTTTTACGATGAAGAATAAATTAAGATACAGCGAAGCATTTTATTCAGTACAAGGTGAAGGTAAGTTCGTAGGAGTGCCTAGTGTATTCCTACGAACTTTTGGTTGTAACTTCCGCTGTCAAGGGTTTGGTTTAGATCGCGGCTGGGAAAGAACAAAATACAATCCTGAAGTAGCAGATTTGATTGCAAAAGAAGTACACAAGCAAGACGTAAGTTTTGAAGAACTGCCTATCGTACACACAGGATGTGATACATATGCAAGTATCTATCCTGAATTTAAAAAGTTTATGATGGATAAAACTGTAGACGAAGTTGTAGAACATTTGTTAAGTCTTACTCCAGAAGGTTCTTGGACGATGAAGAATGGACAGGACGTCCACCTTGTTATCACAGGCGGAGAGCCTTTACTATGGCAGAAGTTTTGGCCTAGTTTATTTGACCATCCTAGAATGGAGGATTTAAAAAATGTCACCTTTGAGACGAACTGCACACAGCCTCTTCAGGCAGATTTTAACACTTACCTTAACACACAAAGAACTTTTGAACTCACCTGGTCGTGTTCACCTAAACTTACAGTCTCAGGCGAGTCCTGGGATGATGCGATTCGCCCTGAAGTTGCTAGCTCTTACTACGATGTTATTGGCAGTGACATTTATTTTAAGTTTGTGGTTGCTGATGCAACTGATGTGGACGAAGTTACACAGGCTGTGGCACAATATAGAGCCCTTGGTATTGAATGTCCCGTATACATCATGCCGTTGGGTGGACGCAGTGAAGAATATTCGCTTAACACGCAAACAGTGGCAGAGCTCGCAATGGAGCGGGGATGGAGATATTCGCCCCGCCTCCACGTCGACATCTTCGGAAATGCGTGGGGAACCTAGTATGGAACAGAGAGCAAGGGAAGCAGGATTATGAGTTGGTTTAGTAAAATGTTTGGCAACAAACAAAATACAGTAGACGAAACATTAGAAGGCATTGCTGAAGATAGTATGTCTCTAGAAGAAGCAAGAAGAGCAAGTCTTGAAGCAGAGAAACAAGAAGCTACAGAAAGAGGAGAGCCTTGGGTCGCTGTATTAGACACACAGGTCAATCCAAATGATATCAAGAACGGCTTCTTTGAACTAGATTGGAACAATGAGTTTATAGAGAGGTTACTTGATGCAGGTTATCAAGGTGAAACAAATGAAGAGATTGTAGACGGTTGGTTCAGAACTATTGTTGTGCAGATGTTGGAAGAAGAAGGACTTGACACACAACGAGAAATGGGTTATATTAATGTAGTGCCTATTGACAAAGGAAAGAGTTCAGTATCGTGAAAGGTGAAACAAACACTTTAATTTTTCTGATGGATATAGACGGTCACGAAGGCTTGACTGATAAATTTACCACTCAGTATAGAACATATGCATTTCAAGATTTAATAAACGATTCTTATTTAGATCGAAATAGGATAGCAATTGCTTCTACAGGATTTGATTATGATAGAAGTATGGAATTGTATAAACAAGCAACATTAGATAGAAAATATAAATGGGTAAAAGTAAAAAAGACTGATGATTTTTCTTTATTAGAAAAAAAATTATTAGATGTAGGATTTTCGTTAACTCCAAAAAAAACAAATATAATTTACGGAGGAACGAATACATCAGGATGTGTGTTGCACTCTAGTAATTTTTCTATCAATAAATTTTGTATGCAAGGGTTTTATTGTAATCTTTATCTTCCACTATGCGATGATGCACATATTCCAGGAATTAATTCTATAGATCGAAATCAAAAAGCATTTTCTGAAGTTTATACTTTTTTAAAAACACGAGATCTTATAGAAAAGGTAGATATTACAACTAGATTTGGAGACTTAGTCCTTCCTAAAAGTAATAAAAGATTTGATTATGTTTCTACTTGACACATTTCGCATTAGATTGTAACATGTTATTTTATAGGATAAATCGTGAGCACATATATTTTAGTAGACACAGCAAATACTTTCTTTAGAGCAAGACACGTTGTACGTGGCGACATTGATACTAAAGTTGGCATGGCGTTGCACATTACACTTAACAGTATTAAAAAGGCTTGGCAGGACTTTGATGCAGATCATGTTGTGTTCTGTCTAGAAGGGCGTTCGTGGCGCAAGGATTACTACGAGCCTTATAAGCGTAATAGACAGCAAGCAAGAGATGCATTAACACCGCGCGAGCAAGAAGAAGACACTGCATTTTGGGAAATTTTTGATGAGTTTAAAGATTTTATCAATGACAAAACAAACTGTACAATGATTCGTCATCCGCAACTAGAAGCAGATGATTTGATTGCAGGCTGGGTGCAAGCACACCCTAATGACAAACATGTTATTATTAGTACAGACGGTGACTTTGCACAACTTATTGCTCCTAACGTTAAGCAGTACAATGGCGTTAGTAATACAACTATTACTCACGAAGGGTATTTTGACGATAAAGGAGTTGAAGTCGTTGACAAAAAAACAAAAGAACCTAAACCGGCGCCTGACCCGCAATGGCTACTTTTTGAGAAGTGTATGCGAGGCGATACAAGCGACAATGTTTTTTCAGCATATCCTGGTGTACGTAAAAAAGGCACTAAGAATAAAGTAGGGCTGTTAGAAGCATATGAAGACAAAGGTACAAAAGGATTTAATTGGAATAACATGATGCTACAGCGTTGGGTAGATCACAACGGAGAAGAACATCGTGTGTTAGATGACTATCAACGTAATGTTGTACTATGTGATTTAACAGCACAACCTGCAGATATTAGAGCAATGATTGATGAAACTATTAATAGTGTAGAATCTAAAAGCATTACACAGGTTGGAATGAGATTAATGAAGTTTTGTGCTAAATGGGATATGCAACGGATTGCAGATCAAGCACAGAGTTTTGCAGAACCACTACAAGCGAGGTATCCACAATGACAGTAAAAGCAAAAGAATTATTGAAGGACAAGTTTTGGATTGTTGAAAACAATGGAGAGAAGGTAGGTACTATTAGTACTAACGAAGACAATTACGTCTATTCTTGTCATGCTGGACCAAAGTTTTTTAAAAATATTAAACAATTTAAAAAAATTGTAGGTGCAGAAGTTACTTGGAGCAGTGTACAAAAAGAAGAAGACACAATTAAAGAAGTGCATAAGTATCCAACTAGTTGTATACCGTTTAACTCTATTTTTGATGTTAAGAAAAAACTTCCTTTATTTACAAAAAGCAATAAATCTAAAAGTTTGTATTGTGCAGGATATTATATTATTCACTTTGATAAAGGATGGGTTAAATCTTTCTGTCCTAAACTTATTACCATTGAACGATACGAAAGTTGTGGTCCTTTTAAAACTGAAATAGAAATGAAACAGGAACTAAAAAATGCAAACAAAAGATCCTATTAATACATTTCCTATTCAGCAGTTTATTCAACAGACAAAAACTGCTGATTCGAGCAATCAAAAAGAAGTAAGATTAGATCTGCAAACTGCAAAAAATCTTTCTTATTGTTTGGGCATTGTTCTTGCTAGACTTGCAGGAGACTATGAAGACTTGCTTGCTAAATCTAACTCCAGCGATGAAGAAGTTATTAGTATCAGTGTAGACGGCGGCGGATTATAGTAGCAGTTAACTAAAAAGAGATAAATATATGCGTATATAACTAAGGAATACGTATATGAGTAGGCCCAAGCCAAAAGTTCTTTTAGAACACGTAAACAAAAAAACATATAAAACAGAGCAAATATTAGATGCAGAGGCTATTTGGGCAGTCTTTTATCAAGGTAAACCATTTAATCTTAAATCATCTAATATGATTACAAACTATCCTGGACCTAAATATAAAAAAGTAAGTTTTTCAAATCCTGGACACGCTCATAATCTTGCTAAAAAATTAAATCAAATGTTTCAAAGCAAAGACTTTACAGTAGTAAAACTCACACAAGGTGAGATAGAAACAGAATGAACTGGAAAGAAGCGTATACAAAAATCTTTCTAAAACAGGGAGAAAAATCTGTAAACGAAGCTGCTGTAAAAGAATTCCTTCCCCTTTGGTGGCATAATACTAGAAACAAAAAAGAAGGAGGTCTTCGTTTAACAGACATGGGGTTTGCATATGTCAAAGAAGAACTTGACATACAAACATACGAAATACCTTATCCAGGTGAGTTTGAACTTACCACACAAACTATTATATTCTTAGACAAGTTTATCGACTGTCCTTATTATCTAGGCAGATCAGCCATTCATGTATTAGACGAAAAGAAAGCAGTAGAACTTACTCTGTTCTCAGGCGATGTTCGCAAATACGGTATCACTAAAGCACTTCAAAGACAAAATAACGGTTGACAATCCTGTACACGGTGCTATAATAATAAAACAAGTTAAGAAATCCATCAAGTGAGGACATTATGGAAAATATTGCAACTCGTCAAGTATCACCTAACAATGCAAAAAAGAGTCTTCTTCATGCATTGAAAAAGAAGCGTCCTGTGTTTCTTTGGGGACCTCCAGGCATTGGTAAATCAGACATTGTACACCAAATCGGTACACTGCTAAATGCTCATGTTATTGACGTTCGTTTAAGCCTTTGGGAGCCTACAGACATTAAAGGCATTCCTTACTTTGATGCTAACGCAGGTAAAATGGTTTGGGGTGCTCCAGAAGAACTTCCAGACGAGGCACTTGCTAGCCAGTATGACAATGTTATTTTGTTCCTTGATGAAATGAACTCGGCAGCGCCTGCTGTACAGGCAGCAGCATATCAGTTGATTCTTAACCGCAAGGTTGGACAGTATCACTTGCCAGACAACGTTCTTATTGTTGCGGCAGGTAACCGCGAAGCAGACAAAGGTGTTACGTATCGTATGCCTGCTCCACTTGCTAACCGCTTTGTTCACTTGGAAATGAAGCCAGACTTTGACGACTGGTTTGCATGGGCTGTGAACAACGACGTTCACAAAGATGTTGTAGGGTATTTGACTTTTGCAAAACAAGACTTGTATGACTTTGATCCTAAGAGTCCTTCACGTTCTTTTGCAACGCCTCGTTCGTGGTCGTTTGTTTCAGAACTGCTTGAAGACGATGTAGATGAAAGTATCATTACAGATTTAACCAGTGGTGCGGTAGGCGAAGGTCTTGCTGTTAAGTTTATGGCACATCGTAAGATTGCTGGCAAGTTGCCTAATCCGACGAGCATTTTAGACGGTAAGATTAAAAAGTTAGACACAGATGAGATTTCTGCAAAGTATTCACTTACAGTGTCCTTGTGCTACGAACTACGCGAATCAGCAGACAAGGACGATAAGAATTTTCATAAGAAAGTAAACAACTTCTTGCGTTTTGCAATGGATAACTTTGACACTGAACTTGTAGTAATGGGTATTAAACTTGCTCTTACACAATACTCACTGCCTATTGATCCAGACGAAGTAGAATGTTTTGACGAGTTTCACGAGCGTTTTGGCAAGTATATTAGAGCGGCGCAGGCTTAAGGAGTAGGGCAATGTCTAAGACAGAAACTGTAAAAAGTAGTTTTGAGCCAGATCCAGATATCACTGAAGAAGCTCTTGCTACAATGCGCGAAGAGGTACTCGATCGTGTTATTGTAGCACGAGTAGGACTACTTCTTCGTCACCCATTCTTTGGTAACATTGCAACACGCCTTAATGTACAAAACTGCGACGACTGGTGTCCTACAGCGGCTACAGACGGACGTAACTTATACTTTAACACACAATTTTTTAACGCTCTTTCTAACAAAGAGATTGAGTTTGTTATTGCACACGAAATTATGCACTGTATTTTTGATCATTTGATTCGTAGAGAAGATCGTGATCCTATGCTGTACAATATTGCAGCAGACTACATTGTAAACAACACACTAGTGCGTGATCGAATTGGCGAGATTCCTAAACTTGTTCCTTGTTTTCAGGACTGGAAATATTCAGACTGGACTTCAGAAGAAGTCTACGAAGATCTTAAAAAAGAAGCAGAGGAAAAAGGCAAAGAGTTCTTAGAAGAACTTGGCGAACTTCTTGACGAACACGTTGATTGGGAAAATGATCCAGACAGCGAAGGCAAAGATGCAGAAGGCGAAAAGAACGGAAAAAGTTCTCGTCCTAGTTACACTAAAGAAGAACTTGAAAAAATACGTGATGAAATAAAAGAAAATATGATGTCAGCGGCACAAGCCGCAGGCGCTGGCAATGTTCCTAAAGAAGTTGCACGTATGATTAAGGAACTAACAGAACCTAAGATGGATTGGCGTGAAATACTTCGTCAGCAAATTCAAAGCACTATTAAGAACGATTATACATTTAGTCGTCCTAATCGCAAAGGATGGCATCTAAACGCAGTATTGCCTGGCATGAACTTTCAAGACACTATCGACGTATGTATCGGACTTGATATGTCGGGATCGATCGGAGATGATCAAGCACAAGACTTCTTGAGCGAAATCAAAGGCATCATGGATGAGTACCAAGACTACAATATTAAAATTTGGTGTTTTGACACAGAAGTTTACAATGAAGAAGACTTTTCAGCAGACGGCGGAAAGAGTTTGTTAGAATATGACATTCAAGGCGGTGGCGGCACTGACTTTGATGCTAACTGGCGTTATATGAAAGAACATGACATTACGCCTAAGAAATTTATCATGTTCACAGATGGCTATCCTTGGGGTAGCTGGGGTGACGAAGACTACTGTGATACAGTATTTGTTATTCACAGCAATAGAGACAGAAGTTTAGTCGCTCCTTTTGGAGTTACTGCACACTATGAAGGTTAAAAATCTAAGACCATTAGATGTTTTAGATCTAAGGAGAATAGGCTACTGTCCTCCTTGGTTTTCTGATATAATGATCCCTACAAGTTATAATCTTGAACAAGCGATTATAAACTGGATAGAACAAAATCTAAAAAGTAGATTTTATATTGATACAGTATTAGGTATTATAGATGGTAAAACATCTAAAGTACTTAAAATAGCATTTGAAGATCCTAAAGAACTTAGTTTCTTCACTTTGGCATGTCCACACTTAAAATACAAATAAATAATGTACGCACTTTAAAGGAGATTTATCTATGAGCGATGAAACAACTGTAGAAAATACAGAAGAACAAGTAGCACAGCCAGAAGGCGGTGCACCAGAATTAACCGTGCAAGATTTACTTGCACTAAAAACTGTAATCGATGTTGCTAGTCAACGTGGCGCATTTAAGCCAAACGAAATGGTAACTGTAGGTCAAACTTACGGTAAGCTAGAAGCGTTCTTAGCCGCGGTAGCAGAGCAACAAGGACAGGCTGCTCAAGGAGAATAATATGGCCGAATTAAAACACATCGGACGAATGAAGCATAATCAAAGAAAGGTTGTTGTAGCATATAGAACATTACCAGAAGATCCATATAATGCTCTTGTAGTGCCTACAGAAAGCCTAGATGCAGACATGCACGACAAATTAATGGAACTTGTTCAAAGTAATACAGGACAAACTGCATATGAACTTGCAGAAGCAATGGCTAGAGTTCGTCTTGCGGATGGTAGAATTATGTTGGCGGCATTTGTAAAAGAAGGAAAGTTAAACAAAGTTCCTACTAATACTGTAGAAATGACTCCTAACAATACCACTGCTGTTGCATTAGATGAGTTAAACAACATCATTGCAGAACAAAAAGGAGTTCCAATTGAAGAACTTGCTCTTAAAGACACTTCTGCACAATCTAAAAGTCCTGCAGAACCAGCAGCAGTGACAGATACTGTAGTAGAATCTGCAACAGATGAACCATTAACAGATGAAGCATTAGCTGCAAGTTATAGATCACAAGCGGATAGACTTTTTAAAGAAGCAAAAGTTCTTAGAGAACAAGCAGAAGCCTTAGTTCCTACTAAGAAGAAAACACAAAGTGCCTAAGAAGTCTAATAAACTTAGTAGTGATATCATCGCACACTGGCCCGAGGTATTCAAAGATGTGGAAGTTAAAGCCATACCTATTGAATACCTCGAGTCTATTAATGTAACTTTTTCAGACGGAAAAATTTGGATGATTGATTTAAAAGATCCTAGAAAAAATTCTGTAGATAATTTAGGAGAAGTTATAGACGAACTATTAGACGAATACGAAGATAATATTGCCAATATAGACTTTCGTGTAGATGTTGTAAAAATTAAAAACGATATCACTCGTCGCACTCATATTTTTATGAAGAAAAGAAAATAGTTTCTTTTTGTATAAATACAATATAATGTTTTAATCAGGAGTTACTAATGGCTTTACGTCTTAGAAGAGGTACAGACGCCGAAAGAGTTACAATTACCCCGCAGGCAGGGGAGCTTATCTATGTTATCGACACTAAAAAAGTATGGGTCGGCGACGGTTTAACACAAGGCGGAGTTCCAGTTGACTCTACTCTAGGTTCTTTAAGTATTGATGATTTAACAGATGTAGACACTACAACTGCTCCTCCTCAAAACGGAGAAGCTCTAGTATGGAATTCAGTAGATCAAGAATGGCAGCCGCAGCCTGTTGTAACTTTTGAATCAGACCCTAGTGTTAATGGTAATTTAAAAGTTAATATTGTTGGTACTGATAGTTCCCTTTTAGTAGATGGCGACAATAATAGATTTTTAGGACAGTTAGTAGGCGATAGTGTAGGCAACTTGTATGGTAGTGTATATTTTAACGACAGTTCAGTATCACTGGACACTATTGCAAATGCATTAAATATTAGAAATGTAAATGCAGAAAATCTTAATCGAGCAAGTGACAATTTCCGTGTATTTGATTTAGAAGGTTCTAGACTTAACATAGATACTAATCCGTTAAATGCTACACAACAATTAGAAATTATAGGGACAGATTTAACAAATGAAACTGATATTAGAATACAATCTGGAGCTCGTTGCAGACTTCTTTTTTATAAAGTAGATACTACACAAGATTTAAGTAACGACACAAGCTCTTATGGTAATATAGATTTTAGAAGAGAAGATAGCGTTACTAACATAACAACAGGTAGAATTTCTGGCGGTAAAGATTTTATATATTTCTTCCAGAGCGATCAAGGATTATCTCCTGGTGCGCCTCCTGTATTGCCATATGGTAATTTTATGTTTTATCGCAACGGTGATCTAGGTATTGGTACAAATTTACCTCAAGCAAAATTAGATGTTCAAGGAGATGCAGTTGTACTAGGCACAATGACTGCGGCGTCTTTTAAAGGCAGTGTAGTTGCAGACGATTCAACAGTAATTGTAGATGCTATCAACAGCACAATTACAGCAGGCGGATTTGTACAATTTGGTTCATACACAGATGCTGAAATTGCAGCAATAACACCTGCTAACGGCATGGTTTATTATAACTCTACTGACAACAGATTCCGCGGTTACCAAAATGGTGGTTGGATTAACTTAGACGACGGTACTGCTGCTTAATCAAAAATTTTGTACATAATATTCTGCAAGCATATATATTAATATGCTTGCAGAACATCTTAAAAATATTCCTCATTTAAAATTAAATCTTACATTTCCGAACGAGTGTTATAATGAAATTCTTTCTGTAAAAGATTTTTATGGGTTAACTTTAAAACAAGAATTTTCTAAAGAACTAAAAGACGTATATTATAATACAAATAAAGGACATGCATTAAGATCTTATTCAGGCTTGTCTAAACATGCATATTACACTCCAAATTCCAATGCTATTGATATTGATAAAAGATATCTAAAAAATTTGACATATTTCAATACTCCTACTTGGTTTAAACTCAAAGAAACAACTAATTGGATACAAAAAAATATCTGTGAGGAAAAAAACTTAAAAATGGTATGTCTACATAAAATGACAGCTAATTCAAACGTAGGCTGGCATTCTCACTATGATTATAAAGAACCTTATCATACTGGAATAGTACATATAAGTATTAATACAAATAATAAAGATATCTCTGAAGTTGAGACTGTAGATAAACAAATTATTGCAAAGAATTATCCTCAAAACGAATGCTGGCTTTTTAATAGTTGGTTAAAACATAGATCTATTAATTTAGGATCTTCACCTCGTTTACACCTCGTATTAGAATGTGATTTTTCTGACAAAATATTTTCATCAGTAATAAACGAGTCTCTTAAAAATGTATAATAATTTAAATAAGTATACTGTTTATACATTAAAAGATATAGACTATTGGATTGACGATTTTGAAAAAGCAAGAGAACAAATTTTAAGATCTGATGATGCAAAACGAATTAATTACAGTAGTAAAAATTTTATTTTAAAGGATCAAGAAGAAATTTCAGTAGTCTATTATGACGACGAACTTGTTTCTTTCAGTACTATTTTTGGCAGACCAAAATTTTATCCTAAAAATACATACCGTGTCTTAAATAGGAGTTGGAAAAATCCTAACATACGATGGAGGAAACCTCCATATTATATTTTAAGTAGTTTAATGTTAAAACCTCAAATTAAAAAGGCAAAAGAACTAAATGCAAAAGCAGTTTTTGTTAGTTCAGAAGGACATAGAAATCGCTGGCTTAAGTCTTGGATCGAGGGTGCTAACAAAGAATACAAAAATTGGGTTCAAGTAGACGGTATGGTAAAAGTTTGCGGCGGAGCATATTTAAAATGTTGGCAGAATGTAGGATATCTTCCTTTAGTATCTGGATATACTCCTAATTTTGATACTGTGTCTTATAAAGAATGGGAGAAATTAATTGCAAATTAATAAAAATGTAATACACGGCTATAATATATTTGAGAAAAAATTAAACCGACAATATGACTTAATTGATCCTTATATAAGTTCTTGGATCAAATGGTTTATGCCAGGTATTTGCGGGAAAACAACTTTTAAGCATTACATTCCTATAAATGGCATAGTTGAAGCAATAGAAAAGATTTGTTCTAACAAAACTTTTAATAGATTTGTTATTCTTCAAGGAGAAGTTCCATTTTATGAAAATATTCTTAAAGCACAAAAACAAAATTACATAAAAATAAATCCAAATAATTTATCTGAAATTAAGTCCGGAGATTTAGTCTGTATTAGTATGCCTTTTTCTGCAACTGCATCTATTCCAGATTGGTATAAAGAGTTGTGTGACTATTTAGAGAAACACAACATACAATCTTTTATAGATGGTGCTTATATTGGAACTATTAATAAATCTGTTTACATTCCGAGTACTTGTATATTTTTTTCATTATCGTGCAGTAAACCATTTAATGCGTCGGGATTAAGATCTGGAATTTTGTGTTGTGAAGAAATATTAGATTCTTTTATACCAAAAATTAAATTAGCAAACTATAACTATTACACGATGGAAACTTCAATCGAACTACTTGAAAAATATAATTGTTTTTATGTTTACAATTATTTTAGAAGATTGCAGGAAGATTATTGTTCCTTGCATAATTTAATTTGTAGTGATAGTGTAGTTTTATCTTATACATTTAATCTTGATCACAATTTAAAAGATATTATGATATACAACGATGACTTAAAAATGTACAGATTATGTATGCCTAAGGTTTTAAAATCCTAATATCTTCTTTATTAAATTTTTTATCAAGTTTTTTAAAATAACTGGTTGTATGTTCTAAAAATTTATTTTCTAACCAAGAAGTAATATCATTAGAATTATTCCAATTTAAATCCATGATTTTTTTCATATACACATCTACATTTTTGTGAGTTATCCCATAACTTCTAAGAATAGGATAAACATCAGAGCCTATCCAAAATGGATTACAATTACTTTTAAATATATTATAACCTTCATGATATAATTCATATGCCTGCGTTGATGTCATAGAATCGTGTGTCCATTCATTTCCATAACCTATAATGTTAAATTTGTCTTTGCCGTATTCACTCATAGTTTTTATATCATTATCGTCATTATAAAATTTATCGCGATGCCATGTGGTTAGGCTAAAAGTTTTAAGTTTGCTTGATTTAATCCATTCAAATGTTTCTAACTGGCTGTCGATAGTTTCATAAGGTAGCCCTATTATAAAATTACTGTGTGTATAAAGATTTCCATTAGTTTTTTCATATATATTGCTAATTACTTCTTCATTGCGTTCATGATCTAACATTTTATTTGCATGTTTAAGAACTTTATTATTAGTACTTTCAAGGCCAAACTTTAAATAACGACAGCCACTGTTATACATTCTATCAATTAAGTCCGGATGTACACTTAGAACATCAGTTCTTGCATAAGAATGCCATTCTGGTTCGAATGGCAGAGAATTAAACATATCGCATATTTCTATAACTTTTCTTTTGTTATCGTTGAAAGTATCATCCATTAGTCTAAATTTAGTAATACCAAATTCATTATAATTTTTAATTATTTCTTCTCTAATTGACTCTACAGAACGTCGTTTATTTGAATGTTTATAAGAACAAAAATAACAATTGAAAATGCAGCCCCTACTAATTTCTACAAATAACCATTCATTAGATAATAAATCACTGTTAATATTTGTATGATCAATATAAAGTTCGCTGGCTACAAATTCTTTTGACAGTGGGTAAGCTTTTTCAGAATGAACTACTTTTGTTTTTTTAAAACTTTTAGAAAATTTTCCTAAATTCCATTCTGTGCTATAATCTAAAAGAGTTTCTCCATTTAAATATTTGTAGTATTCTTGTATTGCAATATCACTTTCACCAGTAAAAATACAATCAATATAATTATCAATAAACTCTAAACCTTCTTCTCTAACGTTTGTCATTTGCCCACCTCCTATAACAATTTTCACATTAGGATAATTGGTTTTTAAAAATAAAATAATATTTTTTAAGTTTTCATGATAATACACAATTGAGTTAGATTTAGAACCTAAAAATTTAAATTTATCAAAAAGACTGTGCTGACTATTGTTTTTTGTATTACCTCTTAGATTTGTCGCAGAAATTCCTACAATTTTAGTATCACTGGTAACATATTTTTTTAACAATTTTATTTGATATTCGTAACTTATATGGAAAAAATAATCAAGCACTTTAGATTTGCAACCTATTTGATCAAGAGATGTTGCAATTCTATATGCGCCTACTGAGCGAATAGAGCTCCCATGTCCGTAATCAACATCAAATCTTGGTGTAATGTCGTTTAAAATTATTGCGTTCATCAAGAATATTCTTTAGGTAGATAATTAACTTTTTTTGTCTGTTTTTCAATAGGAATGTCTTTATCATCCCAAAGGTCCAAAGTTAAATAAATTCTATTAAAATTTCCATCATGGGTTATTTTATGAGGTACACTTACATTCATAAACCATGCATGACCTGGTTCAAAATAAATCTCACACCACTCATCATCTATTAAGAAAAAAGTATGTACAGTATTTTCTGTGTACACAGGAATGTGTACCCGAAAGCCGTTTTCTTTAGGATGAGGGTAATCAATATGGGGTTTCAGATGCCAATTAGGATAAGCTATACTATATCTAGCTCTAATAACTTTTGACTCGAATCGTGCTAGCACTTCTCTAGTATAAGGACCTACCCAAGGTAAAATCTTGGTCCATTGACTATAATTTCTACTATCAGATTCTAACTCCATTATGTTAAATTGTCTATATTCGTCGCCAACAAAATTTACATTGATTAGTTCTTTTTTTGCTTCGTCCCAATCAATATTCCTACTTGCAAACCATTCCGTTAAATATGTTCCTGATTGACAAAGTAATTTTTCTTGGTGTTCTAAATATTCTTTATGTAGTAACTTATAATCGATATTATCTAATATAGGCGCACATACTGGATATTCATCTAAATATCCGTTAGATTTGTAAAGTTTTATATCGTCATAAGGATTGTCTTCGTCCCATTTATATATTTTTTTAATGGTTCCAATAGATTCTCCGAGATAAGGATGTTTGCTTATAATTTTCATATTACTATAACCCTATCATTGTTCTTTTCAGCATTTTCTTGAATCCAATCAACCATTTCTGTAGATGCTTTACCTTCTATACGGCATATAATACGCTGTTGGTTTGTTTTATCTATGCTATGGTGTATAAATTGAGGACAAAAATAGTATGCAGAATCAAACACCTTAATTTTTTCTTTTGAGCGATTAAAGTAAAAATTAATACCGTCTCCTTGAAAAACTACTGTTATTAAACAATTTACGTCCATGTTAAATTTATTGATTCCGTATTGTAAAAGGTGCTCGTTACGTCTTTCTTGTGTTTCACTATCAATTCTAAAAACGCTGTCTATATGCTTGTGTAAAGACATTCCTGGCTCAACTGTTTGTATATTTACTCTTCCTACTTTTTCAAACGGCAAATTATTGATTAGATCCACTATAGTTGGACATTCTGCTACTATATCTGTCCATTCGAATAGGCTAGTGTCTGTAATTAGATAACTAAAACTATACTTTAATCCTTTTATACCTCGCAACAAAACACCTTTTACTGGAAAATCATTAGGACGTTCTGATTGTTGTAGTTGCCTGGACTGTTTTTCTAAATAATCTGCTTCTGTTGTACTTAGACTACTAATATCAGGCCGTTGTAATTTTATGCCTTTAGAAGAAATCCAAGCACCGTAATTATCTATAACATTTTTTGCCTCGGCTAGTGCTTTGTCTTTATCATATTCTATATCTAACGGCGAATAAAGAACAAATTGTTTATCTAAATAGATCATTTTATCCACTCGTCTAAAATTTTTGGTTTGTTAATTTTAAATTTGTGTGGAGATTGTTGGATTAGTTTGTTATATTCAACTGTTTCATTTCCAGTCCAAGGTGTACCAAAACAAATTGTAATCTTTTCTTCTTTGCCAGGGTCTATAGCGTGTGGATGTGTTCCATCTAGCACATATGAATTATAATCGTTTGGAGCAAAAATTTTTTCATTGTTTTCATCTAAAAAAAATAATTTGTCAATTTCTCCATTTAGCACGATTCTAAATTTATGCTGAATTGTATTAAGTCTATGCTTTCCTGAATCTACATGAACATTAAGTCCGTGATCTTTTTTTGTTCTTAATACACTGACTCTTGTTTTCATACCCATGAAGGGGAATATCTTTTGTAGAATAACGTCTTCAATTAGATTACAATTTTTTATTGCTTCTGTATAAACCATATTACCTTCGTCCCGCATAACACCTTTTGGCGGAGCACCTGTTGTGCCGCCACCGTTTATTAAAGGTAAAATATAGCATCCTCTAAAATTATCTTTATACCAAAAGTCTTCTTTTACTGTTTTAATTTCTTTTAACATACTGGTAATTTCTACATCACTGATATCTAAATCAAGCGCACAAAATGTAAAATCTAATTTTTCCATTGTTTATAACCTTGAAATTAAGTTTGTAAAATCTTCGCCATCGTTGGCTCCAAAGGATCCAACCTGAAACATTATTCTATCTTCGTCGTTGTCGATAACATTATGTTCAACATGGACATTTTTAATTACAGGCTGGTATTTTGTGTAATAATATTGTCCTATAATTTTTCTATCATCATTCCTGCTAGTCCAAAAAGTTATAGGTTTCTTCAATTTAACTAACGGGATGGATAATATTGCTGCTCTATAATCTACATGAATGTTTAATGGACCTGGAATTCTTGCTAATTTAGAAGAGCTTATAATTTTATCTATAGTATTGTGGGTAGTATTTTTAAATAATTCAGCAAATTTTTTGAAAATAGGATTTGATTTTTCTTCTATTGTTGCATCATTCATGTACCATTGAGTGTATCCAGATTTCATCACATAATTATTTTTGTTAGGTATAATGTTGTTTACCGAATCTTTATATTTTTCTTTTAAATAATTCAGAAATGCAATATCGGTGCTATCTAAAAATAATTTTGAACTAGGAACTTCATAGATTAAACCTTTAAGATTCATAGCACAAATCCTTTTGGCCGTTGACACTTACAATTAATCTTATATCGTCTGTTTTTCCAAAATTCCATGCAGAATGAGAGAAACCTACATTTACAAAATAAACATGTCCTTCTTTTAGATTTAATATTTCTATATCTTGATTGTCTCTTTGTACACCGGTTAACGCCCATGGATTAGTTGATAGAGGGATAAAAAATCTAACACTATATCTCGAATCATAATCTTTATGAGGTAATATATATGATCCAGGTTTTTTTACAATAAATCTAGCTCTTGTATAAGGAGATTTGAAAGTGTCTAGTACTTCTTCGACATAAGTTCCTTTATATCTATCTAAAAGTGTATCATAACACCTTTCATCTTCTCTACCTTTAATATACTTCATGTGTGAACTAGGTTCAGTGATAGTCATCTGTGTATAATCGTCACTAAAATATTCTGCTCCGTACTCATCACTAATAGTGTCATAAGTATCCTTAAAATCCTTAAAACATTCTAAAAGTTTTTTTGTATCAACAGTCCAGTCTAATTTTTTAAAGTTAGGAAAATCATGTTTTCTGAGCATTTATGTAACAACTTCTTTAGCAAAAATATATTTGATTAATACGCCAGCTAGATCTGGTTGGTACCAGTGCTCTGACGTTGTATATCTCCGCGGATTATTGTGATGGTTTCTATGGTACCCATCTCCAAAGTTAAACAAATTTATCCAGTTTACATTTGTAGGAGTAAATGAAGTATCTGCTTTATGATTTACATAATTAGTTGTATTCTGGGTAATCAAACTTAATGCTGCCGGCATACAAAATCCTAAAACTAATCCGTTAATACCATAAAATACATAACACAATACCGCATATGTCAAAGGTATAGCGAAGTAATATTTGTGTGTGATTACAGCAAATTTATTTCTCATCAAATCTACAACATCTCTTGGATTAGGATTATAATCATAGGATATCATAAAAAGCATTTTTAAAAAACCTTTAGATGCTAAATGCGGGTCTTTTTCTTGGTCAGAATGTTTATGATGAGCTCTGTGCATTCCGACCCAACCTACAATAGAACCTACACCTGAAATCATAGGAGGAAGTGTACATAAAAGTTCTAAAATCTTATGTCTGAAAACAAATGCCTTGTGTGACCAATACCTATGATAAGTAATTGCTATTCCTATAGGATTCATCAGGAAAAATATAATTCCTACAATTAACAAAGACTCAAAAGTAAAATTCTGCGTTAGTAAATACCAAACAGACATTGCTATGTTAAAATAATATAATGATACTAATATTGAAAACCTACTTTCAAAAATATTATTCATTTTTTAATCCTTTATAAACAATTTTTTTGTTATTATTTCGTGCATAGATTTACCAAAGTTTTCAGAATTATAAAAAGTATCAGTATCCTTATCATAATCTAACCAAGGTAAAAATCCTAAAACCATGTGTATCCTTGGTGTAGGATCTGTAGTTTTTTCTTTAAATGTAACCTCATGTGGTATTTTAGTATTCCATATATATGCCTTGCCTAATTCAAAATGTTTTTCTAATTCAAAAGAATTACCAAAACCGTCTTCTCCTTTCATACGTATAACATGGTTACTATTAGTTTGTAAGGGAATATTAATCCTACACAATACTAGAGGTGGCTCGTCTGTATGCCATCCTCTGTTATCATAAGGGTCTCTTAGATGCGGGTAAAAATAAGAAATTCGTCCTCTAGAAATAGGACCGTTTATTTTGTCAAATAAATCTTTATATAAGTTGTAAACAAAATCATCAATATAACGGAAACCTAGTGTATCATAATAACTATTTTTTTTGTTTTCAATGTGTGTCCCGCCTACGGCCTTCCCGTAAGAATCTTTCATTTCAAACATTCCTAATGTTTGGTGATATATACTAGCATTAGGGTTGTAAAAATCTTTATTATATGTTAATGACAGTCCTTTGTAATCTTCGCACTCTTTACCTCTAACACGCCAGCCCTGAAGCCCTGCTTTTTCTTCGTATTTTTTTGTTTGTTCTAATAAATATTCATGACTAGGTAATCCTAATTCTTGTAAATCAAATTCATAAAAAGTAAAGTCTTTTAATGCATCTGAAAACATTTTTTCAATAGGATCAAATATATAATTTGATAATTCTTTATTGCTGGGGATTTCGCTTACTTTGTACATAAACATATTTATCTATCATTATGTGCGCACTTTAACTGTTTGGTAACTAAATATTTACATGGATTTTGAACAACAGAAAAAAATAATCTTACAAATGCAGAAATGTCAACGGAACTGGGATTATTCTAAAAACTTACCTAAAGAAATACAAAATTATCTCTTGTGGATTGCTGAAAATTCTCCTTCAAAACAACATGAAGCATATTACGATGTATATTGGACAGCTAATAGAACATTAATACAAGAATGTAGTCGAAATACATGGGGTAATACTTATAGTAGTAATCCTCCTGCTTGTAGACGAAACTCTCAAGCAAATGCACATATGTACATATTATTTGTTGCTAAAGAACCAGAAACTCATAGAAACACTAATCCTGACGGCAGTATTGTTAATAATAAAACTCAAGACAGATGGGAAAATGCATATGTTAGTATAGGCATTGCAATGGGTCTTGTAATGCAAGCGGCTCAATCTTTAGGATTATCAACTGGTTGCAATAAAAGTCACGGAGGACTTAATGGTAGTTTGTTTTGGGAGAAAAAACTAGGAATTTTAGATGACATTATGAATGGAGCCAAACAAATTACATACGGAATTGGCATCGGCTATCCTCAAAAAGATAAAAATCGATGGGAAACGGATGAACACGAATTGTTGATAGGAGCAGGTAACGGTACATGGGTTACAACATTAGATGACGACAACGAAGCCTGGACTGATATTAAACAGCATCCGCACTTGCAACATAGAGCTTTTAGAAAAGCAAAAATTGTAGACATTAATAGTTGTAATGAAGCAACTGATCCTTACGGTATTAAACATCAAATACCTAACGAAATACCATTTACTACGCATAGTAGTATAGAGAGAAAAATTAATATTATAGAAATAAAATGATTAATATTGTTGTTACTAGTAAACCTGTAGACGGATTACTTTACTATAGTTATGAATACTGTTCTCTATTAAATGATGCAGGCATTGATGCTCAATTAATAATTATATGTCATCATAAATTTTTGCAGGATGATTACATAAAAGTAATCAAAAATAAGTATGTTCATTTTAAGAATGTTTTATTTGATTACTATGATCCTGCAAAAAACGACGTAACTCTTGTTATGGGCCGTAGTATGATTACATTATCGTGGCAAAACTTTTTAAATTACAACATCAAACAACAAGAAACATTACGTAAAGTATTTTCTAATAAAGTAATTAGTGTTTACAGCGAAAATCATCCTACACTGTATCCTAAAGCAGTTGAGTTTTACAACCCAGAACAAATAATTGACTTGTGCGATACTGAAGTTTATCCTAACGGTGTAGGTGAGCATTTTGAAAAGACTATCAATTTTAGTATCTATAAACCGTTTACTAATAACATTCAATTTAAGCATTTGTTCTTAGGTACAAACGACAAGTATTATGCTAGTGTTGAAAAAGTTATAGATCAATTTCCTGATCACGGGATCTTGACATATGACGCAGACTATGTTAATATAAAAAATAATAATATATTTGTGCCTGTTGAAAATTTTATGAGCATGTTCGAAACATATGTTTACACCAAACAAACATTTGATCCTGCACCAAGAATTTTCCAAGAATGCAAGTACTACGGCAAGGATGTAATTTACTTGCGAGACAAAACAATAGTAGACGGCGGAAGTGTTTACTGGAAGAGAGATATAAAAGAACCAAATATTTCTCCAATATTAAATGCAATGGAGTGTTTTAATGAACAAATTTTTTCTTAGACGAAAAATTAATGTTGAGCTAACTTATAAATGCAGTTTACTCTGTCCTGCATGTCCGAGACAAAGACATTGGAAGATGCGTAATAAAAAAATTGAAGGCGAAGTTTTATCTCTTGATAATTTTAAGAAAATAGCTAAATTTTTTAATGAAATCGATTTATGCGGTCAACTTTCAGATCCGTTACATCATCCAGAATTTCACAAAATATTAGAAATAACAAACGAATATAATACAAAAAACGTAAAAATTAACACAGCTATTTCTCAACCTGATAAAATTTTTTACCAAACTGCATTCAAGATAAGACCTAATACTAAATGGGTGTTCGGAATCGACGGATTATCAAATGATAGTAATAGATACAGAATAAATCAAGACGGCAACAAATTATTTGATATAATGACAGAATGTGCAAAAAGTTCTACAATTAAACCTACATGGCAATATATTGTATTTTCATATAACGAAAAAGACATCGAAGAAGCTAAAAAAATAGCAAACAACATAGGAGTAGATATTTTATTTTTACAGTCGTCAAGATGGGATAGTTGGAAGGATATTGACTCAGATAAATTTAAACCAAAAACAGGATTAAATACTCCGTGGGTTAACGATAATGATAAAACATTTCTTAATCAAGAATGTTTTGATGTCAGACCATTTGGAACAGATATTTGGGGACATTTACTTCCTTGCTGTCGCGTAGACGATTTAGGAAATTATAAAAGCGAAATGTATCAGGATTTAATAAGAGTAAGTAAAATTTCTGATTATGAGAAAATTGAAGATATTCTAAGTACACCTCAATGGAAAAAATTTGTAGAAAATTTAGAAAATAACAAAGGTTTACCACATTGTCATAATATGTGCTCTAAAGGTTCAACTCCTAATACAATAGCTACAGACAGCAATAATAAAATAACTTTACCACCTTAATTAACAGCGAGATAGAAGATGGAAATAGACCCTAAATGTTTAAAATTCTCAAAAGAAAATAAAGGAGCAGCATATACTTCCGACGGATTTATGTTACCGTGTTGCTGGATGGATGATCCTCCTGTGTATCGGTATATTAAAGAATGTGGATTAAAAGACGAAAAACTTGCACTAGAAAACAATGAGTGTCTTGAAGATATTTTTACTTCAGATCAATGGGAAAACTTTTTCCAAACATTATTAAACAATCCTGAAAATGCTTCGTATATGTGTAAGAAGAAGTGCGGAGTAAACGTAGATATGGATAAAGTCCGAGAAGAAGAAAAAATTGAAGTTAAGGATCAAGCCAATGGGTCGTATTACTGATCAATATGTAGATTTTCAAAAATATTGTAGACCAAATATTGATGCATCTCACCGGTGTCCATTTAGATGTCCTCAGTGTATTAGACAAAAAACTACAAGTCAAGATCAAATTAGACGATCTTTTGATTTACAAGAACATAATTTTCAAAAAATATTAGATTATTATGAACTTGGTTTAACATTTTGTGGACAAATTTCCGATCCTATCTATCATCCAAGATTTTTAAACTTTTTGAAATTGTGCAACGGACAAGGCAAAGCGGTTCGTATTGCAACTGTAGGTAGTGGTAAAAGCGATGAGTGGTGGGACGAAGCATACAGCTACGGTGTAGGAGAAAATGCTTGGTACTTTGGTGTAGATGGTATTGACGAAAAAAGTGAACTATATCGTGTAAACTCAAATTTTGAAGATGTATGGTCAAGAATGAAACAAGGTAGAGATCTAGGACATACAATTGTTTGGCAATATATCATTTTTGGATACAACGAACACGAAGTTGATCGTGCTATCGAAATTGCTAAGGAGGAAGATTTTAGTTTGCTCCTTGTTAATACTAACAGAGGATTTAATCCAGATAGTCCTTTGCTTAGAAAAAATGTAGAATTTAAACTTGAAAGTCCAGACAAGAAACATACTCAACAAAGAGTAAAAAAAGAATATTGGGGTTACAAATCACCTTCTTTAGAAGCATGGCATAAACTACCAAGAAAAAAATTAGAGTTAATAAAACAAGGAAGTTAATTATGATAGAAGATTCGTTAAGCAGAAGAGCTCATGTAGTAAATTATGATCAGGACATAATTCCTACCAAAGAAGAAATAGACGAATTGTTAAGATTGGCGTACACACTTGTAACATCAAAACAAAAAGGATATCCTTACAAAATTTATGTATTAGGACCAAATAAAAAACGTAGTAAAAAGCTATGGCAACTTTGCGAAGGTAATAAAATTACCACAGATACTATTGCATATGGAGATGCAGGTGATAATTACAGAGCTAATTTAGGTCTTTATCATATTGATAGTGCTCCGTGGACTCTTATTGCTACTCCTCGAGTAGCTCCTCCAAATCCGTTTCATAGGAAAAATTTTGACGAGTCAAAATCTTTATGGGAATTAGAAGATCCTATTTTTGTAGGCAAACAAAATAGAGAATCTTGCGCCATAGAAGTAGGAATGCTTGCAAAAGCAATTACAGGCGCTGCTTTAGATAGAGGATGGGATACTTCTTATAATGTGTGTTTTCCGAAAAATATGAACCAGTGGACTGAATTTCCTTATCTAACATATTACCCTTTTTTAATACAAACTTTAGGAAAAGCAACAAAGTACAAATGGCAAACGTTAAGCAAAGAAGATTCAAAAAACGACTCTGATCCGCCTTTTGAAACAATTTTTGAGTTTGTAGATAATAAGCAGGATAGTCATGTATAATATAATTATTTTAAATCATTTTTATGGTTATCCGGAGTTAGAAGATGAGTTTATTAATAAACAACGATATGCAAAGTTACTTAAATTAGTTAATATTGCAAATCGAAACAAAACAATTTTTTTAGAAAACGATGTAAGCAAAAAAGATAAAAGACTTGCAAGTATAAGAAAAATATCAGAAGTCTACGGTCATAAATGGCTAGACTTCAAAGATAATCACACTATCAAAGACATATATAAAATTATACAAAATTTGTGTGGCATATCAATAAATCCAGAAAATTCTAAAATTATTTTAGGTGGAACAAATACGTCAGGTTGTTTACTAAGAAGTGCTAATATAGCCGCAAAAAATTGGGCAAAATTAAATTATAATGTGCAGTTTTGTCTTTCAATGTGTGGAGAATATGAAATAGACGGAGTTAATTCTGCCGAAAAAAATCAAATGGCAGCATCTATTTTATATCAATTTATTAAAAATAATAATTTTACAAATAAAATAGATGCGTTTTACGATCCAAGAGAATTAGTTATAAACTTTAATAATTAAAAGGATAAATTATGATCTCATACGATGCATGGGACAGAGAGTACCAAGAAAATAAAGAAGCATACTTAGAAATTTTTGACCAGTTTATGAGTCAAATGAACTACGAAAATAACGAAGAGTGGGAACGTAACTTTGCAGAGCGTTTAGGTCGTAAGCATTGCGTAAGTGTTGCTAGTGCTACAGACGCACTACACTTTGCATTACTAGCACACGGCATTGGTCCAGGAGACGAAGTACTAGTAACAGACTTTAGTTGGATCTCTAGTGCAAGTTGTGTAGACATGGTAGGTGCTACTCCTGTGTTTTGTGACATTGATCTAGACACTTATCAAATGTCCTTAGACAGCGTACAGCGCATGTACAGCGACCGTGTAAAGGCGATAGTGTATGTACACTTGTTCGGTGCTATGACGGATACAAGCGCACTACAAGCGTTCTGTAAGGAGCGTAACATACTGTTTATCGAAGATGCGGCACAAGCATTAGGCAGTAGTTTAGACAGTGTTAGAGCAGGGTCTATTGGCGATTGCAGTGTGTTTAGCTTTAACAGCAACAAAGTTATTGCAGGCATCAACGGCGGCGGCGTTGTGCTTACAGACGACGATAACATTGCAAAGCGTCTTAAAATGATTCGTAGGCATGGTAAGGACGAGACATTTGACTTACTTGGTTATAACAGTCGTATGTATGTTCTTAATGCTCGTATTATCGATCAGCGTATGAAAAGTATGGAGCAAAATCAAGTAAAGCGTCAGGGGATAGCACAAAAGTATAATAAAGCATTTGCAGATTTACCTGTTGTTACTCCTAAAATGTCTAATGCATTAGACAATAATTATCACAAGTATGTTATACGTTTTACAGACAAAGACACACGCAAACGTGTTAAGAACGCACTAAACGCTAGTATACACTACGAAACTCCTTTGAGTGCTAACGGTATGTACAATAATGCAAACTTGCGCAGTGACGCTTGTACAGCGTCTAAGACGGCAGCAGATACAGTGTTATCTCTGCCTATACATTCTTGGTTAACTGATGAAGAGGTACAAACAATAATAGATAAGATTAGGGAGATTTTTAATGATATTTGAAACATTTAAAAAACGGAAATACGCTTTAGAGTATGAAAAAGATGCAGAGATACCAGAGTCGTTAATTGAAGAGTTGTTGTATAAAGCGTGGGAGGTTACACCTTCTAAAAATAATTTTATGCCTTACTCGGTGCATGTATTAAATCAAGATTGTCAGCAATTAAAAGAACAAATATTTAACCTATGTAAAGGCAACGAAATAACAACAGACAATATTGACGAAATACAAGCAGATAAAAGACACAATATTAAATTACCTGCTTATGCAAATATTTTAAGTTGTTCATATCTTATTTTATTTACACAAAGATTAGAAACTGATCCGAATCCTGTCCAAAAAGATCTTATTGAAAACAAGGGACATGTATACGAAGCGGTGGACCCAAGTAGTCTACACAGAATCTACGGATTAACTTCATTCGAATCAGGATTATTTGCAGATGTTTTTAGCGGATTATGTATTGAAAATAACTTAGATGTGTCATTTACCGGATGTTTTCCAAGAAATTTAGACAAATGGAAGGAAATAGAATTTGTTAAATATACTCCAATTATGTTAATGACTGTTGGAAAAGCAAAAACATATTTGCAAGATACAAAAAAAGGTTTTGGAAAATTAGATACAAGACCAGATTATTCAAGAATTGTTAATTTTATAAAAAACTAATCAAAAAAAAAATTATAGATATTATTTAAAGATAAGTATCTTAGTAAACTTTTAAGGATAAAGCAATGAAAATTACTCACGGCGGACAGACTATCGATTTGTTTCCTAAAGAAATTCCAGAATTAATGCCTATATCGTTGTCAGGAGGCCTAGATTCTGCATCATTATTGTATCTCGTATCTACACATTTTCCGCAAATAGAAGTAGTTCCTTATACCTGCAGAGATTTAAATGCACCTAAAGATGCAGATGCTGCAGAAGAAATTGTTAAATGGATGCAAAAAACATTTCCAAACAATAAAATTAGAGATATTAGTATCTACGATTTTAATGACAGAACTGAAGATTATGTTACATGGGAAGAAGTGGAAGAAGTTAGAGAAAAATATCCTCAATTTAAAAGTTTAAGTAAACACGGAATTTCTAAAATTATTCAAGTTGATAGAATTTCTTGGAATTTTATGTCCAAATTTCCTGGAGCAGTCAGGCTTGACGGTATGACAAGAAACCCTCCAAGTCAGGAAATGAAAGATTTAGGATTTTACGATAAAGCAGAACGCAGAAGAGATAAAGAAGAACCGAAAGTAGAAGAATATAGAACCGACTACGACAAGAAAATTTTATTTATATATCAAGCCTATGCAAATGTCGATAAAAAATTTGTTGCAGGAGTCTACAAGGATTACGATTTAATGGATACGTTGTTTCCATTAACAAGGTCTTGTATAGGAACTGCTCAACAAACAGATAATTTTACCAAAGAATGTCATCAATGTTTTTGGTGTGACGAAAAGAAATGGGCGTTTGATTTAATTTGGGAAGAAGATAAAGAAAGAGAATTTGCATGAGTAAAAAACATCTTCCAGAATCGTTAACCAAAGGCGGGCCTGGAGATAACTCTCGGCCAGGAAATATAAACACAGAAGAATGGTGGAAACGATTAGACGAAGAAGGCGAAATAATAGCTAAAGAACCAAACTCTATTGTACAACAGGCGAAAAACAAAGATATTTATTTTTGCACTATTCCGTTTACTCAAATTTATTCTGAAATAGATGGTCAGTATTGTGCATGTTGTTTTGGGGCACCGTCTGGTTTAAGTGTTGAGGACGTTCCTATAAAAGAATGGATGGAAAAGAGCCAATACATGAATGATCTACGTAGAGAAATGACAACTCCGGGTTCCGATCTCAAGACTGTAGATCATCACTGTAGACGATGCAGACAAGACGAAGCAAGATACGGCAGATCGAGAAGAACTAATTGTTTAAAAATTCATACAAATGATGCTAAATTTTGGAATAAGATTGAAAAACAAGTTTCTAAATACAAAGAGACAGGCGAGTTTTTAATCAAAGGAGAGCGCATCTACGAAATACAATTGAAAATCTATGGTTCTGAATGTAATTTAGATTGTTATATGTGTATGCATGCAAATTCAACTACAAGACAAAATGTTGCCAACAAAGGAGTTTACAGCGACGAAATATTTGGAAAAAGAACCCAAAAAAGAGAAGAATACATTGCACATGTAATGAAAGATAAAACGAAAGGTGTTACAGATCAAATATTAGAAATTGCGCCTTACATTCGTAGTATTAAAGTAATTGGAGGAGAACCTTTAATTATGAAAAAACACTACGAATTATTAGATAAACTTATTGATTCAGGACATGCTAGGTATATTAGAATTAAATACCAAACTAATTTAACAGAAACAAAAGCAGGTAGACATAATCTATTTAAATATATTCCTTATTTTCAAAGAGTAACTATCGTTGCGTCAGTTGACGGAGTAGGTGCTCCGATTGAATACATGCGCAGAAGAACTGTTTGGGATAAGGTAGTGGAAAATATAGAAATATGTAAAGATTATCCTAATGTTTTTATTGATTTTAACGGACTTGTATCATTCTTAAGTGTTTTAAGATTTTATGAAGTGGTAGACTGGTGTAAAGATCATCCTGTGGTTCATCAATTAAATTGGGCTCATGTAGATAATCCTAAACACTTACGTCCTAATAACTTACCAGAAAAATTAAAAAAAGAACTTATTACAAAATATAAAGACTGGCCTGATATTATTGCTGCTCTTGAAATGCCGCAAGATCCAGACATAGATATACAAGATATTTTTGAATACTTGTTAAGGGCAGACGAATTTTATAAAGGTACCAAATGGGAGATGAACTTATTTGATGTTTTTCCAGAACTAGAAGAATTTTATGAATCTCGCCCTGTTACAGATAAACAAAAAGAAATGTTCAAACAATGGGATAAAGCAATAGAAGAACAAGGAAAATTAGATAAAGAAAACATCTTATAATGAATATAGATTTTGTAAATTTTTTTAATAGGACTGACAGACTAAATTTAGATATATCAAATCGTTGTCCTCTTGAGTGTCCTCATTGTATTAGACAAACACAGTATAAAAATAGTAATATAGACATACCTGGTGAAGATTTATCTTTAGATAGTTTTAAAAAAATTACAGAATTTACAAATGCAATCCATTTTTGTGGTCAACTATCAGATCCTATTCACCATCCTATGTTTATCGACTTTCTTAAAATATGTTTTGACAAAAACATAGATACTTCTATTGCAGTAGCATCATCTTTTAAATCTTTAGATTGGTTTGTAAAGGCATTTAAAGCAAATCCAAATGCAAATTGGATTTTTGGAATTGACGGGCTGCCTAAAGATAGTAAAATTTATAGAAAACATCAAGATGGCGAAAAATTATATAAAGTAATGATAGAATCTACAAAATACTTGAATGTCAAACCCACTTGGCAATATATTGTATTTTCTTATAATGAAAATGACGTAACATTTGCATTAAATTTAGCCAAAGAAAATAATATTAATTTTATGATTATTAATTCAGCAAGATGGGACGAAAATGACAAATTGAAACCGTCTAAGGAAAAAAGTTTTGGATAAATTAGATCCTAAATGTTTTAAAAACGAAATCGGTTTTGCGATTACTAATAGAGGTCAACTTATTCCTTGTTGTCGATGCGATACTATAGATACATTAAATGATCCTAAATTTAAAAAACTACTCAGCGTAAGTAATATAGTAGATTACAACAATATAAAAGATATATTAAACACACAAGAATGGCAAGAATTTTATCAAAATCTAAAAAATCATCAAGGACCGGCAGCATGCTACCAAACATGCAGAGCAAATAAAAAAGATTGCGATATACAGAAATTAGAAAAAATAAATCCAACCACCAATGAAATAATTTTTTCAAATAAACGTTGACATTGAACCATCTTTATAGTACAATAATTAGTATATAGGAATAATCATGACAGTAAAAACTCTTGAAGATTTAAAACGCTCAGATTATCGTACAGTAGATTTTTATATGACAAAGTCTTGTAACAAAAGCTGTCACTATTGTACTGCATGGACACTTGAGATGCGTAATCTTAATGTTGACATGGATTTTTTGCGGACAATCTTAGAAGGACTTAGTCCTTACAAAACTCGAATTTGCTTGTTAGGCGGTGAACCGGGTCTCATTAAAAATCTTGACCAAGTTATTGCTGAAATTAAGAAACACGAAAATCTTGTTGTGCAAGTTCTTTCAAATAGTCTTATTCGCAAGTTTTATCCACATGTATTAGAAGATCCTGAAATTATCTACATCGAGCATTTGGTTCTTGACTTTTATGAAGATCGTATCGAAAAATTAGGTAACTACGAATTTTTCAATGAAAATGATAAGAACAATTATAACTTAATTATAGAAACACCAAACTACTTTAAGTATAGAGAAAATTTTGATCTTACTATATTAGATCACAAAAATACAGAGTTTAAAGAGTACAACTCACGTTCTCCAGATTATCATTCGGATCACGAAGTAATACAAGCATCTGAAATTAGACGACGCATCTGTGCTAAATTCCCACAAGTGCCTGTATTTGATTTTGAAATTAAAAAAATTAGACATTGTAGCAGGAAAGTAATTAATGGTAGTCGTCAGTTTAATGTTACAAAAGAAAATATTGAAAAAATGATGAACTACGAGTTATTTGAATTTGAAAATTACTGTCGATCATGTATGGATATAATTCCAGATAGACCGGTAGAACGTAAGTTAGAAATACTTGAAAAAATTGCCACAGAACCTATGGAGATTAATGTAATAAACCTATGAAAAAAATATTTTCCGCAGCTATTAATATTCATGATCATAATACTTACGATGGTGTTTTTCATCATCAAGCAGAACGATATACTAGAAAGAAACACAATCTCAATTTAGATAATCCGCACGATCCTACATTTAGTAGAGATTTTTTCCTCACACATATACTATGGCAGTATTATCGCTGTCAACGAGAAAATGAAATTTTTAGCTTTAGTGTGTCTAATCTAGGGCAGGAGTTTGTTATCGATTTAATCGAAAAATATTTTCAAGATACTAATTTTTTAAATTTTAAGCCAAATAACTTATGGGATTATTACCAAACTGACAATTATTATTATATAGATCACCATCAAAGTCATGCTACATATGCATATTTGACTTCAGAATTTGAAGAATCAGACATTCTTGCAATCGACGGAAGAGGTTGGCAATTTAATTGTATTTTTATCGATAAGCACGGTAATATAAAAGACTTGTCAGATAAATTGTCAATAGGCGGACTATGGAATCGAATTGCTCAAGATTTAGGATTTGGATATTTAGGTGCTGGTAAAGTAATGGGTCTTGCAGGCTATGGAAGATATTGTCATTTAGTAGATGCAATTGTACAAGCTTATTTGTTAAATCCAAATCATAAACTGCCAGATTATGCTCATAGAGTTTTAAGAGATGTTAGAAAAGAAGATATTGCATTTACACTACAACAAGCAACTGTCGAACAAATTAAAGAACATGTATATCCTTTAAAAACCTGCAATAACATCTGTGTAGCGGGAGGAGTTGCATATAATGGATATATGAACGAAGAATTTACAAGACATTATACTAATGTACATGTTCCTCCAGCTGTAGGGGATGAAGGACAAGCATTAGGTACTTATATGCATGCAGATTATGTGTTGAACAAAAACGTTCACCAGCCGACTGTATATTCAGGGGAAGAGCATGATATAGATGTATCTGTGTTCGAAGGGTTAGAATATAAAGAAATGCCGTTTGAAGAACTTACAACATACGTTGCTAATGCTATTGCACATGGTAAAATTGTAGGATGGTATCAAGGAAAAAGTGAAAGTGGTAATAGAGCCTTAGGTAATCGAAGTATACTTGCCGATCCTCGTAATCCTGAGATCAAGGATGTTATTAACTCTAAAATAAAAATGCGAGAAGATTTTCGTCCGTTTGCTCCTAGTGTATTAGATGAACAATATGCAGAATACTTTAATACTAATCAGTCATCGCCTTATATGAGTAGAATTATGTCTGTTAAAAGCGATGCTGTTCCAGGTGTTACGCATATAGATGGTACTGCTCGTATACAAACAGTAAAACGAGAGTTTAATCAACGCTATTACGATTTGATTAATGAGTTTTACAAGCTAACTGGCATTCCTATGTTATTAAACACTAGTTTTAACTGTCAAGAGCCGATTGTAGAAACACCCGAAGATGCTGTTGCTACGTTTAAGAAATGTGGTCTCGATTTACTTATAATTGGAAATTATGTGGTGATGAAATGATAGACAGAGAAGATATTACCTTAATAAAAAATATTTTAAGTATCGATAACAAAGATATTGATACTACCTTATTATATAATGTTTTAAGTGCAACAAAAGATTTTTCAGATATAGAAAAAGATTTATTTGATAGTTTTAGTAAAAATCAGTTGATATCAAAGAATAAAGTTTTATCAATGATTAATAACTTGAATATTCTAAATAATAACAGTGAGGTAATTATTTTTGGATCTTGGTACGGTAGTGTTCTTATTCCTGGTCTTGCTAACAAAGTCAAAAGAATAACATGTATAGACTTAGACGAAAAAGTTCTAAAAATTGCTAAAAATAGATTATTTAAAGATTATTCTAATGTAGAATATATTCCTGCAGATGTTTTTGAAAAAGATAGAGAAAGATATTGGCATGCAGATCTTTTTATTAATACATCATGCGAACACATGCCTTCTATGAAACAATGGCCTTATTGGCCTAGTACCACACATTTTGTTTTTACATCGAACAATATGTATAGTATAGAAGGCCATATAAATTGTGTTGATAACATTGAACAATTTAAAGAACAACTACCTAATAATTCCACAGTGTTAGAAGAAGATGAAATTATGGATGCAAGGGGTTTTAGATTTTTTCTTGCTGGTCGAATCGATTCTTAAGCCATGCAAAGTCGTTTATACTAGAAATATCTGCTCTATTATTTTCGCCAAACTCTTTCCCTTGTTTAGCACCTAACGTAGCGTAGTTTCCAAATTCTGAACCGTTATTCACAGTAATCCAAGTTTCTAATCTGCTAGATGTTTCAAGATTGTCTTGCCTATCAATTGCTTGGCTTGCTAATTTTGCACATTCTCTGAAAGCTGATTTCCATGTGTTGAACGGATCTGTATTAAATTCTGTAATATTAGATACTTCAGGCAAAGGTACAAATTTTTCACTAATACTAGTAGTCATATCAAAACTATTAGTATCTATTACTTGTGTAAGAGCCTTAGGAAGTAACTTTACTCCGCCATAACCGTATACTAAGTTGTTAATAGGGTTTTTACTTTTACAAACATACACAGTGTCATAGTTTATGTCTTTATAAGCATCGCTGTATTCAAAATTAAACTCTGGTAATATAACAGCGTCAGCATCTACTACCCAAAACATTTTTGTTAAAGAAACTTCCGCAGCTTTTTTATGTGCATTATGGATTCCTTTAACACCGTCTATTCTTTGCGCCGTAGGAAATCTAGATCTTAAGGCTTGCCAGTTTTTATCTGCATTAGGTTCATTATATGAAATAAAAATTATATCGTACATGTTTATAGTATACTACCTTTTTTGTATTTGTCAAATAGTTTTACCGATAAGTATTATTATGAAAAATGCACTCTTATTCGGTGGCGGCTCTAAATGGGGAGCGTCCTTGACAAAAACTTTAATCAATAATAATTATCATATAGATCTTATATCAAGTAGTAACTTTGAGCATTCTAACGTAGATGTTTATTCCATTGACTGGAACGATTGTTCTGAGCAGAAATTAAACGATATTATCAACAACTTAAAGACAGAAAAATACGATTTAATATTTTTTAATCAAAATTCTGGAGGTGGTCCGAATGATATTTATTTTTCTCCAGATAACGATTTTCCTTTAGAATACTGGAATTCTGCATTTTGGGTTAATAGTCAACTTACGTACTATGCCGTAAAAAGATTAACGAACAAAATTACAGATCATACAAAAATAGGATGGATGCTTACAGGACTTATTAACGGCAAAGATCCAGAATTTTGGAAGTTTGCAGGTTATGCTAGTGTGAAATCAACAAACTTACATTTAATGAGGGGATTTGCAAAATATCATCCTGGTATCTTTTTTTGTATACAGCCGATATGGTTTCCTCAGGGTGAAGAAGAAAAAGATGCAAATAGTATTTTAAATACAATCGAAGGGTTAGATATTGAGGATTCAGGAAAAACGTTTAATAAAGACGGAACTATTTGGGATCTAACGCAGTAGCGCATTGCCACTGATTACAAAGAACTATCCTTCTATCTTCCGTAACTTCAGGAAGCATATGCCAGGTGTGTTCTGTGTTTAACCAAAAAGTACCAAACCATTTTTTACCTGTGCTTTTATAATACAGTTCATAATCATACTCTCCTGTTTTACGGTAATGTTCCGTAGTAGCAGAATTATCTTGTAAGTTTATTATGCCTGCCCAAAGAACAAATCTATTATCAATATGGAATCCTTGGCTGAACCCCGGTTTGTCTAATATTAACAGTCCGTGTCTTTTTTTCCATAGTTGTTGTTCTTCGTACCATTGATCCAACATTTTATCTTTTGATTTTGCTTTTCCGTAGTATATTGGATAATTAACAGGATCAAGTTTTATAATGTGTTTTGTAATTTCTTTAAAGCATAGAGAAATGTTATAGGCAAATTTTTCAGCAACTTTGCTTTTTCCCCTATACGCAAATCTGTTTGCTTTTTGAGTTAGCTCATCGTTGTAATTAATTTCTTTAAAACTATCAACTTCTTGATAAATTTTATCAAGTTTTTCATCTGGCAAAAAAGGTTCGAACTCTACTTGCACTATAGCAGGATTATCGTTAACTGTTATAATGTTTTTTATCATTTTACCACTTCTCTATGTTATATTCATCGGCAAACTCTTCGAACCAAGGCATTGTTTGAAATAAGTTTTGGTTTCTGCTTTGATCAAATTTGCGTGTAATATTAAAAAATTTTTGAGCTTGAATAATATCAACAGGCTTTTCAATTGCAGATTTTAATGTTTTAATTAAACTATGTACATGAGGGTGTATATATTCCATACTACTAAGTTTATCAACTTGTGTTTTAAGAATATGTTTAGGAACTAGGTTCAACTGATTACTTCCCTGTATATCTATAAAATAAAAAGAAGTTTTTTGTCCAGCAGTGTGTGATAAATCTCCATTTATTAAATCATAATAATTATGGGCATTTAAATTTTGCATTGTTGTAGATATGCCACAGTTAAAAGTTCCATGATTTACCATTTTTTCTAACTCTCTATAGTTTTTTAAAAGTTTAGAAAAATTGCCAGGCCACCTAATATAGTTGTATGTATCTCCTTCGCCATCAATGCTGACAGATAAATCTACAGATTTAAACTTGCTCCACCTATCAAAATAAGAACTAATCTTGTTAGTATACAAGTTTGTATTTGTTTTTAGAGATATATTTTTAGCCGTTCCATTTCGAATAAGAAGATCTAGTATTTCATCAAAAAAATCATTAACTAACGGTTCTCCGCCTACTGCATAAATTGCTTCTAAATTAGTACATTTATCTATAAACTCAAGAATATCATCTTTTATTTGTCTGCTAGGATTATGATCTATTTCACCGTTCCAGTTGCCTATTTCTTTTAAATTTTTTGCAAGAAGCGTACTACTTGTAGCATCGCACATTCTACACGCTAAGTTACATTTATTTCCAAGATTAATATCAATGTAACGTATGTCACTGTATTCAAGATGTTTTTTAAAAGTTTCTTTACTGTGTTTTATTAATCCAGGATGATGAGGATCTAATGCATTTTTTCTAAAGCTAAGAGCTCCTATATCGTCTGCATTCCAACATCTTACACATGTAGGATGTCTTTCATTCTTTAAAAATGATTCTCTAACATCGTAAAGATATTCATTGTTAAGAATGTCATTTGTATCGCCTAATTTAAAATAATAAGGTTTGGGGATGTCAAATGCACAACTACAACATTGTCTTACAGAACCGTATTGATCTAAACTAACAGTTAAAAAAGGAAAAACACAATAGTTAGAAAATTGTTCAAGATCTATCAAGATATGCTCCTAATTTATCTCCTAGTTCTCCAAAATCTAAACCATTCCATTCTCTACCACAACAACTACCACATTTAAAAGGTCTCATTCTATTGCTAGATTTTCCATCTACTTTCCAAGTATCAGGAATGTACTTGGCAAATGCAGGACGCTGTAAAATTTCATACAGATCATATCTATGCATATTAAACTGTTCTAATCCTCCTGAAAGATCTAATAGTTGAATATAATTTTCGTCTCTCCTACTTTTCTTAGGAAAGAAAGGTTCTGATCCTAAGAAACAACAAGGAGATACGGTACCGTCTGCCCCAATATAAATTTCATTATTAGAATCTTTTCTAGTTCCAGCAACAGATCTACAATCGATATTTAACTTGTTTAATTCAACTTCTCTAAATTCTCCATTTACAAATACCTGTTGCACATTGTTTACACCTTCAACCTTCCTTAGTTGTTTTAAAGTCATACTTTGTCTTTCTTGGCCTTGAAACAATGTAGCATCTTCAAAATTATGTTGAAAAGATTTATCTGATGGTTGCTCTAAATTGTATAAGTATTTTCCTTTATGATAAACTTTATGATATCCTAACCCATCTTCGTTATATCCGCCCCATCTTGTAGTCTTTTTAATATTAAAATTTTCAAAACCCATTTTGATAGCTAGATTTTTTGCTTCTTCTACTTGGTGTTCATTGTGCTTGAATACAATATAATCCCAATGAGCTACTCCGCCGGCATCGATAAATGCTTGAGCGTTTTCTATAATCTTTTTAAAGTTTGTGTTCCTTCTGTACAAGTGATTAGTATCTTCCAATCCGTCAATACTAAATGTACAATAGTTTGCACGACTTTGCTCTTTGCGCATTACTGTACCTAACTGATACCACCAATCTGTAGTTCTTAAACTTGCATTAGTGTTAACTGCTAGTCCTATTTTAGGATTTATTTGTCTAACATGTTTATAGATATTAGAAAAATCTCTACAAGCACACGGATCACCAAAATTTCCGCAACTTAATATTTTTCTTAAATCTTTTATGAATTGTTCAGGCCATGCATTTACAAATCCTTCTAATGTCCATTCTGTATTAGCAAGAGCTGGATTTTCAAATCCGTCATCCGTATATCTAGGACACATAGGACATGCACTGTTACATTTATCACTAGGTTCCCAGTGTACTTGATCAATTTTACCTTTCCACATTATACTTTCTCATATGTTTCATAAACTTTTTTACAGTGGTTATAAAAATCACTGTACTCCGGAAACGTTTCCAATAAATTTGTTCCCAATCGTTTGTCATTTTCTGTAAAAAATACATAAAAATCTCGCTGTCCTTGAGTTATACGATCTGACACAATAGGATGCGTTTTCATATAGTTTGTTACACGTTTAAACTTTTCGTATTCTTGAGGATTAAACCATTCCATGTTATCGTCAATAAATGATAAAGTATCATCCATATAAGATACAAAACTTTCAGGAAGTATGTTGATCATCCAATGTGGAGGTTCTTTAAGATATGGGACATCAAATCTAATTGCATTTTTTCCATATTCTTTTCTCCATTCAATCATTTTATGCATTAAATTTTTATAATTTGTAACACATAATACATTAAAGGTACACATCAAGCTCGTTTCAAATCCCATACTTAGAGCTTTTTTAAGATTCCGCTCCCAATGTTTCAGTTCTAAACCTGTACGCATATATTCTGCTTGAGGGCCCCATGTATCTATACTAGTAAATAATGTAAACTTTTTAATCTTTTTCTGATCTAGTAAACTTTGTATGCGTGTAAACAGTCTATCAGTTTTGTTAAAACTAACACCAAGATTACTGTTTAGACTTATTTCTAACTGAGGAGCTGGTTCTTTTTCTAACAGATCAAAAAACTGCATAGCTCCAGGATTCATAAGAGGCTCTCCTCCGGTAATCCTTAATGTATGCAAATCTTTACGTAGATCAGGCCACCATTTCCAAAATGCATCAACATAAGGATTATCATCATGCGGACCGTAATACGTTCCGTGTTCAAGAAAATCAATGCCATATTGATTGTATGTTAGATCATAGTTTCCGTGTTTCTTAATCTCATCCATCCAGAGTGTGCTTGCTTGCGGACAGCAATATCCACAACGATAATTACATCCGTTACCAAAACTAACTTCAAGATATCTAGGATTTATATCAGCATCCCAGGGCAATTGAGCAACTTCCTCAATAATAGGCTCCGAATAAGAACTTGCACTATGAAACATTCTATCCGAAAGATGTTCTCCTTCTAAATCTTCAATGTTCCAACAATAATAACACTCTTCAGGCCTGCCGCCTTCGAGCATTTTTTTACGCTGTTGTTTTTTCCATTTAGTATTGTGTAACGCACTAGGATTTTCTGCAATTTCTTCTAAAGGAATATGTTTGGGTCTAGGATGATAACAACTATGATTATCTCCGGTATGTAGATATAGCGTTTCATGTAGCCATTTTTGTGTGCAAAATCCTGGCCCAATTTTATTTAAGCGTTTTGCAACTTCGTCTACTCGTTTATCTCTGCTCATTTATGCCTCATTAATGTTAAGTTATTTACAATTCTCTGTACAATAGTGTGCTATGTTTGGCTGCAATCATTATACCAAGCACGTAGTTCCGGAAATGTTTCTAAGAAATCTTTATTTCTTCTTTGATCTAAACTATCAAAATATATCTTGAAAGTTTTTTTACGATTGTCTAATTCTTGTGTTGACATATTTTTGTAACTTTGTTTCATATGTTCAATATTACGACGCAGTTTATCTATTTCGTATTGTTTAAAACCTAAAAATGTTTTAGAATAATTTTCATCTTCTTGGTTTGCTATCATAAAATCTAAACAATCATCTAATATTGTAGAATATTCAGTATATCCCATAATATTTTCTACCGCCATCCAGTTAGGAAACTGTAAATAAGGAATATCAAACCAAATACGTTGCCTACGTTTTCTTACAAAAGGAGGATGTTCTAAACTTCCCTGTGTAGGAGGAATAATTTCTAATTCTTGTTGATTTGCATATCCAAAATCTTGTCGTAAATCAAGAATCATTTGTAAAAAATCTTTTAACTTTGGGACGCTCATAAGATTAAATGTATTAATAAATGTAATTTCTGTACCGTGCGTTTCGTTTAAAACGGTTTTTACATTTTTTAACATTTGATTAAAGTCTAATCCCTCTCTAACATACTCTGCATGCTCTCCTACAGTATCAACACTTACAAATAAACTAAAATGTTTACATGCAGGAGCAACATACCAGTTGTTATTTGTATTAGGATTAATTTTTTCTTCGTCTTCCCAAATTCTTACTTCTTCAATCTTTTTTAGCTTTGCAATAAACTTATCAAACAAGTCTTGATTAGGCGGACACATATTACTAGTAATACTTAAATCTAGAAATGCATTAGGATTTTCGTCGACATAATCTAACACTTTAAAAGTATTTTTATCCATAAGCGGTTCGCCACCTGTCATTCTAAATACTTTAAGTTCTTTGTAAAGATCAGGCCACCATTTCCAAAATGCTTGTACATAAGGATTATCGTTATTAGATGTTTTTAACGGCATAAGTCCTTTGCGACTTAAACTTTCGATATCATTGTGATAGCCTTCATTTGTGGGTACAGGTCCGTGCTCTTTTATTTCTGATTCCCATGCTGTACTTAAATGAGGACTACAATACACACATTTAAAATTACAGGCTTGATTAAAGTTTACTTCTACGTATCGTGGAATTGCTGTTTTTGTCTCTAATACAGCATCTTGTAATTTGCCTTCCACCCACCATTCAGAACTTCTGTAATGTCTATCACTATAATGGGGACCGTTAGGTGCATCTTCAATATTCCAGCAATATTGACAGCCAGAAGGACGTTTGCCTTCTAACATTTGTTGTCTTTGTTGTATTTTTTCTTCTGTATTATGTAATGTGCTAGGATTGTCATCCAGCTGAGTTACAGGAATAAGATGTGTAGGAGGATGATAACAACTTTGTGTTAGTCCTTGCGGTAAATGTAGACTAACTTGATACCATTTTGCTAGACACATTGAAGAAGAAATAGTTTCTAACTTGTCTTTGGTTGTCTTTACATTGTCGTAATAGTTATTGCTCATTCTGGATCTATAATCAACTGTTCTAGTTTACGATTACGTTTAGGATTTTGATACAAGTGTTTAAAAAACTTGCTTTGGCCAGAAGACAATGGATTGTCAATAGGAATACCAAGTTCACTTACTAATATTTCAGTGTATTTGCAACTTTCGTTATGTATTTGATCTGTTGTAAAATCTGCAAATTCTTCTTTCCATAGGTTATTTAAATACTCAAAATCACGAACATTTACATAATTCCACTCTGTACACATAGTTTTGTACAGTCCTGCTCTAGCACCTAATACGGCCCAGTCGCCATTTTCAACATCTGCGCCTACCATACACCAAACATACAACATATGAAGATTTTTCCAGTGTGCTTTTCCTAAAAAATCTGTCTTATCTACTCTAACACCTCTGTCAAGTGCAAGTTTAACTCCTTCACGGAATCCTGCTCTCCATGCTTGATGAGGAGTAGCATTATTGTGTACAGTTGAATAACAACTATTCATCTGAATATATTGTGCGTCCCAACAAAAATCAACTTGAGCATGCTCATTTTCAGGATCAGCATTTTCGTGAGTTCGCATTTTTAATACATAATCTTTAGGCCAACACTTTAACCCTCCATTGCCGTACATTAAACTATTAATAACATTTTGTCCGCACCAACTTAAAACAGTTTTTTCAAGATTTTTGTGTTCTGAAAAATCTATTTCTTGATTTAAAAAGTTAGCATCAATAATATTATCTCCGTCAACTGTAATAAAACGATCAGTTTCGCTGAGTTCTGCACATGCTTTGTGTGCCGCATCACTGCCTTCTACACCATGAACACGTTTAGCCCACGGAATTTTACTACATAAATCAGCGTAGTTTTCTTCTGCATTAGGTTCGTCGTAACTTAGGTAAATGATGTCATAATCTGTTACACGAAATTTCATTCTTTTATCCTTTGATATACGTAAGACTCAAACTTTTTATCAGTATACAAGCTTATAGGTGTATTGTCAATCTCAAATTTCTCTTTCATAGGAATTTTTACAGTTTTTCTAGCCACTAAATCTGTCATGTTTATTTCTAGTTTTCCATAATAAACGTTAGGATTTCTTTTTTGAGTTATACTAAGTTCAAACATTTCTCCGAAATAGCCTCCAGACAGAGCTTTTTGTAAATCATTACCTATCTTTACAGACCAATATTTGTTTTTTTGATTTTGTTCTATAAGAATATCATAATCACTGACATATGTATCTGGTATTTCGTACAAATAATCATTGATGTTTTTACTATCCAAAATTTCTGCGTAGTTTTTTTTATTCTTTAAAATAAACTGCCTTGTTTTAGGATCCATTTCTACAGAGAAAAACCTTTTAGGTACTTTACCTGTTATAATACTTTCTATGTCTTTATAGTCTACAACAATATACTGACCATTATTTTTATTTTCTATGTTAGAAACCCCAAATACTTCGCCTGTATGTCCGTCATAGTATACATAACTTTTCATTATTCTAATCCTATCATCTTAGCATATCTATCTAAAAACTCTTGCCTTGCAAAACTGTTTTCAGTATAGTGAAATATGCCTTGTTGTAAAGTGTTGCCTATTGTAAGATGTCCGTTTTCAGTTAAGTAGGCACCTACTTTAGTTTGCCAAGTTTCAGCAGGTATCTTCCATCTTTGTATTCTTGTTTTCATATGTACAAACATAGGATATTTAGATTTAGAGTTGTATATTTCTGTATCAATATCTAATATTTTGCTTACAATAGCATACGTTACATCCATGCTTGGTGCTTTAGGATAATGCTCTTTACAATATTGTCCGTAGAACAACTCCCAGTTATTAGATACCAATTCTACCCATTTATAAAATTCATGAGAAATATCACCTTTTCTAAAATAATGAACTGCACTATATAAATTAGGAAGTTTATTTTCTGTAAATGCCTTTCTATAATAATTACTGGTTATTAAATCGTGCCTATACGTGTATGCATTTGATACAAAATATAAATCGTAGTTATTAAGTTCTTTCCAAAAATCATTTAAACTTTGTAGAATAAGTATATCCGTGTCTAATACAATAGTTTCTTCATACGGACTTGCATGATATATTTTCCATCTGTCTGTGGTAGCAAATCTATCAGTATCTTTGTTTGTCCAGGGTATTTCTATAATTTTATCAAATAGTGTTTTATACATTGAAGGGACTTTGTTGTTTGTAATAATACTTACAGGATGCATATTTCCCGATTGTTTAATGCTCATTGCACATAGACAAGCCTGGGCGACATAATCGTCACCAATAGCCATCATTACAAATCCTTTAGACATTTAGGACCTCGTCTATGCATCTGTTAAGACTAAATTTATTCATAACGTGAATATTATGATTTTTAAATTTCATTGGAGTGTATTCTCCTAGATATTTTTCTTTCTCTAAAAGAAATAAAAACTCATTATCTTCAATTTTGAATAAAATATCTTTGTCAGTAGAATAATATAATTTTCCTGGCATTTCTTTAGCAAACTCTCTTCCAGGAATAAATCCATTCATAATATGAATAGCAATACTAAACGCATGATCGTTCCTGTATACTACACGATTTAATTGATATACTTTTTTATAGTGTCCCCAGTTTTCTTGTACATGCTGTACTAGGTCAAAAAATATTTTATTAGTATCTGTTTTTCTAAAAAATATACATGTGGCCCAATAGAAGTCAACACTAGTATCGCTGATATTGTCAAATTCTGAATAGTCTCTAAATCCTGCTAGATCATATGCATTTTTATATATTAAAAAATCATTAGGTTGTTCAAAACACCATTTAAACAAATTGTTGTTTATAATAATATCACTATCTAGTACAATAGTTTCGTCGTACGGTGTAAGATCATATGCTAGTGTTCTGGTTTCATTTTTAAACTCTAATTTTTTTTCTACTAAAGTTCCGTCGTGGTATCTTTTATATGTATGTTTTTCGGTTTTACTAAGTGTGGTATTTTTTGTTAAATCAGATTCTTTCCACACAATCTCAATAATGTTATCAAAAACAGTAGTATAATCATTAAATTCATGTCTAAGGTATTTGCCACTATCAGTTATAATAGTAGTTGGTAAGTTTAAATGTTTTTTAACTTGCTTTGCTAAAAAATAGGCTTGTTTAACATAATCTACTTCTACGTTATTTCTAGCAAATACTAAAACGCCTTGACTCATAGTTCTATTAATTTTTCAACACTTCTACTAGTTTTTAGTTTTTGATATTCGCTGTGGAATTTATTAGTTGCAGTAAAATATACGTCTAATATATTTTCTAAAAAATCTTTGATATTTTCAATACGCACTGGAATATCATTATCATCTATAAGGACAACTGCTTCTCTATTAAGATTTGCAAGAGTGGAGCAAAAACAAATTAGTTCTTTATTAATAGTAAACTTACTACCGCTAGTGTAATAAACTAAATCTTGGTATACAGTTTCTTGAAGGACACGCTTTTGGTTGTTAAGCGTAACCATATAGTTAGAAAAATCAAGTGCTTTTTGTAAACGTTCGTCCATACTTTACTCCTTTAGACTGTTTTATTATAACAGATATAGTCTAAAGTGTCAAGTATTAAAGTCCGCTGATAAGTGTTCCAGTAGGTGCAGGAACATCTACGTAATCGCCAGAAGCTCGTAAATATTCAACATTACTAGCAATAGGCTGAACAACTGCTTCGTCTACCTGGTAAGTATAAGCATCAGGTATTTGATCGTCTCCGATATCGTCATCATTAAACTCTATTAAAAAATAAATTTTATATGCTGTTCCAGCAGGATCGGGAGGGATTGCATCACCTTTAGCTTTTACTGTATAATCGTTTTCTTCATATACAGATCCTACTTCACCTGTTTTACTATAAACTACTTGATAATTTGTAGTTAAATCATAAAATCCAATTTGTGTAGTAGTAATAGTTCGATTAAGATAAACAGTGTCGCCGTCTGCATCGGGATCTTCACTAGTTGTTGCTGTATGGGCAAAACGAATTTCGCCCATATTTGCTAACATAAGATACCAATCATGTTGTTTACCAGCGCCGTCAGGTACAGAAGCGGTCATAATTATTTTTCCGCCTGAATTAAAATAAAATCTTGCTTGATTATATGAACTAAAGTTTACTGAAAATTCATGTGTTAAGTTTGTAGAAAAATTTGTAGTTCTAGTTTGACTAATTAATGCATTTCCTGAAGTTTTTAACGGTAGTTGCTCTGCTTGAGAACCTGCGAGTTTAAATCTTTCAGGGTCTGCGCTCATTGTGCTTACAAGAGATTCGTAATCTACATATCCTTTTTTGTCGCCGTCTAATGGAAGAACACCTGGTGTATCAGTTCCGCCGTCGTCGTCTGTTACAAGATCACCAGACTGAATGTCTGCAATTTCTGAAGGAATAAGTCCTGTTTGATGCACACGGCATGCTACAATATCATTGTATAATTTTTGCATGTCTGTTGCTTCAACTAATTTGACGTTGCCTCCTGGAACTTGTGTACTAGAAACGGTTTGCCCGTATCCTATACTTCCGGTTCCTGTACCGTATACTTGTGCAACTTGAGTTTGCAGGTTGTTATACCGAACAGCGGTTAACAAATCTCCTTGGGCCATAAATCGTACTCCTAATAACTACGTATATTTATACTTTAAGAAAACATTCAATAAGTTTTTCTGAAACTTCTGAATTACTTTCTAATGCAACTCCTACTAAGTCGCCTTGGCCCTCTACACTTGCAAGTCCATCTTGCGCAACAAAAACTTTTTCGCCTTTTCTTACTGGACCTATTACCCTAACAGGTACTCGTCCTTTGAGTGCTATTGCTTGTCCGTCAGCATCTGCGTTCATTAAGTAAGCTGGCTTTTCTGAAATAACTCCTGCTACTACGCTTGCTGGTGTTGCTAGTGCCATTTCGTGCTCTTCATGTTCACACACAGCAACTACTGTACCCACACTGTATTCTGATTCTGTGGTGTATTTTTCTGCTAAGTCAGCATAACTTGCTTTAGTAGCAGTTCCGCGGAAGAAGTTTGCTGTAATGTCGCCGCTTCCGTCCCTTAATGCAACAGTATTAACTCCAGCATTTATGCTCGGACTGTAATTTGTAACGCCGCTGTCTGGTGATAATGAGCCAGATGACGTTGCATATCCATTAAAAGTGTCTGCATAAACTGTACGCCACTTTAAGGTAGTTTCTCCTAAATCAAACGAAGATGATGCTGCAGGATGCATTCCTGTGGATTTAAATAAAACGCTGGTTACTGCTGAACCAGTTTGATTATTCATTCTAACTTTTATTAAATTATTATTTCCTACAGCATTTTGAATAACTACTTGGTTATCATTTTCAATGAATACTTTAAGATCGATTCCGTCGCCAAGTGTAAATCCGTCATCTGTAAATGCCGCAACTCCTGCAAAGTTTGCCGTTCCTGCTAATAGATAATTTGCGGCAGGTTCTCCGCCCAATCTATCAGCATTTGCAGCTGTGCCCCAATATCTATGAGCTGTTGATGTTTCACCTGTTTGATAGTCTGTATTAACAAGAGTTAATCCTTGTTTAACATGTGTAAATCCAGGAATAGCGTTTTCTTGATCAGTTGAATCAATTTCAAAACTATCTGCAGAAACTGTGTATATAGGGTTATTTTCTGAATATGCAATCATTATATTATGATTTACAGCTAGCACATCTCTTACTTGAACTGTAAGCATTTGTGTAATATTTCCAGCTGTACCTTGTGGTCCAACTAGTACATATCCTGCACTGCCTAGTGCATATAGTTGTTCATTAGCAGTGTCCCACCAAAAGTCGCCGACGGTTAATCCTGTTGGGGCTGTTGCAGAAACTTCGGCTCCGCCTGTTGTGCGAAACTTTGTACCATCGTAAAATTTTAACTTTGAACTTCCGCTGTCATACCAAATTTGACCGCTAATTGCTTTAGGTGGTGCATTTGCACTTGAAAAGTTTTCTAACAAGTATAAAAAGTTTTCGTTTTGAATCTCACCGTAACCAGCATAATTTTTACCGATAAACTTGAGATCAGTAGTCTGATCTACTGTTCCGTCTTCTACCACCGTTATCGGTGTGTTATTATAACGATCTATTTGATAAGCCATGTTTCATTAACCCCTAATATACATGTATTTATTCTTAAACGCTTGATGTTAAGTCTTGATCAAACTCCCACTGATTTGATCCATTGACTGTAAAACGTTTTAATCCCCTCACAGGTGATAAGTTAATGGTACCTGTTGCGTCCACACCTTGTGATATACTTTCTACCACAGTAACATTATTGGTACCATTACTGTCAACTGCTCGAGTTTCTTGAACAACAGTTCCGCTAGTGTTCGGTGAAGTAGAAACTGTAACTTCAATACCTGTTACTGCTACAGAAGTATATGACGTAGTATGTACTATTGCTACAGTACCTATTTCTTTATTAGCAGCCGGGAAAATATCATTTAGTACTAGTGCTATCTGTGTGTTGTTTAATCCTGTAATATCCATGCTAAATGCTAAAGGAGTGCTATTGACTAAATTATCAACATATCCTTTAGTTGCAGCATGTGTATTTGCCGTAGGTGCTCCTACATTTGTTATTTGATTGCTGTTAACATTAACAACACCATTTGGATTTATATTGATGTCGCCAGTTGTTGTACTAATAGTTTGATTAAATAACCTCATTCCACCAGCATTAATATCAGGAACAGTTCCTAGTGAAGTTAGTGCAGGAGCACTTGTGACATTATATAATGTAGTTTCATCTAACATTAAACTATTATCAATATAATATCCTTTATTACTAGGAATATTAACATCAGTACTTAACTCCCATGCATCATTAGCGAAGTTCCAAGTAATAGTCTTATCATCGCCTTGCACTTTTACAATAATACCAGCGCCGTCTGCCTGCGCTTCTGTTATCATTGTGCTATCATCAGTAATACCTAGTTCAATATTTTTGTCAGCAATTCTTAGTATAGTACTATCAACACTTGTAGTTGTGCCTTCGACAAGTAAATTACCTGTAATTCTAGCATCACCGTTAACATCTAACGTATGAGCAGGCGTAGTTGTGAATAGTCCAACCCGTTCTGTTTGAGCGTCTACAAATATTGCATCTTTGATAATACCTTCTGCATTTATTCGTATAGAATAATCTTGGTTTTTAAGTCTATTTTCTGCAACAACTGTTGTACCGCTGACTTTAATGATATGATTAGAGCCTGTTCCAATAGTTAGTCCATCGTTGTTATCAATAAACAACGTACCTGACATGGTTCCTGCTCTGTCTGCTGGCACAAACTGATCAGCACTAATAATTTCGCCGTTTTGGTTAATAACATTTTGTGCTAGTTTAGCAGTACCGTGAAATATAAATCCTTCTTCGTCTACAAAATTGAAGCCTTTTTTAACATTGCCGCTAAACGGAATGCTCGCAGCTACACTTGGTGTAAACTCTGTATTAGACAAAATGGCAACTAGTTGTCCTGCAAGATATAAATCAGCAACTACCCGATCTCTTTCTAATGTATCTTGTATAGTTCTAACTCTAAATCCACTGAGTCCTTGTTGTGCTGTATAAATAGGTCCTGCTAATATGGGTCCTGAACTCGGACTTGTTGCAAAAAATAATTGTTTAGTAAATGGATTGATATACAAATCGCCTTCTGTAAGAGTAGGTGTAGTTGTACTTACAATAGGTGCACCTGCTGTTTCAAAATTAGAACCGTTATATATTTTAATCCTGCCAGTATTTGTGTCGTACCAAATTTGTCCTTCAATTGGATTACTAGGTGCAAACCCAGCTGCAAAATTTTCTAACAGTTTAACAAAATTTTCATTAAACTGTTCACCAAATCCTACATAGTTTCTTCCTACTAATGTAAGATCTGTAGAATTTGTATCAACTATTCCGTCAATTAAGTCTACAAGTAAACTTCCGTCGCTTTTGTTAATCTGATAGCTCATTATTCTATAACCCCAGTGAATATAATGTAATTAACTGCTAAGAACGGATTCATAACATCTATTGCAGTTCCTAGATTTTTTACAGTATTTCCGTCTATTGTAGTAGTATCTGCAAGAATTCCTCCAGATGTCGGATACCCTTGTCCTTGCGTTGCTTCTGTAGGGTCTACACTTGAAGGCTGTGGTACAGAACTTGCAGGCGAAGTGCCATCGCCTGTAACTTTAGGATCGGCACTCATAGCAAAAAACTGTTTTACAGGACCATCTTCGACATCTGATTGTAAAGTGTGTTCGTGTTCTGGCAGATTTTCTAGATCAATTATAACATCTTCACTGCCTGATCTATTACCTAGTTCGCTTGCTCTCGCGCCTGTTACTACACCTGCAGCTGTTCCGCCCATGTTATCTAAACCTAATGGCATTCTTCCTCTAAAGTCTGGAAGAGCAAATTTGTCTGCACTAGGACTGTCTTTAAAATTATATCCTATAACGTTGAATAGAATTGAATATAGTTCGTCATCTACTTCTCGACCGTCACAAACTAACCAAACTCCGCCATTCCATAATACTCTACCGTCACTAGGAATAACTCCTGCATAAGGAACAATAGATCCGGGCGGAGTTATTGGTACTAGAGTTAGTAATGTTCTTGCATTTATTTTTTTAAGTCCAGGACTAGCTCCAGTAATTCTGTTTATAATAAATTCATCATTAAAATTACCAGAAGTAACAGTTGTTTTATTTCCAATAAATGTATTAGATATAGAGGTTGTAAAAGTTTTAGTATTTCCTCCGGTTGAACCATCAAATGATATAGGATTAGCTGTAACATCGCCTGAAACTAAAAATGATGTTGCACTTGTTAATCTGTTTGCTCTTGTAGCAGTTCCTGATAATGACCCTACAACATCACCTTCGACATCGCCTATGAATTTATTTGCATAAGCATTTCTATATTTTAATAATTGTGATCCGATATCTCTTGTTAAAGTACCGTCAGGTAAAATATCGGTAAATGTTGTTGTGCCTGCAACATTTAAGTTGCCGCCAACATATAAATTTTGTGCAACACCCATGCCGCCTTTGGTTACAATACTTCCTGAACCAATAGTAGTGCTAGGAGTTACTCCGTTTACAATAATTGATTCACTTATTTGTATACTGCCTGTTACATCCAAGGCTTGTGCAGGATTTTGATTATTAATACCTACATTTGTTGAACTGTCTACTTTAATAACAGTTTTGTTTACTCCGTCGTCGTTCACGCGAATGTCAATTGCTGCACCGCTAGTGTTATGTTGAATAATTGCAGATTCGCCTTCAACACCAACCGTTAATTGTCCTCCAGAACCTACTAATAATCCACTATTATTTTTAATCCTAAATTGATTGTTTGTTGTAGAAATAACATCACTACGTAAAAAGTTACTAGCAAGAATAGTTTCTGCACCGACTAATAAATTTTCTGCTTTTTCTGCCGTTCCAATTAATTTAGGAATGCCACTAGCTCCAAATGTATTGATACTTAAATTAATACCTGTTTTTAAACTTGAAAATCCTGGTATAACTGTTTTAGGAGTAAATGCTTCCGCACTTACTATAGCAACAGGAACTGCGTCTATTTCAATTCTAATAATACTGTGTTCTAAGTTATCAATACCTAAAATTCGTTCCGGAGTTGCGCCTGTAGCAAGACCATCACTAAATTGTGGGCCTACTAATGTCCACCCAGAACCTGTAAACAAATACAGTTGTTGGTTATCTGTATCAGTCCATAAATCACCAGTTACACTAGCACTTGCTTCAGGTTGAGTATCTCCTTTTTTAAGACCGCCTGCTGCAACAAATTCTGTAGAATTATAAATTTTAAGTTGCGGAGACGACGCATTAGAATCGTACCATAACTGCCCTTGCACAGGATTACTAGGTTCAGTAGGACTTGCAAAATTTTCTAATAAATGTAAAAAGTTTTCTGCAATAGCTTGCCCGTAGTTTGTTACTTGTCTTCCTGGAAACGATAAGTCTGTTTGTTGATTTGTAGTGCCGTCTTCAATAACAATAGTACCGTTTTCGATAGCATTTGTAAAACTAATAGTATATGCCATTTATTATACCCCCGACAAGCTCTGAATACGCACTGTATAATCAATTTGTATTAGACGATTTAATGATTTTTGAACTGGATGGAAGATAACATGAGTTAGTAATCTGCCAGTTCCTGCTGAATCATATGCTCTTAATCCTAATTCGTCAAATACATACAAACTGTCACTGCTAGTAGCAGTGTCAAATGCATCTTGTCCATTAGGCTCGCTGTAATCTAATAAACAACTAACAACTACGTCAGTGTAATTTGTGCCACTTACATGCCTTGTTTCAATTTTGTTACGAACTGGATCAACGTTGTTAACACTTCTGTCATCTACAATCTTGCTGTAAGTTTGATTATATAAACTAGCATTTGTACCTGTACTATTAGGTGTTAGATATGTAATAATTCCTGTTTCGTCAACGCTCGTGCCGCCATTTCCAAAGCTCATTTCATGAATCCAACTTTCGCCAGCATTTGCAATACTCTCAGCAAGACTTATGCTCATGTTTTCATAATGAATAGCGTTTCTTTTATTGACATATTCGACATCGGATTCAGGATCAAAAATCCTTATATGTCCTTGTATCAATAAACTCTGTGAATCTTGTATTTTGTCCATTTTAATTCCTTGCTATCGTATTTATTAAGGTAAGTCAACCTCTACAGATCTTATAAATCTTGCTACTTCTGTGTCTGCATTTCTTAGAGAAGTTCCAGGTAGTGCAAACGTTTTTCCTGTCTTTTTAACAAACTGTATTCTTGCGTTTGTATTTGGTGTGTTAATAAACGTTACAGTATTGGCTGAAACATCTACTGTGTACTCTGCAGGCAGGATCGTATCGCCTGCAGGAGAATCTTGATCTATTGTATAATCATATACTGCAATGTCTTGCTTGCGAAGTCTAGTTCCTCCTACAAATACTTCTAACTCATCTATGCTAGAAATATCAAATGTAAGATTATATGTATTTACTCCTGTATTTTCTGGAGTTTGTACAACTGTGACGTCTTTGTAAGGAATAGTTTCTGTAATACCTTGATTGTAAACTCTGGTGTTTGCAGAATGTATTTCTTTGACTCCTGTGCCTAGTGTGCCGCGTCTAAGCTGTCTTAAACGATTATCTTGAATAACAAAATACTCAATACGCTCGCCGTTGATAAACACTACACCAGGAATGTTTTTGGCCTTATTAGGCTCTGGTAGTCCTTCAACTGTGTCTAGATCAATCGCAGTATCATACCAGTTTAGATCCTGAGACAATCTATAACGATATGTGTCGTTTAGACGCTTGTAATGTGTACGATTAAGCATGTCTTTGAATATTCTATATCCAAACTTACCAGACACTGCTGTGCCTCTAACCTGCATAATGTCAACAACATCCGTTTGTGCTAGGTCTTTAACAATCTTGACATACTGTCTATCATCTGTTAAAGTGTAGTCTTGATTAGGTGTTAAACGTTCACCGTTGACCATTGCAAATATATATTGAACATCTGTAGCAGGTTCTGACAGTTTAATCAACCCATTGGTTAGACTTAAATATTCTCTGTAGTCTTCTTGGCTTGGATCTAGTGAAATCTTAGAAACAACTTCTAGGTTAAATCTATCAAAGTTTTGTAGATCGTGATTTGTAAATGTTAATATACGTATTTCTGCATCTTGCGCAGGAGCAGTGTTAAACTGTATTGCGTTATTAACAACAGCATATTCTCCTGTGTCAATGTATACTTTTAATACATCTCCGTCTGTGCCAATACCTGCCGACAGTGTAACACTTGAGTTTGCGCTGTTCCATCTGTATTCAACGTTTTTAACAAGTGCAACATCGTTCAAGTAAACACTTACAAACTCATTTGTAAGTGTTGATGGTTCTTGCTGATACTGTCTTAACACATATTCACGTGTATTTGAACTAGCAGCAAATGTTTCATTGTAGTCGCTGTAAAGAACTGTGTCATCTACAAATACCAACATGTTTTGTTCAACAGGTGATTTGTATAACGGAATGTTATCCAATGCATAAGTTGCAGTGCTTCCGTCTCCTAGTTCAATCTGTTCCGAAACAACACTGTAAGATTGTTCTTCTCCAGCAAATACACTGTAGCGAATGATTCTGCCAGCCGCAGGTGGATTATCAAATCTCAATACCAGTCTACCTTGTTCTTCACCATAAGTGTCGTCTGCTTCTATAAGTGTAATAGGTCTAGGCTCTCCACTCACTGTTGCATAAACTTGTAGATCTGCTTCAAAAGGAACCTGTGTGATATAAGTTGTTACATCTTGTTCTGCTGTAAACTCACCTATGTCATAAATGCTTTGCCCAGCTACATCCATTAATACAATGCTTATTAGGTTTTCTCCTGCAACAATACCATTGCCTGTTGATGGTAATGTTACTGTTTGATCGGCGAAACTAAATGTAATGTCTTCTGGATTTACAACAGTGTCGTTGATCTTTGCAAATACACTCGTTGTATTTGCAGGGAAGTTGGTTATTGTAAACTCTGGATCGTAAGGATCTACTTTAAATGTATACACATACATTTGACTAGATCCATTGCCAGGACGATCGTAAACTTTAATATCTAATGTATCTACAACATGTCCTGGAACAACTTCTTCTGCGCCTGTGGTGTTTCTTGCTGTAACTAGACCGTCGCCGTCTACAATAATATCTTCTGCACGTAAACCTGTGGCTGTAGCATAGTTTAAATCTCCTCCACTGAGTTGAGTATCATAACTAGTAGGATCAGGTTTAATACTTCCGTCACTGGTGATTTTTCTTACAACAAAAACATCGTTTGCAGTATTTGCAATATCATAATCGTCTAGATCAACATAGTCAGTAACGCCGTCGCCTGTAATGCTAGGCATTAAAGCATCTGTGTTTATTTGGTCTTGTGTGCCGTAATTAGGATCATCTATGCGGACACCGTTTTTATAAACATTATATACAACATTGTTTTCTAATACTGTGCTTAGTTGCAATCTAATAGTACTACCGTCTAATGTAAATACCTCATCTTCGTAGGTAGTGTCGTACTGATCCCATGTACTAGTATACCAGCCATCGAGCTCTGTCATCCATCCAGATCCGCCGGCAAAATCAAAACTTGTTATTTCAACACCGGCATAATCAACACCGTCCATTAACTGTGGCAAATCTTTACCTAATTGTCCAGTTGCAGGATTATAATAATGTTGAATCCTATCTTCTGCAGAAAGAACGCTGATATCTTTATTATATGTAACTACAATCTCACTGCCTAATGCTGGAGGAGTAACAAACTCAATAACACCAATCTGTCTAGTATAGCCTAACGTAGTGTCTTGTTTGTTTGTGTAAGCATAATTATTTTGAAGTATTTCTACATCGTTAACTTTTACATCAATCTTAGTAATGTCAAAACTAATAGGCCATCTTAGATAAAACACTGTTTGATTAGTTCCGCCTACAAATGTATCAACAGTTTGTATTGTATTAATCTTATACTTGCCTTGAATTCTATCAAATTTTAATGCAATCTTGTTAGATCTAACAACGTTATCGCCTATAATAGCAGTTGCTCTTGCTGCAACGCCGCCTTCGTCTAAACCACCTTCTAGTGTAATAACAGGTGCTTTTGTAAATCCGTTACCAGCATCTATGATTTCTATTGCTGTTACTTTACCCTGGCTTACAAATGCCACTGCCTTTGCTGTTGTATCAACGTCAAATACTACCTGAGGTGCTTGAAGATATCCGCTTCCTACATCTGCTAATTTAATATCAATTAACTGGAATTTATTATTTTCTCTCCATGCAAGATCAGGATAAGATAGCGCACCTTCGGTAGGACTTGTAATTTCTCCGTTACTGTAAATAAAGTTTCTAGGAACTATTTTATCTAAACCAGCATTGTAGTAAGGTGCTAGATCAAAATCACTTACAAAATTAGACGAAGTGTCTATGCTGTTGTAAGAACTTAAGAACTCTCTAACCTTTGTTCTAAATGGTTTTGCTTCCTTTATATAATCTTCGTAATTTTCTAAGTTATCATTTTCAAAATTAACTTTTTGTTGTAGTTCACCTACATTATGTTGTGCTTTAACAAAACTAGTTTTAAATGCCCAATCTAAATAATTTTGTTCTGCAAACGCATATCTAATGCTAGCAAAAAATAATTCATTATAATGAATAGCAAGATTATCGACAAAGATATAATCTCTTAAAGTCTCAAGGATAATTCTAGTTTCTTGTACAGGAAGATTATCATAGAATGTAATATCAAATGTATCACTATCGTAACCAATCTTATTAGCTTCTGTATCGTATAATGTATTTTTAAACTGTATGGTTCCGTTTTCTCGTCCAACAGTTTTAAAATTCACTGTGTAATCTACATTTTCTTGATCATCTATTTGTTCAAGAAGTAACCAACCTCCGGAGCCAATATTGTTAATTTTAACAATGTCTCCAACTGTTGACTCTGTGAAATTTAATTGATAACTTTCATCTACTACATAATCAAATTTTGTAAATTCGTTGTATCCGGTATCATACCAATCAATATAGTTCCAATATTGTTCTGTATCGTATTGTTGAGCAGTAGATCTTTCCCACTGTTCTAATACAAAATTACGCTTGTAAAGTGTCCATCTGCCTCGAGATGTACTATCACTGTTTACTAATACTGCAAAATTTCTAACAGTTATCGAAGTTGTATTATCATACTTGGAGCCGCCATCTAAAACTGTAACGCTGGTTATTGATCCGTTGTTGTTTAATTCAAATTCAAATACTGCGCCGTTACCTATACCAGTTATTTCATAAGAAGGTGTACGTAAATAGCCGCGTCCAGGATTTACTATATCTACTCGTGCAATAACTCCTTCAACTATTACTGGTTCAAGTATTGCTGTTTCTAATCTTGCAGTTCCTACAAATTGTAATTCTTCGTACGAATCTAAAATTAAATCATATAAATTAGACGATGCGTACGGTGCTGGTTCTTTTTCAAATAGTCTATCTAAATTAAAATCATCAACTACTAAATTATCTGCTAAAACTAAATTAACACGTTCTATTACTTGTTTTAGTGCTTCGACACGATTTACAAACATACTCTGTCTAGGAGTATTAGCTACACCGTATTGCTGTTTAGCTTTTAATGTTGGATCAGGAACGACTCTATCAAATGCATCATAACCTACTAAGCTATCGAACCATTTCTGTTCAATATCTGCGTTAGGTCTACTAGTTTCTAATCCTTCTGTTAAAATTTGATATTGTGTGTGAATATTTTTACTAGTATCGTCTATGGTCCAATATTGGAAATTTATAGCGATATCTTTATCTGCTAATAGTCCGTCACAATTATGAACAACAAATTTATCATCTTTTAATAAACTTATAAACTTATAACCTTGAGCTCGAGGATTTCTAATCAAGTTTTCTACTTCGTTACAGCTTGTTGTTCTATTATTTTTATTTGGTATAGTTACTTTATTTGTGACCCAGAAGTAATATTTGTTTACAAATCTCTGTGCTACATCGTCGAATAAAGATTTTTGAACATATACAGTGTCTCCGTATTTAGGAGTACCGCTTATGCCATTATCTAATCCTTCTTCAGTATCAGCAAGTTCTATCCATTCACTTGGAATATAATCAGATTCTACCCATTCACAAATTTCTATATCGGTTCCTTCAAAAAGAATATTCCAAGAATTTGATTGATATATAGAGTTGCCCTGGTACGGATTAATCCACAATGAAGTACTTAAATTCCACCATAGTTGTCCTACTTGTGATTCTCCCCAAGTTGACAACGGATCTACAGTAACTTCTGCTGTTCCTACTGAATATACTGCCGGATCATAATGCGTTTTATAAGAAATATTTTGATCTGCAATTCCAGAAATTTTTCCTTGTATAGGATCAATAAAATCTAATCTTTCTACTAATTGATTAGTAACTGTGTTATATAAAAATATTCCTTTTATTTTTTCAAGATCTACATTATCGTGCGGAAGTCTTAAGGTATTAATACACTTAGAATTTCTTTCTTTTCTAAAATCTTGTATTAATCCTTTAAAAGTAGAATTATTTGTATACGTTGGATTCCCTACATATATATGATTATTTTTATACAGGACCTGTTCTCCAAATCTTGTAATATCATCTATGTCTGTTTCTAACGCTTGGGCAAACAAATAAGTAGTGTCTATTTTTTCAAATACATAAACACTTCCAACATTTTTCTTTGTTTTATTGAAAGTAGTAAATCCATTATCGAATATAGTTTCTTGTTCTGCTAAAGAACTTGTCGGATCTAAAACGTATTCTGTTCCGTAAATGGATTCAGAAAATTCTACAAGATTACTATGTACATTAAATGAAGTGTCTAATATAATATCACCATTAGTACTAGTTACTGCAATGCTATCATTTTGAGCAGAAACATTTGATCCAAATTGCTCGTCGACTTCTATATTAATACTGGTTAATTTTTGTAGTAATGTAAATCCTGAATCTGAAGATTGATAGACACTAACCGCACCTTTATTGTACACTTCATTATTATCATTTGTAAAATCGTTATAAGGTTCGCCTACTGCTAAAGTATGGCCGTCTGGACTTAAACTAATACTTGTACCAAATGCTGTGTCAGCAGTATCTGCATCGATAACTTGATCAAGTATAAATTTGCCGTCTTGTCTTCCATACACAACTAATGTTCTGTCTGTAACACTGTCTGTTAATTGTTTAGCAACAACACAAACAAGAATATTGCCTGTTTCATCTACATCAAATTCATCAGCAAATCTTAAAATGTCTAAATCTTCACGAATACTGTAATAAGCATCGTCGCCTATAGATACTTGTGCATTACTAGGTAAGTATCCTAGGTAAGAAACAGGGTCAGTAACTTCTATCCAATCGTTTAAATTAAATGAATTTCCAGGAGAAATATTTGTAACACTTGTAAATAATTTGTCTTGGTATGTTACAATTTCATCAATTCTATAAAATACTAAATCGCTAAATTCGCCTCTATAATTTTGAGCTCGATCTAATATATAATCAGTTTCATCTGTGTGTTTAACAAAAAATAATTTTCCTATTCCGCCGGCAGCGCCTACAAAGATATTAGTTGTATTTCCATCTTTTGCTATTTTAACTTTAGATCCTAGTTCTAGTCCTTGTTCCGTTTCCGGTACAATATAACCATTAATCGGGATAAAACTTGTACCTGATTTTTCATATACAAAATATGCACCTTGGTCGGTGTATCCTTGATCACTTGTACCTAAAACAGTTAGAGGAATATTATAAACTTGTTCCCAATCGTTATTGTTACTAGCTGGTCTATTAGGCTCTCTAGGCTCTCCTAGCACAGTTATGTTATCATAGAACCAGTACTCACTGTCTGCAATACTAGGACTTGTGGCTAGATTAAAGTTTCCATTTGGATTTTCGACAACAAACAACGGTCCAATATCTGCGTTAGCTAGACTAGTTGCTACAACATCTCCTATTTCTTGAAGGACGCCTACTTGAATATAATCTTTATAAAAGATAGTAGTGTCGCCGTTATGATCGTTACCGTTTAACCAAGTACCTGAAACATTTTTTACATAGATTCTAACGTCGTTAAAATCTCTTTGATAAAACATTACTTCAGCTGTTGCACCAGTAGTTCCGTCTTGAACTATTGTTCCGCTTCCATTATCATCATAGTTACTTGTTATAGGGTTATACTGATATCGAGGAGTCGGCTCAAAAGGCAAGTTATTAAAAGGATCGAACACTTCATTTGTATAATCAATATAACCGTCCCATATATCAAATATTTCATGCTCGCCATTAATATACTCAGGATCTATTTTTGCAAGCCCTAGATTAGTTGACGCAGGTACTTGTAATTTAAAATTATCGCCTATTGTTTTTTCTGAGCTTAAATCTAAAGTTGTGCGAACCGTCCAAAACGGTGCATTATAAACTCTTCTAGTACCTAAATTATCACCATCATACGTTAATTGAGCTAAGAAGCTGGCTTGTTGATTTAAGTTTTCTTGTGGTTGATTCTCAACCACATTATCTAGAATATTGTAATAGTTAAACGGATTTCTTGTATCGGTATCAAGCAAATAATCTACAAAAATTAAACCTTTACCTTCGTCAGTTTTGTCTCCAGTCGGAACTTCATAACTAGGTGTTGATATCATCCAGAATCCATTAGTCGAAGTGAAGGTATCTGTAAATTGTTCCACGTATTCGCCTACTAGTAATCCATTATCTAAATCAATTCTACCTGTTGTAGCAAATCGACCGCTAATGTTTTTTAAATAAATTAAAGAAGTATTAATTATTTCTTTAACATATGCAACTTCGCCGCTGGCGATATCACTATTAACTATGTTTCCTACAGAAACAGAATTATCTGTATTAGATACTAATAATATTTGCTCAATTCTTTCTTGAATTACATGTGTTGCTGTTATAAAATTAGAATCAATTTCTGGAATAATACCTTGGAATGGTTCATAACCAAA
>Ga0209138_1000112_pt1 | contig 78081 bp, 76 predicted proteins | sample SaaInl3SG_22_DNA_FD_184645 | JGI IMG/M metagenome (GOLD analysis project Ga0209138, IMG submission 184645) | Marine microbial communities from expanding oxygen minimum zones in the Saanich Inlet - ESP_153SG_22_DNA (SPAdes) (version 2) | ecosystem: Environmental > Aquatic > Marine > Intertidal...
ATAAACTCTTATGTTTTCAACTTTTATAATCCCCATTATTAAATTTTTAGTTTCACAAAAGTAACATTTATACTAAAGATATATTAACAATCTTTTTAATTGATTAATTTTGTGATTAAATTTTACTCAGAACAAAACGATCTATGGCGACAGAGCACAGTAAACCCTTAAATTTTATAGAACAAATTGTAGAAGACGATTTGAAAAACGGTCTAGGTAAAAAGGATTTACGATTTCGTTTCCCGCCAGAGCCCAACGGTTACCTTCATATTGGTCATACAAAAGCCATAGGAATAAGTTTTGGATTAGGTGAAAAATACAACGCTCCAGTTAATCTAAGATTTGATGATACTAACCCCACAAAAGAAGAGCAAGCTTACGTAGATGCCATTAAAGAAGATATTTCTTGGCTAGGCTATAAGTGGGAAGAAGAATGCTACTCGTCAGATTATTTCGATCAACTTTTTGATTGGGCTGTTTTAATGATTAAAGACGGAAAAGCCTATGTTGATTCACAGTCAAGTGAAAGCATGGCAGAACAAAAAGGCACCCCAACTCAGCCTGGCGTAAATGGACCATATAGAAATAGAACAATAGAAGAAAACCTTAAGTTATTTCAACAAATGCGCAACGGAGATTTTGATGCAGGAACCCATGTGCTTCGCGCAAAAATTGACATGAAACACACCAATATGTTGATGCGCGACCCCATCATGTATAGAATTTTACATGCCTCGCATCACAGAACAGGAACAAACTGGTGCATCTACCCAATGTACGATTGGACTCATGGCCAAAGCGACTTTATAGAACAAATTTCTCATTCTTTATGTTCTTTAGAATTTAAACCACATCGCGAATTATACAATTGGTTTAAAAATTGTGTTTTTAATTATAGCGCTCAAAAATATCCCAAACTTCCCAAACAAAGAGAGTTTGCACGATTAAACCTAAATTATACCATTATGAGTAAAAGAAAATTGCTCAGACTGGTAGAAGAAGGTGTTGTTTCTGGGTGGGACGACCCAAGAATGCCAACAATTTCTGGTTTGCGCAGGAGAGGGTATACACCAAAGTCCATTAAAAAGTTCATCAGTACTGTTGGTGTTGCAAAACGCGACAATATTATTGATGTATCATTACTTGAATTTTGTGTTCGAGAAGATTTAAATAAAACCGCCCCAAGAATTATGGCAGTTTTAGATCCAGTTAAATTAATAATTACAAATTATCAGAGCGATAAAACAGAGTTACTTGATGCAGATAACAACCCTGAAGACCCAAAGTCAGGAAGCAGAGAACTTCCTTTTTCTAAAACACTCTATATTGAAAGAGACGATTTTAAAGAACAAGCAAACAATAAATATTTTCGCTTAACAATTGGAAAAGAAGTTCGTTTAAAAAACGCATACATTATAAAAGCGGAATCTGTTGTAAAAGATGAAAAGGGAAAAATTCAAGAAATACACTGTACATATGATTCAAAAAGTTTGAGTGGAAGCGGAACAGAAGAAAGTCTTAGAAAAGTAAAAGGAACACTACACTGGGTTTCTGCGGCTCATGCGATAGAAGCAGAAGTTAGGGAATATGATCGCCTATTTTCTCATGAAGCACCAGACAGTCAAGAAGAAAGCTTTATGACGTTTTTAAACCCATCTTCCTTAAATCAAATAACAGCTTTTGTAGAGCCAAATATTTCAAATGTTCAACCTAACGATCATTTTCAGTTTCAGCGCATAGGCTATTTTTGTGTAGATAAAGACAGTACACAAACAAAAGTAGTGTTTAACAAAACCGTAGGACTTAGAGATAGCTGGGAGAAACAAAAACCAAAAGCTAAGGTTTATCCAAAACCAAACAACCAAAAACATGAACGCAAGCCGATTGATGTTGTAAAACAACTCGGAAAAAAATACACCAATTTACCAGAAGATAAACAGCTAAAAATAAAAACAGAAATAATACAATTATCAACAGGTGTTCTTTATGAAGAATTAGAACCACTCTTTGGTACAGCTACCAAAAAAGTAGGAACACGTATTGCGGTGATGATTGTACTGAAAGAACTTCTTAAAAAAGGCCAAGATAGAAATCAGCAGATAGATGAGTTTATAGAAAAAGCCTCTACAGATAGTAATGAATTACTAAGAAAAGAGGCTTTAACCTCATAGGTTGAATAGGCTCTACGCTATTCTCCTTTCTTCTTCTTTTGATTTTTCATTGCCTCTCCTATTTGATTGCTTGCGGTAAAACTAGCCACCATGTCGTTTAGCATATTACTTCCTGCTTGAGGAGAGTTTGGTAACAAGATTAAATTGCTGTTTGATTCACCCCCAATAGACTGAAGCGTGTCATAATGTTGTGTCACAACAATTAGCGCTGAAGCTTCTTGAGAGTTAATTCCCACTTTGTTAAGCACCTCAACAGACTCCTCTAAACCACGAGCAATTTCACGCCTTTGATCTGCAATACCTTGTCCTTGAAGGCGTTTACTTTCTGCTTCAGCCTTTGCTTTTTCAACGATCAAAATTCGCGCAGCATCACCCTCAAATTGGGCAGCAATTTTTTCACGCTCAGAAGCGTTAATCCTGTTCATTGCTTCTTTTACTTGAGCATCTGGATCAATATCTGTTACAAGGGTTTTAATGATGTCGTATCCGTAATCCATCATGGCTTCGTTTAGCTCTGTTTTTACAGCAATAGCAATGTCATCTTTTTTAACAAAAACGTCGTCTAGCTTCATTTTTGGCACTTCAGCACGCACGACATCAAAGACATAAGAAGTGATCTGTTCGTGCGGATAATCTAATTTATAAAATGCTTCATAAACTTTTTCTCTTACTACTTTGTATTGAACAGAGATTTTTAAACGAACAAACACATCATCTAAAGTTTTTGTTTCAACAATAACATCGAGTTGTTGAATTTTTAAACTCAATCGCCCAGCGATTCTATCAACTAAGGGAATTTTGAGTTGAAGGCCAGAATGCCGAATGCTTTGGAATTTCCCAAATCGCTCTATAATAGCAGCGGTTTGTTGCTTTACAACAAAAAACGCCGCAAATAGAATGAGTGCGCCAAAAAAAAGAAAAGGGTACATAAAAAGTGACATAAGAATTTGATTTTAAATTTGATTAGTTATAAATATAGTAAAATTGGTGTTAAATCAATTACAAAAAAGTGGGTGCTTTTTCAACAAGCTCTATTCCTGACTTTATGAGGTGAGTGATTTCGGGTTTGATTTTTATCAATCTTTCTAGGTAGTTTTTTATTTTCAAACCCAAAGGAGTATCATTTGTAAGTTCAAAAAGCTCTAAGGGTAATAGCCAATCGTCAGGGTAATTTTCTTTTAGAGAAGAAAAAACAGACTCTAAACTATCTTTTGAAAACTGACCAGACATTCTACAGTCTCTTACATTTTGGTATAGGTTTTCCAACTCAATTTCTTTTTTTGTTTTCTTTACTTTGATTGTTTTAGTTTCAGAAACAGAGTAAAGCTTAGGGAAAGAACCACTATCTGCAGCTCCAGCAAAAGCAGAGGTGATTTCATTTCCAATAGCCATATCAAAGACACCATATTCTGGTTTAAAAAGAACCTCTTCACCATAAGTCACTGTGCAATCTTCTAGCTGAATAACCATAATTTTTCCTTTTACATTTCGTATACCAGTGATGTTTAAACCCTCTACTTTAATCCCACTTTCAAACTCAAAAGACAGGCGCTCACCATCATATAAATTATAAGCTTTCAAGTCCACAGGGGTCATGTTTTCAATTGGAAGGTTTACGCTTTTTAGCATTCCAAGTGGGGAGCTATATCCATGCTTATGGGTTTCAATTCCGTGGCCGACTAATTCTTTATCGCGGTAGGCCAGGGCTGTAGGCCCTTCAGTTTTAAAATAAATAACGTCATTGTCGTCATTTAAGATTAACTCTACAAATACGCCAGAAATTTGTAAGCCTGTACTTAGTTCTACAGTTCCAACCGTCTTGGAGTTAATTAGCTTTTGCAGACCCTTGTAACCACCTTTTCGTACACTTAGTGTATTGGCAAATTCTTCTAAAACTTCCATCAAATAAGCAAAATCTGGCGTCACATAGAGTTGCGGTTGCGGTTTTGTAATATCAAAGCCTTTTTTTACTACTTCAATAGAATATGGAATTTTTTCAACCTTGTCACTCATACACCATTGGCTTTCACCAATGGAAGATAAAAGCCCAGCACCATAAATTTTTGGATTATCCATGCTTCCAACCAATCCATATTCTACACTCCACCATTGCATATTTCTTATTTGAGCCATTTCTGAGAATTCGTGGTTTTGGTTCTGTAGAACATTAACCGCTTTTTCAGCAGCCAAGATTTCGCTTTCTTTGACACCAGGAGCTTCTTTCAAAATCGATAGTTTTCGTACAGCTTCGTATAAATCAATATCATACTTAGATAGAATTGCTTTTGCACCAATCTCGCCAAGACGTCTTAAAAATTCTGCATAATCTGGGCTGGCAATTATAGGGGCATGACCGGATGCTTCATGTATAATATCAGGAGCAGGTGTATACTCAATATGCTCTAACTGTCTGATGTCTGAAGCTATAACGAGCACTTTATTGGCTTGAAATTCCATAAAAGCATTTGGAGGAATAAAACCATCAACAGCAACAGCCGCCCAGCCAATTTCTTTCAGAATTCGGTTCATGCCATAGATACTAGGTATTGAATCAATTTCTATTCCTGTTTTTTTTAACCCATCAATATATGATTTATGTGCAACGTCTTTTAGTTGTACAATATTTTTTCGCATTACATATCTCCAAACGGCTTGATTGATTGGCGAATATTGCTCATAATCCTGAGGTGCAATAAATTGTTTTAGGTGGTTCGGAAGTCTTTTTATAACTTCTGAGGAATGACTGTTAATAGGTTGCATAGCGGTATAATTTAAACTCAAAGTACAAAGATTTGATGTAGAAAAAGAAAGTTAGGACTGTGCTAAAGTAATAAAATTTTAGAAATTTTTTTTAGCAAGAAGACTCACATTCTTTTTTATTTCTAAAGGGGACTGATGATTGAAGAAGATTGTACCACTTTTTGCTTCTGCTTCTATCAGAAAGTGTGTCCCCTTAAAAAAACAGTGTTTTACCTGGGCACTTATAGGCCCTTTATCAGAAAGTTGTATTTGATGGGCGTAGAAAATAGAGTTCTCTATTAAACAATAATCGAAAAAAAACGCTGCAACTAGTGGGTTTCTGGGGTTTCTATAGAGTTCTTTTGGAGCACCTTTGAGTAGTATTTTACCATTGTTTAAAACAAGCATCTTGTCAGCAAAAGCTAAAACGTCATCTTTATCGTGTGTAGCAACCACACAGGCAATTTTTTTAGACTTTAAAAAATGAAATACATTTTTCCTTAATGATTGTTTTTTAAAATTATCAATATGACTGAACGGCTCATCTAGCAATAGAATTTCAGGTTGTTTGGCTAGAGCTTTCGCTAGAGCAACTCGCTGTTTTTGCCCACCACTAAGGTGTTTTACTTTGGTGAACTGATATTTTTCAAGCTCAACAACAGCAAGGAGTTCTTGGATGCGTTTTTCTTTTTCTTTTGGAAAGAAATTAGAAAGGTGTGTTCCGATGTTTTCACCAACGGTTGTGTAAGGCATTAGGTCAAATTCTTGAGCAACATATTTCATAAATTCATGCCCAATTACTAGTTTATCTTTTGGCCCTAAAATAGGGTTGCTGTTCCACGAAACTGAGCCTTTATTCACATCAAATTCGCCGTAGATAAGTTTAAGTAAGGTGCTTTTTCCTGAGCCACTTTCGCCAACAATAGCAAGATACTCGCCTGCTTGAACAAGCAAAGAAATATTACTTAAGGTTTTGCTATTATTATAGCTAAAATCAACGTCCTTGACCGAAAGCATTATGATGTTGGGGTAAATACATGTTCCACCATGTACTCAGCGATTTGAATGGCGTTTGTTGCGGCTCCTTTTCTTAGATTGTCAGCAACAATCCACATATTTAAGGTGTTAGGCCTGCTTTGATCTCGACGCAATCGGCCAACAAAAACATCGTCTTTGTTATGTGCAAAAATAGGCATCGGATATGTATTGGTTTCAGGGTTATCTTGAATAGTAACACCAGGCATTTGATTCAGAATTTTTCTTACTTCGCTCAACTCAAAATCTTCTTCAAATTCAACATTAACAGATTCTGAATGTCCGCCAGCTGTTGGAATTCTTACGGCAGTGGCAGTTACAGCGAAAGAATTATCGTTAAGTATTTTTTGGGGCTCTTTAGCGAGTTTCATTTCTTCTTTGGTGTATCCATTTTCTAGAAACACATCACAATGTGGCAAAGCATTTTTGAAGATTTGGTAAGGATATGCCATTTCATCGCTTTTACCATGAATTTCATTTTCCATTTGCCGTACTGCTTTTACACCGGTTCCTGAAACTGATTGATAGGTTGAGACCACAACACGTTTCATTTTATAGCGATTGTGTAGAGGCGCAAGAGCCATAACCAATTGAATTGTAGAACAATTAGGGTTTGCAATAATTTTATCATCTGAAGAGATAACATTTGCATTAATTTCAGGAACAATAAGTTTTTTTGTAGGGTCCATTCGCCAAGCAGAGGAATTATCGATTACAACACACCCCGCTTCAGCAAATTTTGGTGCCCAAGAAAGGGAAGTGTCTCCGCCAGCCGAAAATATAGCAATTTTAGGTTTTAGAGATACAGCTTTTTCGAGACCAACAATTTTGTAGTCTTCCCCTTTGAATGTTACAATTTTTCCAACACTGCGTTCAGAAGCTACCGGAATTAATTCGGAAACAGGAAAGTTTCGTTCTTCCAATAATTTCATCATTATGGTACCGACCATCCCTGTTGCTCCAACAACTGCTATTTTCATTTTGTAATTTCTATAAATTAGACTACAAAATTAACAAATAAGCGGGTACTTTTCCTTAAATATTAAGAATAAAAAAGGGCGAAGAATCGCCCTTTTTATAAAAAAAACACTACTTTTTTAGCAAATCTCTAATTTCAGACAAAAGTTCATTGTCTGATGGTCCTGAAGGCGCCTCCTCTTCTTTTCGCTTTAAGGCGTTTATCCCTTTAATGATTAAGAACATTACAAAGGCTACAATTATGAAGTCTATAACATAAGTAACAAATTCACCCCACATGATTGCAGTTTCTCCTTCTAATAGACCGTCGCTATTGACAACACCCTCTTGAATGACATATTTTAAATCCTTGAGATTGGCCTTAAAAACAAGACCGATTAGTGGAGATATAATCCCACCGGTAAGGCTGCTTATAACATCCTTGAATGCAGCCCCCATAACAAAAGCAACAGCTATATCAACAAGGTTGCCTTTCATTGCGAATTCTTTGAACTCTTTTAACATAAGTTTTAGATTTGGGTTAAGGATGCTAACTTAATTAAAAAACAAAAAAAAACAAATTATTAGGAAACAAAAACACGTTTTACACGCTGGGAGACTCCAGTAAGTAGCTCATAAGAGATGGTGTTTCCATTTGCCGCAAACTCTTCTGCGGTTGTTGTTTTGTCAAAGAGAATAACTTCGTCCCCCTCTTTACAATCAATTTCAGAAACATCAACCATTATCATATCCATACAAACATTCCCTACAATTGATGCTTTTTTACCCTTAATATATACCGATCCGGCACCATTGCCATATTGTCGACCTATACCATCAGCATGACCAACAGGGAGTGTTGCTATTTTTTTGTCATAATCGGCAATAAACTTCCTATTATATCCCACACTTTGACCTTTTTTAAGAGAGTGAATTTGAGAAATAACTGTCTTTAAAGAGGCGATAGGACTAAACTCACAATTGTTTTTCTGCATATTATCAAACCCATACATTCCTATCCCACAACGAACCATGTCGAAATGGGCTTCTGGAAAATTAACAACTCCAGAAGTATTACAAAGGTGCCTTGTGAATGAATACCCACATAAAGATTCAAATTTTTCTGTTATGTTTTGAAAAAGTTCAATTTGACTTAGAGAAAAATCTCGTTCTTTTTCATCTTCACTAGCAGCTAAGTGTGAAAAGACAGACCTTATATGAATAGAATGATTAGATTTGATGGCGCCAACAACATCTTCTATTTGTTGTTGTGAAAACCCAAGACGATTAAGACCAGTATTAAATTTTATGTGTACAGGAAAATTATCTTTTGAATTAGCATTTGCAACTTCAATAAAAGCATTCAAAGTATTAAAACTATATAAACTTGGCTCGAGATTAAATTCTAAAAGAAGTTCAAAATTTACAGGTTGAGGATGAAGAACAAGAATAGGTGTTTTTATACCTGCTTTTCTAAGTAACACCCCTTCATAGATGTAAGCTACCGCAAAATAATTGACCCCTAGGTTTTCGAGGAATTGAGCAACTTTTACAGCGTCACTCCCATAAGCAAAAGCCTTAACTACAGCGAGCAACATGGTGTCTTTATTAATTTTAGCACGGAGAATGTCAAAATTATTTTTTAACGCAGATAGATTGATTTCTAAAGTTGTTTCGCCTACCACAAGTGTTAGTTTTTTTTCGTTTTAGCATCTACGTTTTTAGAGTCTACAACATCTATACTTTTTATTTTCTCTTTAACCATGGCTTTATAAAACGCACTTCGGCTAAGTGGTTCATATTCTTTGACTTCTCCTAAAAGGACCAGCTTCTCATCATTTGATTTACGGAAGCTGTATTGTGCTAAATTTCCAGTTCTGGTGCAAACAGCGTGTACTTTCGTTACATATTCTGCCGTAGCCATTAGGTTTGGCATTGGACCAAAAGGATTGCCTTTGAAGTCCATGTCTAGGCCGGCAACAATCACACGAATACCCTTGTTAGCTAACGCATTACAAACACTTACAATTTCATCATCAAAAAATTGCGCCTCGTCTATACCAACCACATCGCACCCGTCGGCCAAAAGAGGAATATTGGAGGCTGCAGGAACAGGAGTGGATCTAATTTCATTGGCATCGTGAGAAACAACACGATCTTCGTCGTAGCGGACATCAATAGCGGGTTTAAATATTTCAACTTTTTGTTTGGCAAACTGAGCGCGTCTTAGACGACGAATTAACTCTTCAGTTTTTCCAGAAAACATCGATCCGCAGATCACTTCGATCCATCCAAATTGTTCTTTCGCGTTTACTGTATTTTCAAGAAACATTTTGTAATTTTAGCGCAAGCAAATTATTTTACTTGCTTTTAATAAAGGTGAGGTAAATTTACTAAAAATAAAAGCATAACACTAAAACTTATTTCAACGTATTAATATTGTTTTGTAATGAAAAAGAAATTGGAGTCTGAACTAATAAGTATAGCACACAGAATATTAAAATTAACAGGTAAGGAAGACTTATCAAAGATGCATGATGAAATTTCACAGTTATATCAAAAGGTTTCTATTCTAAAATTTTTAGATGAACAGTTCGAGGGAAAGTTGCCTAATGATATTGACACTAGTGCTTCTTTTTTTAGTGCGCTTGAAAATACATTTAACAACAAAGTAACGGACTCTGTTGAGCTTGATGATAAGGTTTATGTTAATATTGACCATGATTATGACAAAGAGGCAATTATGGAACCTGCTATAGAAAAAATTAAAGATATTGTAGCACAAATGCCACAAGAAACTAGTGCTATTGATGATTTAGTAGATGAAATTAATGAAAAGGTGGAACCTGAACAATTAGAAGAAGATCTTTCTGCCTTATCGCCAAACTACAACCAACTTCCAATATTTACACCAGTAGAGGATGAAGTTGTAGAGCAAGGTGCAACAGAGGCAGACACATCAAAACCGATAAAAACTTCCTTAAATGATAAGTTAAAAGCCACAGGGTTTCAAATTGGCCTCAATGATCGTCTCGCTTTTGTAAACCATTTATTTGAAAACAAAAACGAAGATTATGATCGAGTAATGTCACAGCTCACTACAATGGACTCTTTTGAAGAGATTTCTGATTTTATAGAAAATATTATTAAACCCGATTATAACAATTGGGAAGGAAAAGAAGATTATGAGGAGCGATTTTTAGAAACGCTTTCACTTAAGTTCATGGTTTAGCATAATTGACCCATGAGCTCGACTGTTTGTTTGCGCGTAAATTTAATTCTCTTTTTGTCGTTTGAGGTCTAACTTTCATTGCACTAAATTCATCGCCACTTCCTTCTCTTGACTTCATATACACAATATTGTTGATGCCACGAAATTCATAGTTTTTTCCAGAATCGTGATGATATAGACGAATAAGTTGGTCGTTTATTATTGTTAAATCGAATTGCTCGTTGTCATAAAAATCATAATTTAGAGTGATTTTTTTTGTTTCATCAATGCCCACAGCTGTATTTACGCTAAAAGCTCCAGTGTAGTCCCAATAAATATTATCTACATTTCCCACGCTTTCATCCTCTGAACTTTTAAATAAGTTGCTTCCATTTTCATTGAAAAAGTAGAGGTAATTTTCGCTGTCAAAACTAGTTTCCTCTCCCTCGGCGTTAGTTAGTGTTTTTTCCCAAGCTTTGTATTCTTGTAGAAAATAATCAATATTGTTGAAAAACACTTTATCATAATCAAAATCATTACGTTGATATCCGTTCAAGAAGTATGATGTATTGTTAGAAGGGTTATACAGCTCTATTGATCTTGCGTTTTTTTGAAAGACTTCAAAGCGCTGCAAACCATCAATATTGTGATACACATCTAAAGTTACACCAGAAGTATTGTAGCTACCAACAGAAATTCCAAACCCATTTCCCCGATCACCAAGCCCAACCAAATTGTTGTTTGCAAATAAAGTTCCATTTAAAAACGACACTGTAAATGCCATTTCAACAAATGGCGTTTGTCCATTTCCTCTAGTACTATTGAGGTCTACACACCATAGCTCATAAGCTGCTAAGAGCTGCTCTAGCGAAATATTGTTATTAACAGGCTCATAGAGCGCATCAGGCTCACAAGCCCAAAGCAGAACCAAAGAAACCAATGACAGGAAATTCAATTTAAGAGTTTTCATTAGAAATAGTTTATAAATTACTAGCATAATTTCAAAAGGTGTGCCAAAAGAACAGCCGACCCACAGTCAGCTGCTTATAGACATTAATTTTTTAGTATTTTTGTTAAGATAAATTTCGGTAGATGGCATTAGAACTAAAATATGCAGTTTTTGGAAATGGCAGTTGGGCAACAGCAATCATAAAAATGTTGTGCGAAAAAACAAATGAAGTAGGATGGTATGTTCGCAAATTACAAACAATAGAATATATTAAAAAAGAGCATCATAACCCTTCGTATTTAAGTTCGGTTGAACTTGATGTCGATCGTTTGAAATTAAGTGATGATATAAACAAAGTTGTAAGTTCTGCGGATGTTTTAGTCTTTGCAATTCCTTCTGCATTTATTTTTGAGCAACTCAAATTAATAACTATTGATATTTCAGACAAAATAATTTTGTCTGCTGTAAAAGGAATAGTTCCAGAAACGGGTCTTTTGGTTGGAGAACATTTTCATCAACACCTAGGAGTTCCATTTGATCAAGTTGCGGTCTTGGCGGGCCCTTGTCATGCCGAGGAAGTAGCGCTTGAGCGACTTTCGTACTTGACGATCGCTTGTACCAACAAAACGATTTCGAAGACGATTGCAAGTCAAATTTCCAGCCATTATATAAATACAAAAACCCATGACGATGTTGTTGGCGCAGAGTATGCGGCTATGCTAAAAAATATATATGCAATTGCGGCAGGGATTGCTCATGGACTGGGTTACGGAGATAATTTTCAAAGTGTTTTGATGAGCAACGCAATCCGTGAAATGAAGCGTTTTATTAAGAAAGTATATAAAATGAAAAGAAAAATTAATGAAACAGTTTATTTAGGGGACTTGTTAGTCACAGGATATTCGACCTTTTCTCGCAACAGGATGTTTGGAAATATGATAGGTAAGGGCTACACAGTGAAGTCGGCACAAATGGAGATGAACATGATTGCTGAAGGTTACTACGCAGCAAAGAGTGCTTATGAGATTAATCAAAACTCTAAAAACTCTGCTAGAACTCCAATTATAGACACGGTTTATGAGGTGCTTTATAACAACAAAAATCCAAAACAAGCATTAAGAATATTATCAAAAAAACTTGACTAATCGGCAGCAATGTAGGCGGATTATAGAGTGCTTTTAAATTGTTCTAAAAAGCGCACATCATTTTCACTCAGCAATCGAATGTCGTTAATTTGATGCAACAACAAGGCAATACGATCTATTCCCATTCCAAAAGCAAAGCCAGAAAATTCTTTAGAATCAATACCACAGTTCTCTAGAACATTTGGATCGACCATTCCGCAACCCATGATTTCTAGCCAACCGGTGCCTTTAGTCATTTTGTAATCTGTTTCTGTTTCTAGACCCCAATACACATCTACCTCGGCGCTGGGTTCTGTGAATGGAAAGTATGAGGGCCTTAGGCGAATTTTTGATTTGCCAAAGAGTTCGGTAGTAAAATATTGAAGTGTTTGCTTCAAGTCAGCAAAACTCACATTTTTATCTATATATAAGCCCTCGATTTGATGAAAAAAGCAATGAGAGCGCGCAGAAATTGCCTCGTTTCTATATACCCTTCCTGGCGAAATAGTACGAATAGGGGGTTTGTTGTTTTCCATGTAGCGAACTTGAACAGAACTTGTGTGAGTGCGCAATAGAATATCTGGATTGGTTTGTACAAAAAAAGTGTCTTGCATGTCTCTGGCAGGGTGATGCTGGGGTAAATTAAGCGCCGTAAAATTATGCCAATCATCTTCAATTTCTGGCCCTTCGCTGACATTAAATCCTATTCTAGAAAAGATGTCAATAATTTGATTTTTAACTAAGGATACTGGGTGTCGCCCTCCAATATGAATAGGCTCTCCAGGTCGTGTCAAGTCACCAATAGATGAAGTGTTTGAAACATTACTTTCTAGCTTTTCTTTAAGAGAAGTTATTTTTTCTTGTGTTATAGATTTTAGTGTATTTATGGCTTGACCATAGGCCTTTTTTTGTTCATTTGGCACTAACTTAAAGTCCCCAAATAAATCATTTAAAAGCCCTTTTTTCCCTAAAAATTTGATCCGAAAAGCTTCGAGTTCAGAAGCAGAACTTGTTGTAAAACTATTAGCTTCTTCTATTAAATTTTGAATGCGGTCAATCATGATCCTGAAAAATAAAAAATCAAATTTAAGAAATCTTATCTAATAAACCCTTGTTCAAGAAAATAGTTTACAATTGCTTGCTTCATTAGAATGCTTTGCTCCCCCGCTTTTAAGTTAGGTAGTTGTTCTTTTATATTATAGTGTGGCCAGCCGTCCTCGTCTACATAATTCAATTCATAATATCCAAATGGGGATAAAAGCCGACAAATGGCAATATGCATTAAGTTGAGTTTTTCGTCTTTTTTGAAGCGCCGATGAAGCTGACCAAGTTCTTGAACTCCAATAAGATAAATAATTCCATCTAAGTCTATGGCTACACCGTCATTAAAACGTACTGAGAGCTTTTCTACGAGTTTTTTCCAGCGTTTTTTTAGTTCTTCGTCTCTTGCCATAATTTATTTTGTAAATTTAGACTCAAATTTTTCATTAAAGAAATATTAACTCAATTTATTTTTATGCTAATTATCGATATTGTCCTTGGAGCTCTTATTATTTATGGAATTATTAAAGGATTTTTTAAAGGTCTCTTTGTAGAAATAGCTTCACTTTTAGCACTAATGCTTGGTGTATATGGCGCGGCTCATTTTAGCAATTATGCAGCAGAGTTTTTATCAGGCTTTGTTGATTGGTCAGAAAAAACAATAAACATATCTTCTTTTGCAATTACTTTTGTAGTAATTGTTTTAGCGGTGTCTCTAGCAGGAAAGGCCTTAACTAAACTCGCTAATTTTGCAGCCCTAGGTGTAATCAATAAAATATTGGGGGCGCTTTTTGGTGGGTTAAAAATTGCTCTTATCCTTTCTGTTTTATTGCTTGTTTTTGATCGCTTCAACAGCACACTTTCAGTGGTTTCTGAAGAAGAGCTTGAAGCTTCTATTTTATACAAACCAGTGGGCAAGTTGGCTCCAAAGATTTTACCTCGTTTCATTGACGAGCAAAAAGTGTTAGAGTTTCCCGAATCTCAAGATTCACAACAAGAATAATGTTATTTAGACAAGCTGCTTAAATAGGTTTTAAATGACTTATATATGCGTTCATCCGGGATTAAATCAGGAATAATATCGATGCGTTCCATCATATATCTAGGCTGTTTTAGAAGCCCTACGAATATTATGTCAATACCTCTTGATTTTAAATCTTGAAGCATGTCTTCCATAACATATAGTCCTGTTTGATCTATGTATTGCATTCTGCTAAGTCGGATAACTACAGTTTTTGCTCCTTCCGGAATTTGCTTATATAGTTGTTGAAATTCTGAAGTTGATCCAAAAAATAGAGGTCCTTTGATGTGTTTTATAAAAACCTCACCTTTTAAGTTTTTTGGAAAATCTATTTCATCTGGCCATGCCTCTTCTTTCAAAGTTTCAAGTTCTGAGCGTTCAGCTGTAAGATCGCCAATAAGCTTCATAAACATCAAACATGAAATAAGGAGTCCAATTCCTACAGCAAAAATTAAGTCCCAAAACGTAGATAAAATTAAGACAATTAACATGATAAACACTTCGGAACTTAATTTTATAGGTCCAAGCGCAATGTCTTTGGGTAAAATAGGGATTGCCTTTAGTCCCTTATAGTCCATAACGCCTAACCCAACAGTAATCAATATACCAGAAAGTACGGCAGCAGGGATCTTAGAGGCTATAGGCCCTAGCGCCAAAAGAATAAAAAGCAACAAAACTCCAGCAATCATTCCAGAAAGTTTTGTTTTTCCACCGGCATTAATATTTACAACGGTACGAATTGTAGCACCTGCACCTGGGATTCCTCCAAAAAGCGCAGCAATACTGTTTCCTATTCCTTGTCCAACAAGTTCTTTGTTAGGGTTGTGTTTGGTTTTTGTCATATTGTCGGCCACAACGCTTGTCAATAATGAATCTATTGCCCCAAGAAGAGATAGCGCAAGTGCTGTAAACACATAAGGACTAATGCTGTTTAAACTAAAGTTAGAAAACATATTTAGTTGAGGTACAGGAAAGCCTTCTGGGATTTTTTCTATGGGTTTATAATCTAAACCTAAAGCGATAGCCCCGCCAGACATTACAACAAGTGCGACCAGGGTGCTAGGTACTGAATGAGTGATTTTTTTAAAGCCGTATATGATTACAATAGTTCCAATCGCCAAAAGAAACTCAAGCCAATTGATATTTCTAAGAGCTCTCGGCATGACTTTTAATGCACCAATAGTCCCAGAGGCTTCTTTAGCTGCAAGTGTTTTGGATTCTCTAAGAATATCTGCCTCAGAAATTTCATTTGCTCTTTTTATAGTCTCTTTAAAATCTTCTAAAACAAGAATACCTTCTCCGGCTTCGTCTTTTAAAATATTTTCAAGAATAATTTCCTCTGCTTGCGGTTTAAACAGATTTACATACTCTAAATCCTCTTTTGGATCGTACCCCAAAGAGGGTAAGATTTGTGTCAAAAGGATAATGACACCAATTGCTGTCATAAACCCAGAAACAACAGGGTAAGGAATGTATTTTATATACTTTCCAAGCCCTAAAAAACCGAGACCAATTTGCATTATTCCCGCCAATAAAAAGACCATTAAAATAGACGGTAAGGCTTTTTCAATATTGCCATCATTGGCAGCAACAATACCAGCTATAATAACCATACTTACCGCAGTCATTGGTGCGGTAGGGCCAGAGATTTGTGTGTTTGTTCCACCGAAAAGTGCAGCAAAAAAACTTATAAAAATAGCGCCATACAGTCCAGCGCTTGGTCCAAGACCAGATGAGACGCCAAAGGCCAAGGCTAGTGGTAAAGCTACGATTCCTGCGGTGATGCCACCAAAAGCATCGCCTCTAACATTTGAAAATAGGGTGTTTGTGTATTTCATGGGGTGTATAATTTAGGGTTTTAAAATGTAATTAAAAGTGTACGCGCTATGTCATAGTAAGTAAATTAGAACTCTTTAAGAGCATTTTTAGAAATCCAGCCAATATTACCGTTAATCAACTTGATTTTCAACCAACTTGATTGGAACGATTCTATGATTTGTACTTTTGTTCCTTCGTGCAAAACAAAAGCAGTTTCACTTCTTAGATTCGGCTCCGTTTTTACATTAATTTCTTGTGGGTAAATGATGCCATAACGCTCATTGTCTAAGTCTATTTTTTTGTTCAGTAAAACAAAAGATATAATGAGAATTAGTACAGATATGACCCCCATTATAAAAAAGAACCTTTTTGTTTTTGTATTGTAAGAAAGGAAATACGCTATAAAAAACCCAACACACACACACATGAGCAAAATACAAAAGATTGCCCACCCATTAAGACTAAATATTTGTGCTGTTTTTTTATAAAATATAGATGTTCCTAACTCAGGGATTGTATCAAATTGATCGATGGTCATTTGCCGTGCAAAACTCAAGTTGTTTTGAATGTCTTTATCGTTTGGCGCTAATTTTAGGGCTTTCTCATAGTAATAGATACTAGGGCCAGTTTTATTTAGCTTATAATAACAATTAGCCATATTGAAATATAGCGCACTAGAGTGTAAGTTGTTTTCTAGAATATTTTCATAAGCTGAAATTGCAGCCTCATACTTCCCATTATTGTACAGAGAGTTGGCTTGATCAAACTGCAAATTGTCTTGGGAATGCCCAAGAGATCCAATCAACCAAAAGAAAAGAATAATTATATTTTTCATGCTATTTTAGTTGTTTGTCGAGTGTATTTATGGTTTCAACGGCTTTTTGATAATCACGTTCCATATCTGCAATGCCTAGCGGGGTGTATCGCGCAAGTTCACAAGACTTTAGAACGTCTAAAAATTGAGAGATTGTTTCTCTTTGAACCTCTTTTTTAGTTAAAAGGTGATCAATTTTTTCCTTGCTAAAATCACTAGTTTCTATTTTTAGTCTAGATTTAAGGTAGTTGTGTAAAGCCCGTTCCAAAGCCTCATAAAACGCTTCTTTTTCTCCTATTGCTTTTTTTGAAGAACTTAGATATTTTCGTGCCAGCTTGTTCGTTTTTCGTATTTTATTCCCTTCTACATCTAAAGCCCTTTTTCCTTGTTTTTGAGTGATAACAATAACCAAAGGAATCAATAGCAAAGGACCTAAAAATAACCACCAAAACAAAGATGTATTATAAAATTTTGTTTCAGTTATTGGCTTTAAATCGCCATTAGATTTGAATGAAGAGAATTGTTTTGATAAAGTGGTTACATTGGTTTTTTGCACTTCTTCTGAAGCGGTATTTTCATTAGAGTTAAGCCCAGGACCTTCAGTTACAGACACTACCAAGTCATTTGAAGTAAGCGTCTTATAGGTTTTTGTATTGAGATCAAAGTAAGAAAAAGACACCGTTGGAATTGGATATCGCCCTTGTGCATTTGGCACAACAGTATATGTGTCTGAAATGCTACCCCTCATTCCAGAGAGATTGGTAGAAACTTTTTCAGAATGCTCTGGTTCATAGACTTCAAGCGCATTAGGAAGATTAGGTTTTGGAAGTTTAAATAATTTTAAATTTCCTTTTCCAGAGACTTCAATTTTTAAATCAAAAGCTTCTGTTGCTTTCAATGTGTTTTTATTTGAAGTCATATTAAACTCAAAATTTCCAACAGCTCCAGAAAAATCCTTCGGCTTTCCGTTTTTTGGTAATGGCTTAACATCAATTGTTCTTTTTCCAGCAGTAACAGTCCGATTTGTAGTGGTCATCATCAGACGACCAAAAACATCTCTTCTTTTAGAGGGTACCTCAACACTAACATCTAAAGTTAGTGGCTCTAAAATTAATTTCCCTGTTTTTTGAGGGTAAAGCACTGTCTTTTTTAAAACAACATAGCGGTAGTTTTCCCCTTTATATTTGCCCTCTTTGACATTTTGCCTATTAACCTCAATGTTTTGACTCCAAAAATCGTTATACCTAGGGCTGTCCAATTCAGACCAATTTCTTACCCCTGTATTTTCTGCAACATAAAGTTTATATATAACACTAACGGGCTCATTCAAGTAGGGTTTTGTTGTTGAAACTTCAGCCACCAAATGAATGCTTTCTGAAGCAATATAATTTGGATCGTTTGGGTCTTTTGGAATGTCAACAGCGGCAGTGACTGTAATTTTTATTGGTGGAGTTTTATATGTATTGCCATCAATTTCAATGCTTGATTGCCCAATTGTAAAAACACCTCTTTTTTTGGGAGACAAGAAGTAGGTGTAGCTTTTCGAGAAAGAACGCACGCCATTAATCCAAGAATTATTAATGGATTGACTTGGACCTCCAACAACTTTAAAGTTTTCAAAACTTGGAGGTATAAAATTATCACCGTCTTGATTCATGCTAAAGTCGATACGTAATCGCTCATTTACTCCAAGTTGTGTTTTACTTGCTTTTGCTTCGAATTTGACTTGAGCTGTCGCAAAACACGATATAAATAATATTAATAAAAGCAATCTAAACTTCATAAATTACCAATCTTTATCTGTTTTTACCTTTACACCCTTCGCCTTAGAGGCGTTCATTTTTTCCTGAACTTTTTTTTCTTCATTATTCATTGCTTCAAGCAGGTTTTTGACTTGCTGAGGAGAGAGCCTACCTTGTTGGTTTTTATTTTTTTGATAAGGTTTTTTTTGATCACCTTCTTGATCTTTTGGATTTCCATTATTATCCTTTTTGTCGGACCCTTCATTCTCTTCTTTGTCGTCTCCGTCTTGATCTTTATTTTGTTCGTTTTTGTCCTGTTGTTTATCGCTATTTTCTTTTTGGTCTTCCTTTTTGTTTTCGTCCTTTTCTTTATCTTTTTTCTCGTCTTCACCCTCGCCACCGCCTTGTTCTTTAGCGCATTCTTTTGCAACTGCTAAATTATAGCGGCTTTCATCATCAGATGGATTATTTCTTAATGCATTTTTAAAGGCTTCAACAGCTTCTCTACATTTTTTATTTTGCATGAGCGTGTTCCCGATATTATGAAATGCGCGGTGTTTTTCTTCTTTAGAACCATTTTTTGTGGCTTCCATAAGTTTGGAAATGGCTTCGTCATAAAGCTCGGAACTGTAATATGCATTGCCAAGATTGTAAGCGCCTTTGGCGTTTGTTTCTTTTTTTGATATTGCTTTTCTATAATATTTTTCCGCTTCAATAAAGTTCTCTTTTGATGCTAAATTTCCTTCATAAACAAGAGCATCGGATTCAACTTGAAGTTTATCTAATTCTTGAGCAAACGAAAAATTACTAAATAAAAGAACAAGTATAGTAAATCCATAAAAAGAGGACCTTTGACAATTATAGTTCATATGTTTTTTTGTACTTATCATCATAGGTTTTCATTGAATAAGTTCAGGCGCTTTAGCCAAGCTGTTTTTCGTTCTAGAAACAGGACGTCCAAAATTAAAAAGAAAAGTCCTAATCCCAAAAACCACTGAAACTGATCTTTAAATTCTGCAAATTCTTTGGCTTCAAATTCTTTTTTGTCCATTTTATTCAAAATCTCTCCAACAGTTTCTATTACATCACTTGTATTTTTACCATCAACATATGTACCATTTGCTTCGTCAGCAATTTCCGAAAGTGTTTTTTTATTCAATTTTGTAATTACAGTTGCATCATTTTGATCTTTTTTATAGCGCATTACTACACCATTTCGTTTGATTGGAATAGGGCCTCCTTTTTCTGTGCCTACACCAATTGTAAATATTTTTATGCCTTCTTTTGCAGCTGCTTCTGCCACATCAAGGCTTAAATTGTTGTGGTCTTCTCCATCAGAAATAATAACCAAAACACGATTTGTTTGTTCTTCGTCATTATAGTAACTTCTTGATAATTGTATAGCTTCGTCAATGGCTGTTCCTTGCGATGAAAGCATATCAGTATTCATGTTTTGTAAAAACATTTTTGCAGCAGAATAATCTGTTGTAATTGGAAGCTGAGGTACTGCTTTTGCAGCATATGCAATTATTCCAACTCTGTCGCTTACAAGATTATTGATGATTTGAGTAGTTAGTTGCTTTGCCTTTTCTAATCTGCTCGGTGCGATGTCTTCAGCGAGCATACTTTTCGAAACATCTATGGCAAAGACAATATCAACCCCTTCTCTTTTTACAGTTTGTAAAGAAGTGCCAATTTTTGGATTGACCAATGCAATAATTAGGCATATAAAACTAAGAGAAAGTGTAATAAATTTTAAAACAGATTTAAACAAAGATTGATCTGGGGCAAGACGTTTTAAAAGCCTTAGATCTGAAAATTTACGTTTCGTTCTTTTTTTCCAAAGCTGTGTCCAAAGGAATAACAACAGCATTCCAAATGGAACAAATAAAAGCCAAAACCATATGTCTTCTTCTAGTTGAAACATAACTATATAAAACTTCTTAATAATGTTTGACGAAGCAAAAATTCTAGAACCAATAACCCTAGCGCTAAAAGTACTAGAGGACGAAATTTTTCTTCATAATTGTAATACTTAAATTCTTCTATTTCAGTTTTTTCCAGCTGATCAATTTCATCATAGATGTCTTCCAATTTTTTATTGTTTGTGGCTCGAAAATATTTTCCTCCAGTTTCAGATGCAATTTCTTTTAATAGCTTTTCATCAATTTCAACTTGAATTCTTGAATATTGAAATTTTCCGTTATTTATTGCCACAGGCGAGAGTGCCATTCCGTTGCTCCCCAATCCAATAGTATATGTTTTTATGCCATATTCTACTGCCAACTCGCTGGCGGTTTGTGGATCAATAAAGCCAGAGTTGTTCACACCGTCTGTAAGTAAAATAATGATTCTGCTTTTTGCCTTACTTTCCTTTAAGCGATTGACTGCAGTAGCTAGCCCCATACCAATAGCGGTGCCACCTGTTATGATGGTGTTGTATTTTATGTCCCTCAATGATTTAAGAATAATCCCTTTATCACTTATAACGGGGGTTCGGGTGTAACTTTCCCCTGCATATTCTACTAGCCCAATTCTGTCGTTGGGGCGTCTATTTATAAATTTACTGGCCACCTTTTTTAAGGCTTCTAGTCTATTGGGCTTTAAGTCTTTGGCGAGCATACTCGCAGAAACATCAATAGCCATTACAATATCAATACCACGAGTCGTTTTTGTTTTTGTTGAAACATCTACAGTTTGAGGCCTTGCCATTGCAATAATAATAAGCGTAATCGCTAGGGCCCTTAGTACAAACAAACTGTGTTTTAAAATTGTCCAAAATTGATTTCCCTTCAAAAGGCCACTAGTAGTAGAGATTTCTAAAATGGCAGTTTGTTTTTTATGCTTTAAAATATACCATAGCAAAAGCAAAGGGATGACTAAAAGCAACCAAAGTAATTCTTTATGTGTGAATTCAATTCCTTCTAGCATCACTCTTGATTATCTTTTATCAATTCAACAGAATTTAAAATACGATTTGCCATTTCGGTAGCATAAATATCATCAGACTTCCAAACCAGCACCAACTGTTGAAGTACTTTCGAGGTAGAAAACCCTAGAATTATAAAGTTGCCTTCAGCAAATTCTCCAGTTTCAAAATTTAGAGATGTAGTACCATACGTTTTTAAACCTTCTTGGCCATTTGGAGTGATAAACTGCTCTGTTCTTGGAATAAGATTAACAGCACCCTTTTTCTCTAGTATAGTGAGTTCCTTATTGGCTACACCAACAAGATCTATGGCCTGTGAAGGTGACTTGTCAGAATTGTCATCTGAACTTAAAACAGAGCTTTTTACAGTTATCTCTAAAGGGACTTTAGAGTTTTTAAAACTAAAAATTTTAGTATTAAAATTGGTATTAAGGCTATCCGTTTTTACAGGCATTTGTCGTTCTAAAACTTCGGGGGTTTGAACAATAATTCCAGGAGCCCCGTATTCGCTTCTTACCCAGTTTTTATTTTCTAAAAGTAATTTACTTGGGTGGCGCAACAACGTGTCTTTTGCAGTTGTAAATCCAGAATACATTCCAAAACCAATAAAAAAAGCAATCAAAGTACCAATAATACAAAGACCTATTATTTTAATTTCTCTTTGTCTTTGTTTTCGTTTATTTTCTTTTTGATATTCTATATCTTTTAATAACTCCTCTTCCGTAGGTTCTGGCAATCCCTCTTTAACATGATCAATTTCTTTGTCAATAATTTGCTTGTCCATTCTAGCAATTTCAAAGTCAGGTTTGGACTTTGCAAATTTTACAAGGTCAGCACGTTTTAGAATTTCTTGGATATTTTCAATGGTGATTTTGTTGATCAAAACATCTTTAGAGTCTTTAAGCAAATTTAGTCGAGTTACAAGCTCTTCTGTTGTGCTTTCAAGTGATTGGTCGTACACTTTTTCGTTGAGGTATTTTCGAAGTATAAAAGTAAGATCAGAATAATATTCTTTGATTTTTTTATTTTCAAAATAGACTTGCTCATCAAGTTTACTAAGCGCTAATTTCGCTTGATTGTATGCTGGTAGTGCCGCTATTCTTTCCTCTTCTGTTAATGGTTTTTTTCGAAAAATGAACCAATATAAACCGCTAGCAACAACAAGAAACAAAAGCACAAAGCTCCACCAAAATTGTTCCCAAACGGATGCTTGTTTTTCTATAGTAATTAAAGGTTTAATATCATATAATTTTTGTTTTGTAGTGTCAACAAGAACCGATCGAACAGTTACTTGAACAGAATCAGAGTACAAAGTTTGATCTCCAACCAATACTTTTTGCCGTGGTACGGTGTAAGTTCCCGAGTCAAATTGTGTAATACCATATTTTTTTATGAGTTTTAATCTTACATCATTTAAAACGGTATCAACAGGATAACTTTCAATGACCTCCATTGGTTGAAATGTTTGTCCTTCAGGGAATAATACAAGTGCCATATTGTCCACCTCAGTTTCAATAGTATATAACAGTTCTTCACCAATCTTGATAGAAGTAGAATCAATAGAAGTTTTAACTTGTGCATTACCAATAAAAGAATAAAATAAAAGCATACCCAAGAATACAATCTTCTGATTCCATAATTTGATATGTCTAGCGTTTTTTGTCATTTAAAAGTCTTATGCTCTTTGTTTGAAATAGCCCAATAATTTTTTTACATAACTTTCGTCCAACCCACAATCAAGATAACCTGCACCTGCTTTTTTACAGCTGTCCTTGAAATATTCGACTTGTGTTTGGTAATTTTTGGCATAATTGTCTCTTATTTTTTTTGAAGCTGTATTGATTAAAGATGAGCGCCCTGTTTCTTGATCAACCATTTGAACAACGCCTAAATTTGGTATCTCTATTTCATTTTTATCAAAAATTCGAATCCCGGTAATGTCATGTTTTCCAGAAGCAATTTTTAAGTTGTGTTGATATTCTTTGTCCATAAAATCAGAAAGCATAAAAACAATAGCTTTCTTTTTCATAACATTCGATAAAAATTTGAGCGACTCGGCAATATTTGTTTGCTTGTTTTGTGGTTTAAACTCCAACAATTCTCTAATGATTCGCAGCACATGAGAACGTCCTTTTTTTGGCGGAATATAAAGTTCTATTACTTCTGAAAACAAAATGAGACCAATTTTATCGTTATTTTGTGTTGCAGAAAATGCGAGTGTTGCTGCGATTTCAGTGATGTATTCGCTTTTAAATTGACCGTATGTTCCAAAATTTTCAGAACCAGAAACATCTATCATTAGCATCATTGTAAGTTCGCGCTCCTCTTCAAAGACCTTTATATAAGGCTCATTGTACCGAGCCGTAACATTCCAATCAATATTACGAACATCATCCCCAAATTGATATTGACGAACTTCCGAAAAAGTCATTCCTCGTCCTTTAAAAGTTGAATGGTACTCTCCGCCAAAAACATGGTCGGACAACCGCCGTGTTTTGATTTCAATTTTACGTACTTTTTTTAGGAGCTCTTTGGTGTCCATGAGTGTTTTGACTGAAGTGTTTAAGAAATGCTAAATTATCAAGTTTAATCTGGTTATGGAACTTCAATAACATTTACGATTTTGTGAATAATATCTTCTGCGTTAATATTTTCAGCTTCAGCCTCATAAGTTATCCCTATTCGATGACGAAGAACATCCAAAACAATGGCACGAACGTCTTCTGGAATTACATATCCCCGACGTTTTATAAACGCGTAACATTTTGCAGCAGTTGCCAAATTGATACTTCCTCTTGGCGAAGCACCAAAAGAAATAAGGGGTTTTATTTCGGCTAAATTATAGCGCTCAGGATAACGTGTGGCGAAGACAATATCTAGAATATATTTTTCAATTTTTTCGTCCATATAAACATCACGAACTGCATTTTGAGCCTCTAAAATTTGTTGGACACTAACTACGGGCTTAATTTTTTCAAAAGCACCTTTTAGGTTGGCCCTAACAATGAGTTGTTCATCTTCTAATTTTGGATAATCAATGACTGTTTTTAACATAAAACGATCCACCTGCGCTTCGGGAAGAGGGTATGTTCCTTCTTGTTCAACAGGGTTTTGGGTTGCCATAACTAAGAATGGTTTTTCCAAAATAAAAGTTTCATCACCAATGGTGACTTGTTTTTCTTGCATGGCTTCAAGCAGCGCAGACTGTACTTTTGCAGGGGCTCTATTGATTTCATCAGCCAATACAAAGTTGGCAAAAATTGGCCCTTTTTTAATATTAAAATCGTTAGATTTTATGTTGTAAATTAGTGTTCCAACAACGTCTGCTGGAAGTAAGTCTGGTGTAAATTGTATTCTACTAAAACTACCCGAAACAGCTTGAGACAAGGTGTTGATGGCTAGGGTTTTTGCCAAACCAGGAACGCCCTCAAGAAGGATGTGTCCTTGACCTAAAAGCCCAATAAGCAGCCGCTCTATCATGTGCTTTTGACCAACAATCACTTTATTTATTTCAAGCGTCAGCAGGTCAATAAAAGCACTTTGTTTTTCAATTTTTTCATTTATCGATTTAATGTCAATTGTTTGTACGTTTTCTTCCATTTTTCGGGATCTATAAGATGATTATTGATTTTGCAAGGTGTTAAATTTATTCTGTTGAATCTGTTAATAATTGGTTAAAAATAATTATTTTTTTGGGAGTAAAAAGACTTTTGTTTTTTAATTTTAGTGTTAAAAATGATTATGCAAAATAGGTTAAATTCAGAGCTTGTTGCTGGAACAATGTTCTGGGGTCAATGGGGGAAAGAATTAAGCGCTCAAAAAATGTGTGATTTGATCACCTTTTTTTTTGAAAATGGAATAAGTACTTTTGACCATGCCGATATTTATGGAGGGTATACAATGGAGGCTGCTTTTGGGCAAGCCTTCTCTAGAAGCGCATTACAAAGAGATCGGGTTCAATTTATCTCTAAATGTGGCATACAATACATTAGTGAAAACAGATCTAATGACATCATTCATTACGATACTTCAAAAGCATATATCATCGCCTCAGCTGAAGCGTCTTTAAAACACCTTAAAACAGATTATTTAGACGCGCTTTTAATTCACCGCCCCAGTCCTCTGATGCATCCAGAAGATGTAATGAGTGCCGCAGATGCCTTAAAGAAAGACGGTAAAATCTTAAGTTTTGGGGTATCAAATTTTTCGTCTTCACATATGGAGTTAATGATGTCTGAAGGTCTAATAGACATTAATCAAATTGAATTTTCAGTTGTACAACACGATGCACTATTTGATGGTACTTTAGATAAAATATTACAACATAAAATTATACCCATGGCTTGGGGGCCGCTTCGGTCCTACTTCAATTTAGAAGATCACAATAAAAAACAACGTTTGAAAAAACAACTATCCGAACTTTCTATAAAATACAACTCACCTGAGGATCAATTGCTATTAGCTTGGGTTTTGAAGCATCCATCAAAAATTCATCCAATCATTGGAACAACAAAAAAGGATCATATTCAATCTGCTGTCCGAGCACTTTCCATAAAATTATCAACAGAAGACTGGTTCAAGATTCTAGTTGCAAGCCAGGGGCATGAGGTTCCTTAAAATCTGTTCATATGATTAATAAACGCTTATTGATAAAAAACTTACTCGCTCATAATGATGAGAACAGTTTTTATGATAAAAAGAGGCAAATTAATATTTCAGAAAAAGAAGGCAAAGCAAAATTTTTGAAGCACATTTGTGCACTTTCTAACAGTAACCCAAAGAATAATTCCTACATTATTATTGGCATAGATGATCCTTCAAATGAAATTGTTGGTGTAGATTTTTTTGATGATAGTAAAATTCAGAATTTAATCAATGCATATCTAGAGCACCCGCCAGTAATTCAATATGAAAATATTCCTTTTCCTCATCTTTCAGACGACAAAGTAGTAGGATTGGTTACAATTAGAGCAAAATTAACCAATACCATTACAGCATTGCGAAAAAATATTTGGAAATACTATGGAGGGTCCGTTTTTTTTAGAGATGGGAGTATGAGCATGCCAAAGGTGTTTGATTTGCAGTTGAACGACACCAACTCAAAAATTGTTGAAGCTATTGAGCAGCACGCGCAAAACAACATACAATATACGTTGGATGGTGTTTTTGACTTTATGAACAATAGAAAAGACTACAGCCCTACATATCATGTTTTTAAAGAATATTTCGTGATTTGTTGGTCTGGACAAAAGAAAGTAGTTAAAAATCAAATCTTTTACTCAAGGGTAGATATTGAACTTATCAACGAACAGGTGCGTCTTTTTTATTCTACGCTTGATGAGGTTGAGATTAATTATAATGCTAATTGTTTTCAGATTGTTGAGTATGTAAATTTTGGACTAAACGGACAAAACAAATATTTAAAACTTGAAGAGACAAGCATCACTTTTTTTGATAATGCGCAATATAATATTCAAACCAAGCTATTGTTTCAACCGCCAGCTTACGATAAAAAGACACTCCATCATATTTATAACATCAACAATGCTTTGTTGGAAAAATTAAAGACGCAAAAAACATTAAAAAAACACGAACAAGAGGATTTAAAAAATCTTCCTATCACATATTTAATTTGTCACTTCAATGGATTCGACTTGGCATTAAATCAGCTAGAGGCGTCCAAACCTTTACTGGCAAAACATAGCGAGAACATGTACAGCTTGTATAAAGAGTCTATGCGCATTTTACGTAAAGTAAAATACAGCTAAAATATCCTAAAAAAAGGGGTATTAATTTTAGTATTTATCTATTTTCCTCTATCCAATTCATTTTGCCATTTCAGTAATTTTTCCCACTTACCTTCGTACGCCATTCTCGCTTGTTTTGGCCATGTTCCTGGCTTATGGATTCTGTAGGCTTCACCACCTTTATCTAATATAGATTGACATTTTTGAGCGCTACAGTTTGATAGTGACTTCCAACTTTTGATATTGTTTTTATTAAAAAGTTCTTGAATTTTTGGGCCAATACCTTCAACAATTGTGAGGTCATTTTCACCAAATACACTTTTTGCTAAACTAGCATTAAATGGGTACGATAGTGTTGATTTAGGAGTTGCGGTTATAGAGGATTTGCTCAATTTGTTGCTTTTTTTCTTACTGGTGTTCAATTCTTTTTCAAGAGATATAATTTTTTCCTTCCAGTCCTTACAATTTTGACAATCCCCCTTTGTAAATAATCGCCCAAGGAGATACCCGAAAATTGCTGATAAAGTTCCTACGGCCAAGTGGATTAGTATACATGAATTCATAGTGGTTTTTTTTTAATTAATGATAACTTCTGTTCTTCTATTCATAGCTTTTCCTTTTTCTGTTAGGTTTGATGCTATAGGGCTGGTTTCTCCCTTAGAAATTGTTTTTATTTTACTTGCATCGACGTTATATTCTATGAGTTTTATTTTTGTAAATTCTGCTCTTTTCTTTCCAAGACTCATATTGCTTTCGTGGTTCCAGCTGCTGTCTGTATGCCCCACAATAGTACAACTCAAACTATCTGAAGCGTTAAGAAAATTAGCAAGAGTCTTTAGTTTATGTTTTTCTTCGTTGTATAAAACAGCATTAAATTTTGCTGGTAAAAAACGAACAAGTACAGGATCTTTACTAATGTGTTCCACCATTGCCCGAATTTTCTTAGAATTACCACCGCTATTTTTTAGGTTTTCGACGGAAAAAGCAAATCCTCTATCTATTATTTTATCTTTATTTGCGTTGAGAGTATTGTCTTTTTTACTTGAAACAGAAACCTGCCTTGGCGATAGTCCATGCTCTATTAATAAATTCTTAATTGCTGTTGATCGCGCAAAGCCCAAGTTTTCAAAATTTGAAGGGTTATTTTCATTCTCTCTAAAATATCCTGTGATGTTTAGCTTTTTGTCTTTGTTTTTCCCAAGATATGCAATCATTTTTTCAACACTAGTCAATAAATCTTCTGAAAGAGGCCTAAGAGTGTGGCCTGACGTTAGAAAGTTAAATCCATCACTATTTCGAATAGTAATTGCTCCGGCTTTAAAATTAAACAGGAACGGTGTTGTTGCTTTTTTGGGGTAGATTTCTTCTGCTTTAATGACTTTTTTGCAGCTTTCAGTGCAGCAAAAAGATCGATGCAGAAAAAAACCAACAATAAGGGTAGTCAAAAGCCCTAGTAAGTAGGTTGTTTTTTTGCTCATGAGGTTTAGATATTAGTTTTTGGTAACATAAAAATGCACCGCCGTATATGTTTGGACACATAAAAGAAAAAAAAGTCACATTTTTAATATGACTTTTTATTTACTAATTTAAAATGCAAAAGGCTATAAATCAAATTTGATCCCTTGGGCCAATGGAAGATCTGTTGTGTAATTTATAGTATTAGTTTGCCTTCTCATATATATTTTCCAAGCATCACTTCCAGACTCTCTACCACCACCAGTGTCTTTTTCACCACCAAAGGCGCCACCAATTTCAGCTCCTGAAGTTCCAATATTGACATTTGCTATTCCACAGTCGCTACCCGCATGAGACAAAAACAGTTCTGCTTCTCGAAGATTATTTGTCATTATAGCTGAAGACAGTCCTTGTGCAACATTGTTTTGAGATGCAATGGCGTCTTCTATTGTTCCAGAATATTTCAAGAGATACAGTACGGGTGCAAAAGTTTCATGTTGAACAATATTAAAACTGTTTTTGGCCTCTGCAATGGCAGGTTTTACATAACAGCCGCTTTCGTAGCCTTTGCCTTGCAGCACCCCACCTTCAACAACAATCTTACCTCCTTCGGCAACCACGGCTTCTAAAGCGTTTTGATAATTTTTTACAGCATCAGTATCAATGAGAGGACCCACATGATTTTTTTGATCCAAGGGATTTCCAATTCGAAGCTGTTTGTAGGCTTTCGCTACAGCTGTTTTTACTTTCTCATAAATAGATTCATGAATAATTAATCGGCGAGTAGATGTACAGCGCTGACCGGCAGTTCCTACAGCGCCAAAAACAGCACCTATAACAGTCATTTTTATATCGGCGTCTGGGGTAACAATAATTGCATTGTTACCGCCTAGTTCAAGGAGTGATTTTCCTAAGCGTTCTCCGACAGTTTTGGCTACAATTCTTCCCATTCTTGTTGATCCTGTTGCAGAAATTAAAGGCACTTGCTTATCTTTTGTTAAGAGTTCTCCTACTTTGTAATCACCATTTATTAAACAAGAAATTCCTTCTGGTAAGTTGTTTTTTGCAAAAACTTCTGCAGCAATTTTCTGGCAAGCCACACCGCATAATGGTGTTTTTTCTGAAGGTTTCCAAACGCAAACATCCCCACAAATCCAAGCCAATGCCGTGTTCCACGCCCATACAGCAACAGGAAAATTAAATGCAGAAATAATGCCTACTACGCCTAGAGGATGGTACTGTTCATACATTCTGTGTCCTGGACGTTCAGAATGCATTGTTAGTCCGTGCAATTGACGTGAGAGTCCAACAGCAAAATCGCAGATATCTATCATTTCTTGTACTTCGCCAAGACCTTCTTGCAAACTTTTTCCCATTTCATAAGATACTAGTTTTCCTAATGGGGCTTTGAGCTCTCTTAGGCGTTCACCAAATTGTCTAACGATTTCTCCACGTTGTGGTGCAGGTAGGATTCGCCATGTTTTAAAGGCCTCTGTAGCAGTACTCATAACATTTTCATATTGCTCTGTTGTAGTTTCAGAGACAGTTCCTATTTGACAACCATCAACAGGTGAAAAAGAAGTTATTGTATTTGTGGAAGAAAACCATTGACTCCCTGTTGAAGTACCAGAATTATTATCTTCAATGCCCAAGGCTTTAAGGCTTTCTTTAATATTCATTGTTTGTGACATATCTGTTTTTTTTTGGTTTTACCAGTTTGTATAAGCGTTTTGACTTAATTGACTATTATAATATTTTTTTATTCCAGTGACTTCTTTTCCTAACCATTTAGGTCGTTCAAAATGCTCATTTTCGTTAGCAAGTTCAACTTCTGCAATCACAAGTCCTTTATTCTCTTTTAAAAATTCGTCCACCTCAAATGTATGATTTTTAAAAGGAATTACATGTCTTATTTTAGTGATAACCCCTTTAAGGCAAAGCAAAATCAAATGTTTTGCATCTTCAATATTGATTTCTTTTTCCCATTCGTATCTAGAAGTACCGCTTGTAGAAGTTTCCCCTTTAATCGTAATAAATGCGCTTTGTTCACAAACACGAATGCGCACAGAACGTTTTGGGTCTGAACTTAAATAACCTTGAGTGATTAATTGTTTTTTTATTGATTCAGTTTTGTAGGTTTCGTTTTTGACTAAAAATTTACGTTCGATTTCTATCACAAAAAAATAAGGTATCAATTAGAAGCCCTAAATTTACATTATGTTGAGCGATTTACCAATTCGAAAAATTATTCATGTTGATATGGATGCGTTTTATGCATCTGTTGAACAGATGGATAATCCTAAATTAAAAGGACTACCATTAGCTGTTGGCGGTGGTAAACAGCGTGGGGTGGTAAGTGCAGCAAGTTATGAAGCTCGAAAATTTGGTGTACGTAGTGCTATGTCAGGAGCTTTAGCTGCTAAGCTTTGTCCAGAGCTTATTTTTGTATCGCCACGGTTTGATCGTTATAAAGAAATTTCATCAAAAATCAGAAAGATATTTTTTGAGTATTCAGATCTTGTTGAACCATTATCACTAGACGAAGCTTATATTGATGTTACAGAAAATAAAAAAGGAATTCAGAGCGCTACATTGATTGCGAACGAAATTCGAGAAAAAATTAAAAATCAAGTTGGTCTAACAGCATCCGCTGGTATTTCTATAAATAAATTCATTGCTAAAATTGCTAGTGACTATAACAAACCTAATGGCCAAAAGACCGTGTCCCCAGAAGAAGTTTTAACTTTTTTGGAAGTTTTGGACATTCGTAAGTTTCATGGAATTGGCAAAGTGACAGCAAAAAAAATGTATGACCTAGGAATTTTTACGGGTCTTGATTTGAAACAAAAATCAGAAGCTTTTTTAGAGAGTCATTTTGGAAAATCGGGGGCCTACTACTATAATGTAGTTCGTGGTGTTCATAATAGTTCTGTAAAGCCAAATCGCGTTCGGAAATCACTTGCTGCAGAGCGTACTTTTTCAAATAATTTATCGAGTGAACTTTTTATTATTGATAAGCTAGACCAAATTGCACAAGAAGTTTCAAAGCGTTTGCAACACCTACAAATTGCAGGAAAAACCATTACTTTAAAAATAAAATACAGCGATTTTAAACTCCAAACAAGAAGCAAAACCTTCACTTATTTTATCTCTTCTAAGGACATAATTTTGGAACACTCCAAGGAGTTACTTTTTCAACAACGACTTCAAAATTCTGTTCGGCTTGTTGGGATATCAATTTCAAACTTAAATAGCGAGATTAAAACACAAATAGTGTCAGAAGATATATCAGTACAGCTAAAATTTGAGTTTTAGTTCTTTTCTTTGACTTCTGTAACTCGAAGTGTATTTACCATTCCTTTTTCTTGAATTGGCATTGCAGCTAAACTTATGATCATATCACCAGCTTCTAGATAACCTTTTTTTAGTGCAATCTTATTTACATCTTCTACAGTTTCATCGGTAGACACAAATTTATCATAATAAAAAGCACGTACACCCCACAACAAATTGAGTCGAGAAATGATTCTTTTATTTGATGAAAAAACAAGAATGTGAGCTTTTGGTCGCCAAGCCGAAATTTGAAAAGCAGTATATCCACTATTTGTTAGAGTTGTGATGCCTCTTGCGTTGATTTCATTAGCCATATTTGCTGCATGGTAGCAAATAGACTTAGTTATGTACCGCTTTGTTTTGATGTGTGGATGTTTTTGAGGCACATGAATTAAATCTGATGTTTCTACAGATTTGATGATGTCCGACATTTTTTGAATCACTTGAACAGGATATTGACCAACAGAAGTTTCTCCAGAAAGCATTACTGCGTCTGCGCCGTCCATAACTGAGTTGGCAACATCATTGACTTCAGCCCTAGTTGGCGTTAGGCTAGTAATCATTGACTCCATCATTTGAGTTGCAATAATTACAGGGATTCTAGCGCTTTTTGCTTTGAGCACCAATTGTTTTTGAATTAGAGGTACTTCATGTGCAGGGATTTCCACACCAAGGTCACCACGTGCGACCATTAGTCCGTCACAATAGGCAACAATTTTATCAATATTTTCAACGGCTTCTGGTTTTTCTATTTTTGCAATAATGGGGATTTTGTAATTGCTGTGTTTTGAAATAATTGCTTCGAGCTCCATCAAATCTTCTGGGCTACGAACAAAAGAGAGCGCAATCCAATCAACCTCTTGACCAATTGCAAAAAGGGCATCTTTTTTATCTTTTTCTGTTAGTGCTGGTTGAGAAATATTGGTGTTTGGAAGATTTACCCCCTTTTTGGATTTTAAAGGCCCTCCTTGTATGACTTTCGCTACAACTTCGTCTTTTTGATTTGTTGATACAACCTCAAAAAGAAGTTTTCCGTCGTCTAATAAAATTTGTTCCCCTGCTTTGGTGTCCTTAGGAAAGCGGTCATAAGTCATGTACACACGTTCTTTTGTACCTTCAAATCGTGTTCCTGTTGCAAAAACAATTTCATCTCCAGGTGCAACTACAACATTATCTTTCATAACGCCTACTCTTAGTTTTGGCCCTTGAAGATCGGCCAATATGGCGGCATTATAGCCGTGCTCTTCATTGATTTCTCGAATATAGCGAACACGTTTTTTTACATCGTCGTAATCGGCATGAGAAAAATTTATTCTAAAGACATTTACACCAGTGGCAACCATTTTTAGGAGCATTTCTTTCGAGTCTATGGCTGGGCCTAGGGTGGCAACAATTTTGGTCTTTTTTCTTTTGTATGACATTAATTTAGTATTAGGTAATCTTTTGATTTTAGTTCTTCAATATTAATGGAGTAGGTCATGTTTATGGCAGGGATTTTTTGTAGTTCTTGAGCTATTTTATCATTATTAATATTGTCGCCACTAACTTTTAAAAAATATTCCACCATTGGGTGTTCGTCAATTAAATAATGGGTCGTCCAGTTTTTCTCCGCTTGCTCAGAAAATAAGCCTAAGTCTATTGAATTGTCTTCTACAAGACAGGTGTTTTTTATTAAATTCCAGGTGGTTTTTAAATTTGAATTTTCCCATTCAAATAAAGAAAATGCAGCTACATTATTATTGAAGTCAACATCCTCTTTTGTGCGCTTTAAGTGTGTATTTAGAGCTTGGTTTATAAAAAAAGCAAGGCGGTAATCATCTAATTCGCAATGGATGGCAAAAAGCGAATAATTAGCGTCCACAAAATCATCTAAAATAAGCTTATGTACTGCCATGGTTCAATTCAAAACTTTGGTGTAAATATAGAGATAAAACCGCAAATAGAACTTATTTATGTGACGACTAAGGAATAAATTATCACGAAAACGATATCGCAAAAGTAGTATTCTCAGAGCTTGTCTTAGAATTGTATTTTGTCTTGAAGTGCAAAATATCCTCTTTGGCTTGCTTTTTCTTCTGCCTTTTTTCTTGATGTGGCACGGGCTTTTGCAATTATTTTTCCATCAATTTCTAGTGTAACAGAGAAATGTTTTACTTCATCAACACCTTCATCATGGCAACGAGTATATTTAATTCTCTTTTTCTCTTTTTGACACCATTCCACCATGAGGCTTTTGTAGCTAATAATTTTACCTTCCAGTTGATTAATGTCTACATGAGGGTCTATGACACTGTCAAAAATAAATTTTTCGCTTACATTATATCCACGATCCAAAAAGACTGCTCCAACAAGTGCTTCAAAAAGATTGCCATGAATGTTATCTCCAAATTTTGAGTTATCTAATTTAGAGTCTAAAAGAAAGATTAAGTTGAGTCCTTTTCCGATTTTGTTTAAATGAGATCGACTTACAATTTTTGATCGCATTTTTGTTAAGTAACCCTCATTGGCATCAAGAATGGATATGTAAAGATAGTGGGCAACAACAGCGCCTAATATAGCATCACCTACGTATTCCAAACGTTCATAATTGAAAGGGTTTCCAACATGATCTTTTTTGTTTGTAGAGCGGTGTGTAAACGCTCTTTCGTAGTAGTGAATTTTTTTGGGTTTAAACCCCAATATCGGTTCAAGGGCGTTACTAAGTTTCTTGTTTTTTTTGTGGTGTCGTTTGAGTATGTTTTGAATGTAGTTCAAAACCTATTCGTCTAAAGCTTTAAACACGACACAGGCATTATGACCACCAAACCCAAAAGTGTTGCTCATGGCAACTTTCACTGTTCTTTTTTGAGCTTTGTTAAGAGTAAGATTTAGATTTGGATCAATGTTTTCGTCCACTACATTGTGGTTGATTGTTGGCGGTATAATTCCATGTTGCATAGAAAGAATTGAAGCGATGGCTTCAATAGCCCCAGCAGCACCAAGTAGGTGTCCAGTCATGGATTTTGTAGAATTGATATTAATATTTTTAGCATGATTACCAAACACTCTAGTAATTGCTTTTAGTTCAGCAACATCACCCAGCGGAGTTGAGGTTCCATGAGTGTTGATGGCATCAACATCTCCTGGTTTTAGTCCAGCATTTGCTAGACAGTTTTTCATTACGGCAGTCACTCCAATACCTTCTGGATGTGGAGCGGTCATATGGTATGCGTCGGATGAAAGACCTCCGCCCGCAAGTTCAGCATAAATTCTAGCACCTCTTGCTTTAGCGTGTTCATATTCTTCCAAAACTAGCGCACCAGCACCTTCTCCTAAGACAAATCCATCACGTGTAGCGTCAAATGGTCTTGAAGCAGTCTCTGGACTTTCATTTCTTGTAGATAAAGCATGCATTGCATTGAATCCACCCATTCCAGCTTCATTAATTGTAGCCTCACTTCCACCTGTGACAATAATGTCGCAATGCCCCAGTCGAATGTAGTTTAAGGCGTCAATAATAGCATTAGCGGACGATGCACAAGCCGATACTGTTGTGTAGTTTGGCCCCATGAAACCATGTTTGATAGAGATATTGCCAGGGGCAATGTCTGCAATCATTTTTGGAATAAAAAAAGGATTGAACCTAGGTGTACCATTTCCTGTTGCAAAGTTTGTAACTTCTGTTTGAAAAGTATCGATACCACCAATCCCAGCACCCCAAATAACTCCAACGCGAAATTTATCTAAAGCGTCTAAGTCAAGGTTTGCATCTATGATGGCTTCGTCGGAAGCCACCATAGCATATTGTGCAAACTTATCTGTTTTTCGAGCTTCTTTTCGATCAAAATAATCATTAACATTATAATTTTTTAATTCACAAGCGAATTTTGTTTTGAAATGTTCTGTGTCAAAATAAGTCACTGGAGCACAACCGCTTTTTCCTGCCACTAAGGCATTCCAATAGTCGTCTTTGTTATTTCCTATGGGCGTTAGCGCACCAAGCCCTGTAACTACAACTCGCTTTAAGTTCATAAAAAATTATTGATTAATATTATTTTGCTGATTCTATGTAAGAAATAGCTTGACCAACAGTTGCAATATTTTCTGCTTGGTCATCTGGAATTTGAATGTCAAATTCTTTTTCGAACTCCATAATTAGCTCTACGGTATCTAATGAATCTGCTCCTAGGTCATTTGTGAAACTTGCTTCAGTTACCACTTCGTTTTCATCAACGCCCAATTTATCAACGATTATCGCTTTTACTCTTGATGCAATGTCTGACATAATAATTTATTTTTAAGTTTTAGTTAGGATGCAAAAATAAAAAACTTTATTTTAAAAAGAATGAATACTCAAAAAATGTGCTGTATCTTTTTAATTTTCAGAGAATGATCAGTAGATTTGAAACGAGTTTAAAAAAATTATTTCTTTTTTTGCAGTACAATATACTTGTAATATTAAAAAATTAATGAAAAAAATAGCTGTTTTTGCTTCAGGCTCCGGGTCAAATGTCCAAAATATAATTGAGTTTTTTCAAAAAGATGCTTTTGCAACTGTCGTTTTAGTCCTTTCCAATAATCCTAACGCATTGGCCTTGGAACGCGCTAAAACTCTTGGTGTAGACGCTGTAGTTTTCAATAAAACTCAACTTTTAGATTCAAAGGGAGTTTTAAGTCAGCTGTTGCAATACAACATCGATTTTATTGTATTAGCGGGGTTTTTATGGAAATTCCCCAAACATATAATAGGTAAATTCGACAACAAAATTGTGAATATTCACCCAGCATTATTACCAAAATTTGGTGGTAAAGGGATGTATGGAATGCATGTACACAAGGCTGTGGTTGCAGCAAAAGTGAAAGAGACAGGTATTACCATTCATCATGTTAATGCCCGATATGACGAAGGAGCTATTGTTTTTCAAGCCAAATGTACAGTTGATGAGAATGACACCCCTGAAGAGATCGCACAAAAAATACACAAACTTGAAATGGAGCACTTCCCTACTGTAATTAAAGACCTTTTGGTAAAGAATGCCTAAATCAAAACAGAAATATTATACTGTATGGAAAGGACATCAAACAGGTGTTTTTGATTCGTGGAAGCATTGTCAGCTTCAAATAAAAAACTTTCAAGGAGCACAATACAAATCTTTTTCTTCCAAAATACAGGCTCAAAAAGCATACGAGGGAAATTATGAGGACTATATTGGCAAAAACACACAAAGAAAAGAAACTCTTTCCGTTGCCAAATTAAATAAAATAGGCCGTCCAAACTACAATTCTATATCTGTAGACGCAGCTTCTAGCGGAAACCCTGGTGCAATGGAATATCGTGGCGTAGATACAAAAACAAAGACTTTACTTTTTTATAAAGGGCCATTTCAACAGGGCACTAATAATATTGGAGAATTTTTAGCTTTAGTTCATGGGCTAGCACTGTTAAAAAAAGAAAATAGTAAAAGAATTTTATACACAGATTCTAGGACCGCTATGAGTTGGGTTAAGAAAAAAAAGTGCAATACAAAACTGGAACGAACTACAGAGAATCAACCTCTTTTTGAGCTTATATCTCGAGCTGAAGCTTGGCTAAAAAATAATTCTTTTACAACAACAGTTGTCAAGTGGGAAACTAAGGCTTGGGGCGAAATCCCAGCAGATTTTGGAAGGAAATAATGAGGGTTTTATAAAAACTTTTATTTCATTAACCTTAGAAATTTACGTAGTTTTGTTTTTTAATTTCTAAGAAGTTTTCATGAGTAAATTATTGATTGTTGGGACTGTTGCATTTGACGCTATTGAAACGCCCTTTGGCAAAACAGATAAAATTCTTGGCGGTTCGGCACCCTACATTGGACTTTCAGCCTCACAATTTAATACAGAAAGCGCGATAGTTTCAGTTGTTGGAGGTGATTTTCCAAACGAACACTTAGAGCTTTTACGCAAGCACAACATTGATATTTCTGCCATAGAAATCATTCCTTCTGGGAAAACATTTTTTTGGAGTGGACGTTATCACAACGATATGAACACTAGAGACACCTTGTCTACAGAGCTTAATGTTTTGTCTGATTTTCAGCCAGTTGTTCCCAATAATTTTAAGGAAGCAAGTGTTGTTGTGCTTGGTAATTTACACCCATTAGTTCAGTCAAGTGTTTTGGATCAGGTTACAAATGAAGATGCTTTAGTGATATTAGACACCATGAATTTTTGGATGGACAACACTTTGAAAGAATTAATGCAAGTTATAAAAAGAGCTGATGTTATCACTATAAATGATGAAGAGGCAAGGCAGTTGACCAATGAAAGTTCATTAGTAGTTGCCGCTCAAAAGATTCATGCGATGGGCCCAAAGTATGTTGTTATTAAGAAAGGAGAACACGGCGCTTTGCTGTTTAATGAAGACAATGTGTTTTTTGCACCAGCACTACCATTAGAAGAGGTATTTGACCCAACAGGCGCAGGAGATACATTTGCTGGAGGATTTGCGGGGTTTTTAACTAATACAGGCGACTTTTCTTTTGAAAACATGAAAAAAGCAGTGATTTATGGCTCTGCATTAGCCTCTTTTTGTGTAGAAAAGTTTGGCACCGAAAGAATGTGCAGTCTAGAATCAAAGGAAGTTTTTCGCCGTCTACAATTATTTAAAAATTTAACTCAATTCGACATTGAACTAGCTTGATAAAATTTAAAACATTTGATCATTGATGTTATATTATAAAACAGAAATTACCACACAACACCAACTTCGCACATGAGTGATGCAATTAAACATGAATGTGGCATTGCCCACATCCGCCTTTTAAAGCCCCTTGAATTTTACAAAGAAAAATATGGGACCGCATTTTACGGCATCAACAAGATGTATCTTATTATGGAAAAACAGCACAACCGAGGGCAGGATGGTGCTGGTTTTGCTAGTATTAAATTAGATATGAATCCAGGGGAGCGCTATATAAGCCGAGTACGATCTGTGGCACAGCAACCCATTCAAGATGTCTTTGGGCAGATCAATCAACGTATTAATGATGTATTAGAACAAAATCCTAATTGTGTTAATGACATTTCAGCACAAAAAAAGCTTGTACCGTATCTTGGTGAGGTAATGCTTGGCCATGTACGTTACGGAACCTTTGGTAAAAACAGTGTTGAAAGTGTACACCCTTTTTTGAGACAAAACAATTGGATGCATCGCAATTTGATTCTGGCTGGTAATTTTAATATGACCAATGTACGCCAACTATTTAGCAATTTAGTTGAAATTGGTCAGCACCCAAAAGAATATACTGATACAATTACCATAATGGAAAGAATAGGACATTTTCTAGACGATGCAGTGTCCAAAATGTATAAAAAATTAAAAAAAGAAGGCCACACCAAAATGGAGTGTTCTCCAATTATTGCAGAGCGCTTAAGTATAAAAAAGATTTTAAAAAAATCTTCCAAAAATTGGGACGGTGGGTATGCTATGGCAGGAATGATTGGCCATGGCGACTCTTTCGTTTTGCGCGATCCATCAGGGATTCGACCAGCGTATTATTATATGGATGATGAGGTTGTGGTAGTCGCTTCTGAACGCCCAGTAATTCAAACGGTTTTTAATGTGCCTTTTGAGTCTGTTGAGGAACTTCCGCCAGGGCATGCAATAATTACTAAAAAGTCTGGGCAAACAAAAATTAGTAAAATTTTAGAGCCAACAGTACGTAAAGCATGTTCTTTTGAGCGCATTTATTTTTCACGTGGAAGTGATGCAGAAATATATAAAGAGCGCAAAATGTTAGGAAAATTGATTGTCCCTGAAGTGCTTAAGCAAATCAATAATGATATAAAAAACACAGTATTTTCGTTTATTCCAAATACCGCAGAGACTTCATTTTTTGGAATGGTAGAGTCTGTAGAAGCTTTTTTGAACAAAACAAAAACAGACAAAATTTTAGATGGGAAACGAACTTTATCCGCCGAAAAAGTGACTCAAATATTATCGCAGCATACGCGCATAGAAAAAATTGCTATTAAAGATGTAAAGCTTAGGACTTTTATTACAGAAGACAGCAGTAGAGATGACTTGGTGGCACATGTGTATGATGTTACGTATGGAGTCATTAAAAAAGAAGACAACCTTGTTATTATTGATGACAGTATAGTACGCGGAACAACGCTTAAGAAAAGCATCTTAAAGATGTTAGATCGTCTTTCTCCAAAGAAAATTATTGTAGTGTCCTCTGCACCACAAATACGCTATCCAGATTGTTATGGTATAGATATGGCAAATTTAGAAGGACTTATTGCGTTTCGTGCAGCATTAGCATTGCTAAAAGATCAAAATAAAATGCATCTTGTGGAGGAGGTTTACATAAAATGTAAAGCGCAAGAAAATCTAGGCGATCATGAAGTTAAGAATTTTGTAAAAGAAATTTATGCACCTTTTACAGCAAAGCAAATTTCAGTTAAAATTTCTGAATTGTTAAGCGAAGAGGAAATTAATGCAGAGGTTGTGATTATATTTCAAACTATAGAAAATTTGCATACGGCTTGTCCTCAAAATTTAGGAGATTGGTATTTCACAGGCAACTATCCAACAGACGGAGGCAATCGAGTCGTAAATCAAGCGTTTATTAATTTTTATGAAGGGAAAAACGAGCGTGCCTACTAAAAAAATGCATTTCATCTAAAAAAAATGCATTTCATCTAAAAAACAATCAAGTTATTCAAATTAAGTATATATTTGAATCACCATAACATAAGTAGGTTAAGTTCATGGTAGATTTGGGGCAAAAAAGGTGAACATCTGTTCACCTTTTTTATTTTCCAACGTTTTGTAAACCTTTATTTTCCAGCTTCAAATCGTTTTGCAACTTCATTCCAATTAATTACATTAAAGAAAGCATTGATATAATCAGGTCGTCTATTTTGATAGTTCAAATAATAAGCATGCTCCCAGACATCAAGCCCCAAAATAGGAGTACCACCGCAAGAAACTCCAGACATAAGCGGATTGTCTTGATTTGGTGTAGAACAAACTTCTACTTTCCCGCCTTTATGAACACAAAGCCAAGCCCATCCAGAACCAAACTGAGTAGCAGCAGCAGTAGAAAAAGCAGTTTTAAAAGCATCTACTGAGCCATAAGCCTCTACGATAGCATCTTTTAAACCCCCTGAAAGATCACCCTTGTTATTTGGCTCCATGATATTCCAAAATAGACTGTGATTGTAAAAACCACCTCCATTGTTACGGACAGCACCGTTAGACATGTCTAAGTTTTTTAATATAGATTCGATACTCTGATCTTCAAGCTCAGTTCCTTTAATTGCAGCATTTAGTTTTGTTGTGTAACCATTGTGATGTTTAGAATGGTGTATTTCCATTGTTTTAGCATCAATATGAGGCTCTAAAGCATCGTATGCATAGTTTAGTTTTGGTAATTTAAAAGCCATAATATATTTGTTTTAAAGATTAAAAAATTTATGTCAAATTTACAATTTTCAAACTATATTTAATGATGTATGTAATTAAGATTGTTTATTTTGGTATAAATTTAATTTAGTGTCAGCATCTAGCTTTAACATTTATAATGCCTCTGCAGGAAGCGGTAAAACATATACTCTAGTCAAAGACTATTTAAAAATTGTTTTGACATCCGAAGCCTATTTGCCTCATCGTCATATTCTTGCTATTACATTTACGAATAAGGCCGTAGACGAAATGAAAAACCGCATAGTTAGAGCTTTAATGCGTTTTTCTTCTTCAGAAATCTTAACTAAAAAAGACGATTTATTTTTAGATTTAGTAAAAGAGCTCAATAAAACACCAAAATTTATTCATGAGAAATCCAAACATTTGATTCATAAAGTGCTACATAATTATGGAGGGTTTGATATTTCAACTATAGATAAATTCAATCAACGCCTCATAAGAACATTTGCTTATGATCTGCGACTTCCTGTAAATTTTGAAGTAGAACTAGACACCGACTCATTATTACAAAAGGCAGTAGATCAAGTAATTTCTAAAACAGGGAAAGATGAAGCCCTAACGCGTGTTTTGTTGGACTATGCCATTGAAAAATCTGATGATGATAAAAGTTGGGATATCGCCATAGACTTATTCAAATCCGCAAAACTTTTAACACAAGAAACAGCGTTACCTTATTTAGAAATTTTGTCCAAACAAAAGCTAAGTGCTTTTGATGAATTTAAGGCAAATTTGGATAAAGAGTATCAAACTATTGTGCACCAAACAGTAGAGGCAGCATCACAAATTTTAGAACTTATAAATGCAAGAGGTATTCGCTTTACAGATTTTACAAGAGGTTCGCTTCCAAAGCACTTTTCTTCTTTAGCCGCAAAAAAATTTAGCGTTAATTTTGAAGCTGTTTGGCAAAAAAATATAGAAACCACCTCATTTTATTCTAAAAAAACACCAGATGATATTTGTCAAAAAATTGACGATATGCGCTCAGTTTTAGTGGCCACGTTTGAGAGCACAAAAAAAGCAGTTTATCGCTTAAGGTATCTTCAAAATATTAAAAAAAACCTAACACCGCTTTCTGTTTTAAAGCTAATTCAGGATGAGATTAACAGCATAAAAAAAGCACAAGGCCTTTTACTAATTTCTGAGTTTAATACTATTATTGGAAAAGAAATAAAAGCACAGCCAACTCCTTTTATTTACGAGCGCATTGGAGAAAAGTTTAACCATTATTTTATCGATGAATTTCAGGACACTTCAGAACTGCAATGGGAAAACCTAACCCCTCTAATAATTAATGCTATAGCATCTGAGGGTAGTGTTTTGTTGGTTGGCGATGCTAAACAATCAATATATCGCTGGAGAGGAGGCAATCCAGAGCAGTTTATAAATTTAATTAATAACACTCATAATTTACCTGCTAAAGCTAATGTATCAGATTTGCCCATAAATTATAGAAGCGCCAAAAAAATCGTGAAATTCAATAACGATTTCTTTTTGTATTGCTCGAAAGTTATTTTTTCAAGTATCTCACATGGAGGTTTGTATGCTGCTGCATCTCAAAAATTTCACAGGAATAAAAAAGGCTATGTTCATCTTTCGTTTTTAGAATTTCAAAAAGGAGTAGATAAGGATACAATATATGCTGAAGAGGTTTACAAGACAATTGTGAAATATAAAGCCTCAAACGCTTTAGCATCATACAAAGATATTTGTGTTCTAGTGAGAAAACGTAAAGAAGGTGTGGCTGTAGCAAATTATTTAATTTCTAAAGAGGTAGACATCATATCAAATGAAACGTTATTAATTGCAGAATCTAAAAAAGTTCAACTGATTATTAATGTTTTCTCATATCTTCAAGACAATGACAATTCAATTGCTAAATTAAATATCTTAAACTACTTAATTGATGATCATAAAACAGAAAATGCCCATCAATTTAGGTTGAATTTATTGCCACTAGAAATCTTTTCATACTTTATAAGATTAGAAGAATTTGGTGTACGTTTTGACCCACGTGCCGCCGTTCAGTTATCGGTTTATGAGCTTGCCGAATATATTGTAACAACATTTCAGTTGGTCAAAGGGTCGAATGCCCATGTTCAATTTTTATTGGACGTAGTATTTGAGTTTTCTCAAAAACACTCCTCAAGTATAGCACAATTTTTAGATTATTTTGAACAAAAAAAAGGAAGTTTAAGTATTGTTTCACCTAAAGGTTTAGACGCAGTACAAATAATGACAGTTCATAAATCTAAAGGTCTTGAATTTCCAGTTGTTATTTTTCCTTTTGCAGAACTTGATATATACAAGGAAAAAGAACCAAAAGAATGGATGCCAACAGCCTACATACATAAAGGCTTTCCGTTTTTTTTAATGAACTACAGCAAAGACTTTAAGCATTTTGGGGCTCAAGGAGAGGCCAAGTATATTGAGCATCAGTCAAAATTAGAATTAGACAATATCAATTTACTTTATGTGGCTCTTACACGTGCATCAGAGCAGCTTTATATTATTGGAAATATTTCTCAAGCCTCCAAAACTGGAGGTAATTTTAGAACGTATTCAGAATTACTTGTAGAGTTTCTTAAGTCAAATGGTGAATGGGTGGAAGGCACGAGATCTTATAGTTTTGGTGAGATAGAAGCCATAGAACCAGAAGACGCTCCAGAAATTCCGGTGCTGACTCAAAGAAAGTTTATTTCTACTCCAAAAAATCAGCTGAATGTTTCAATAGCTACAAAAGCTGATTATTTTTGGGACACCACACAGAAAGAAGCTGTAGAAAAAGGGAATTTAGTCCATCTTTTATTATCCAAAGTATATTTACCATCAGATATACCAATGGCGCTTAACACATCTGAAGAAGAGGGCCTAATTACTGAGGAACAGCGCAAGGAACTTTCTCAAATAATGGAGGCCATTGTTTTTCATCCACAACTAAAGCCGTATTTTAGCGCAAATATTGACGCCTATAACGAGAAAGAAATAATGACCAGTACAGGTCAGATTATAATTCCTGACCGACTAGTCGTAACAAAGGAAAAAAAAGCGATAATAATAGATTACAAGACCGGAGCACATTATGAAAAACATCAGCAACAGCTAGAACATTATGCATCCATAATACAACAAATGGGTTTTACGATTGTTAAAAAAATACTGGTTTATATTTACCCAGAGCTTAACATAAAAACATACTATTAAAACAACACATGTACACATCAATACAACATCACTTAGAACAAGAACTTGAAAGCATCAAAGCACAAGGGTTATATAAAGAAGAACGTATTATTGTATCTTCTCAGGGGGCTGAAATTGTTCTGAACACAGGTCAAACGGTTTTAAATTTTTGTGCCAACAACTATTTGGGTCTTGCCAACCATCCAGAAGTGATTCAGGCTGCAAAAGATACAATGGATACACACGGGTTTGGAATGGCCTCTGTTCGTTTTATTTGTGGCACTCAAGACATCCATAAGAACTTAGAACAAAAAATAGCATCATTTTATCAAACTGAAGACACAATTCTTTATGCTGCAGCATTTGATGCTAACGGAGGTGTTTTTGAGCCTTTATTTACAGATCAAGATGCAATTATTTCTGATAGTCTAAATCATGCTTCAATTATTGATGGAGTCCGCTTATGCAAAGCAAAGCGATTTCGTTATAAAAATAACGACACGGAAGACTTACAGCTTCAGCTTCAAGCTGCAAACGACAGTGGCTCACGATTTAAAATTATTGTCACTGACGGCGTTTTTTCTATGGATGGTCTTGTAGCGCCATTAGATAAAATTTGTGATCTGGCAGAACAATACGATGCTCTGGTCATGATAGATGAGTGCCATGCGACAGGATTTATTGGCCCAACTGGTATTGGCACATTAGAAGAAAAAAAGGTTCTTGGTCGAATTGATATTATAACGGGAACATTGGGAAAAGCCCTTGGGGGCGGAATGGGAGGCTACACTACCGGAAAAAAAGAAATTATAGATATGCTAAGACAGCGCTCAAGGCCATATTTATTTTCAAATTCCTTAGCACCGCCTTTGGTGGGAGCATCCATAAAAGTATTTGACTTATTGTCAAAAGACACAAGTTTACGCGACAAATTAGAAGAAAACACAAATTATTTTAGAAAAAGCTTACAAGCCCTTGGTTTTGACATTATTGATGGAGATTCCGCTATAGTTCCTGTTATGTTATATGATGCTAAATTGGCTCAAAAAATGGCTAATATGTTGCTCGATGAAGGAATTTATGTGATTGGGTTTTTCTTCCCTGTTGTGCCAAAAGAAAAAGCACGAATAAGGGTACAACTTTCGGCAGCTCATGAAAAAAACCACTTGAACGCCGCACTACAAGCCTTTGAAAAGGTAGGTAAAGCTCTCAAAATAATAGCTTAAGTAGTTGATTATTAGTTTTTTTGGTTAAAAAATAGAATTTATTAGCTATATATTTGTTTAGTGAATTATAGGTATTACTTTTGCAAAGAATTTAACTTATATTAAAATATAAAATAAACTATGAAAAATTTTAAAAGTTTAGCACTTTCTTTTATGCTTGTTATTTTTGCGGCAAACATAAATGCACAAACCGAAGACAACCCCTGGCAAATATCTTTGGGGGTAAACGCAGTTGATGTTTATCCTGTTGGAGAGCCTTCTCCCCAAGGAGAACTTTTCGACGAGTTCTTTAACGCAACAAATCATTGGAATATTTATCCATCACTAACAGCATTTGGAATCAGCAAATACCTAAATGACAACTTCTCATTTGGTGTTTCAGGAACTTTCAATGTAATTGAAAAGTGGGGTTCAAATTATGCAACAAATGAAACTGTAAAAGTAGCCGAACTAAACTATTATGCTCTTGACGGAACGGTAAAATACAGCTTATCAGATCTTTTAAACTTAGATAAAATAGAGCCATTTGTTGGTTTAGGTGGAGGTTACTCTTGGATACAAGAAGGCCCATACAACGGCAACTCTGGGGGCGATGCAGACGCAAATGTTGGATTTGCAACAGTAAACGGAACACTTGGAATGTCTTACTGGTTTTCCGACACATTTGGATTGACTTACCAGTCAAGCTATAAGCATACTTTCCAAGATTATGGCACAACGCATTTCCAACACACTTTAGGTTTGTCTTTAAATTTTGGAGGAACAGACACAGACGGAGATGGTGTGTATGATAAAAAAGATGTTTGTCCAGAAGTACCAGGTCTAGAAGAATTTAATGGCTGCCCTGATACAGACGGAGATGGTATTCAAGATTCAGAAGACACCTGCCCAGAAGTTGCAGGATTGGCTGAGTTTAATGGGTGTGCAGACACAGATGGAGATGGCGTATCTGACGACAAAGACAGATGTCCTTCAAAGGCAGGTTTAGTAGCACTTAATGGATGTCCAGATGCAGACAGCGATGGTGTTGCAGATGACCAAGATAAATGTCCATCGGAGACTGGAGATGTAGCAAACGAAGGATGCCCATGGCCAGATACCGACGGAGATTCTGTTTTGGACAAAGACGATAAGTGTCCAAACCAAGCGGGTACAGTTGCAAATAATGGTTGCCCGGAAGCACCAAATGCAGAAGTACAAGCAAAGCTAACAAGCTATGCAAGAACAATAAATTTCGACACAGGAAAATCTAGCATCAAAGAAGCAGCAAACGAGACACTTCAGGCTATAGTTGCAATACTTAAAGAATTTCCAAAATCAAACTTTATTGTAGAAGGACACACAGATAGCACAGCGTCAGAGAAATTCAATCAGAAGCTATCCGAAGCAAGAGCGGCACAAGTTGTTGACTATTTAACATCAAATGGTGTTAATGCTGCAAGATTGTCGTCTGTTGGATTTGGTGAAAACAATCCGATTGCTTCTAACAAAACAAAAGAAGGTAGAGCAACAAACAGACGTGTTGAAGTAAAATTGGCAAATTAATTTCCAAAACTTCCTAAAAAATAAATTCAAAAACGCTTCGCTTTTGCGAGGCGTTTTTTATTTTTAGGGTATGGCTAACTTCATTTATGACATACTCAAAGAACTAAAACGTCAAGAAAGAGATTTTTCAAGAATAACATTTATTCTACCAAACAAACGAGCAGGACTATTTTTAAAACACGAACTATCTAGTTATATTGAGAAAGCTAGTTTTTTACCAGAAATATGTTCTATTGAATCGTTTATTGAAGAGTTGTCTCAATTAAAGAAAATAGGCTCTACTGAACTTCTGTTTGAGTTTTATAGTGTTTACAATAGCTTAACTCCTAAAGAAAAAATGGAGTCTTTTGATCAATTTTCAAAATGGGCCCCTATTGTTTTACAAGATTTTAATGAAATTGACAGATATTTAGTTTCACCTCCTAAAATATTTGATTATCTCAGTGCTGTCCAAAAAATGAATCACTGGTCTTTGAACTCCAATCCAACAAAAATGGTAAAAGGCTACCTATATTTTTGGAAAAAAATTAAACAATATTATACCAATCTCAACCAACAATTAATTAGTAAAGGAGTTGGTTATCAGGGTCTAATGTATAGAGCTGCTGTAAAAAATCTTGAGGATTATATCCAAAATACAAGTCGAGGCGAGCACATATTTTTGGGGTTTAACGCTCTTAATTCTTCAGAATCAATAATAATTCAGGAGCTATTACAACAAAATAGAGCCCAAATTTACTGGGATATTGACTCTAGTTTTTTAGAGGCACACTACCATGATGCCGGGCATTTTATGCGGCGCTACAAAAAGGAGTGGCAATTTTTTAAATCTCATAAGTTTAATTGGGCAACAAAAAATTACCAAAGGAATAAGAAAATACATATTACAGGAACGCCAAAAAACATTAGTCAGGTTAAATATGTAGGAGAGCTATTAGACGAGTTATATGATAAAAACAAGCTAAAAAATACCGCTTTAGTTTTAGCAGATGAATCTTTATTATTACCCGTTTTGAATTCGATTCCAGAAAAAGTTGAACATATTAATATCACAATGGGGTTGCCATTACGTCAAATCCCATTTGCGTCTTTTATTGAGCAATGGTTTCAACTACATAACACGTCATCTGAAGCCTATAATCATAATGAAGTTATTGGGCTTTTATCGCACCCTTTTATTGCCCCGTTTTTTAGAAAGTATTCTGCTGAACTTAAAGGAGTTTTTCGAAAGATTAGACATCAAAACTACACGGCAGTTACATTAAATCAGTTGGCCGCATTTGCTCCTGTTCTGGAGCCTTTTTTCACACTTATTTTTGAAACTTGTAGAAATGAGCCCAAAAAAGCACTGAAACAACTTAAAGCTTTAATTTTTGAGCTCAAGGCGTCTTACGAAAAAGAGAAGGGGAAGCAATTTCTTCCGAAGGAATATTTGTTAAGATTCTTAGAATTGTTCAACCAGATAGAACGTTTAGATATTTCTTATTCATATATAAATTCAATCAAGACGCTTCATAGTTTGTATCGAGAATTATTAAGCAAAGAAACGCTAGATTTCAAGGGGGAGCCACTAAAAGGGTTGCAAATTATGGGGATGTTAGAGTCTCGTGTTTTGGATTTTGAAACAATTATTGTAGTTTCTGTAAACGAAGGTATTCTTCCTGCGGGGAAAACACAAAATTCATTCATACCAATTGATGTTAAGATTGAAAACGGCCTACCCACTTACAAAGAGAAAGATGCAATATATACGTACCATTTTTATCGGCTTTTGCAACGCGCCTCGAATATTCATCTTATTTATAATACAGAACCAGATGTATTGAGGGGAGGAGAGCCAAGTCGTTTCCTTTCACAGCTACAATTAGAAGGGCGTCACGATATAACACATCATGTTATAGTACCAAAAATTTCTAGTCAAAGTTCAATTTCGCAAGAGGTTATAAAAACGCCACAGCTTTTGGATCAACTCAAAACAAAAGCAAAAGATGGGCTTTCTCCTTCATCATTAGGACAATACATTCGAAACCCTATCGATTTTTATAATCATAAGATCCTAGGCCTTAAAAAGCCCAACTCTATTGAAGAAAACATTGAGGCCAGTACTTTTGGCAGTGTTGTTCACCTTACTTTAGAGGACTTTTATAAGCCTTTTGTTGGTCTTAAACTGGAGCCATTTAAGTTAGAAGCTTTAAAACCCAAAATTCAAAATACTGTACAGCATTTTTTTCAGAAAATATACAAAAAAGGGGATCTTACAAAGGGGAAGAATTTTATTAGTTTTGAAATTGCTCAACGCTATATTCATACTTTTTTAGATATGGAAATACAATTTCTAAGACAAGGAAATGAGGTTGTACTTCTTTCTGTTGAAAAACCTGTAGAATTTGATTTTATACACCCAGAACTTGACTTCCCTGTAAAATTGAAAGGCAATGTAGATCGTATTGATATTTGTAATGGGATTCAACGTATAATCGATTACAAGACATCAAAAGTTTTACAAACAGATTTGAATTTAGTTGATTGGAGTAGTTTAACTAAGGACTACCAAAAGCATAATAAAAGTTTTCAGGTTTTAATGTATGCCTATATTTTGGATCAAATAGAGCCGTTTGACGGACCGACAGTCGCTGGAATTTTATCATTTAAAAACTTAAAAGCAGGTGTTTTGAGTTTTACAAAAAAGAGCAAAATTGGTGCAGGTGCAACCAAACAGCAACAAATAACATCAGAAGTTTTAGAATCTTTTGAAAACGAGTTAATAGGACTCTTGCATGAATTGTTAGACCCTAACGTCCCATTTATTGAAAAAGAAGTATGATTGAAAAGATTCTAAATAAAGAAATTAAAAGAATAAATAATCGCTCAATTATTTATGATTTATTTTATAATGTCAGCACACAAAAAGCGCCATTAATTATCTTTTGTCATGGCTATAAAGGGTTTAAAGACTGGGGAGCATGGAACATATTTGCAGAAGCCTTTACTTCTCATGGGATTGCTTTTCTAAAATTTAATTTTTCTCATAACGGAGGAACTTTTACGCAGCCCATAGATTTTCCAGACCTAGACGCTTTTGCAGAAAACAACTATTCAAAAGAGCTCGAAGATTTAGAGTGTGTTATCGACTTTGTTTGTGACAGTTATAAAAATCATATTGCTTTAGATGTTGAGTCCATTTTTTTGATAGGCCACAGCAGGGGTGGTGGAATTGCTACCATAAAAGCTTCAGAAGATCGTCGAATAAAAAAATTAGTAACGCTGGCAGGTGTAAGCGATTATAAATCACGTTTCCCAAAAGGTGAGGCATTAAAACACTGGCAAAAAGAAGGAGTATACTTTGTAGAAAATGGACGAACAAAGCAAAAGATGCTGCATAACTACCAATTTTATCAAGACTTTATGATAAATGAAGATCGGTTAAATATTGAAAAAGCGGTAAAAAAAATGACAATCCCACATTTTATTGTTCATGGAGGTGCTGACACATCAGTGCCTTTTTTTGAAGCTGAGCGATTAAACTCGTGGAGTAAAACAAGCAGCATATACAAAATACTAGGTGGAAACCATGTTTTTGGCGCCAAACACCCATGGGAAACAGATGAAATGCCACAAGATTTGAGCATTGTTTTGTCAAAAACATTAGAATTTATTAACAATTAGCTCTACTTCTTAAGAAATTTGTTATTTATCTGATAATTTTTTTGGTATTACCAAAGTAATTTTTGTAATTTGGACTAAAATAAAATTATATTATGGGATATTCATTCAAAAATAGCAAAGGAAAAACTTATTTTTTACACACAAAAGACGTTGTCTTAAAAGGTGGAAGAAATCAAACAATTTATTATTTCGCCAAAGATGAGCGTTCAAACTCTTGTGACCTTCCTGATGGGAAAAAAATTGTCGAAAATGAAAAAACTGGTCTTCCATTCGTAAAGTCTATAAAATAAAACATTTTCCGAAAAACAATAAAAAAGCCTACTCTTATGAGTAGGCTTTTTTTATTCCACAGAAAACCATATTTCTGACTTAGACCTAGGCCTTGTCACATATAAATCGACTCCTTATAGATCCAAGGGTGATATTAAATCACTCATAATGAACTGAAGTCATTATTTGATTAGTTATATATAGAACAATTCTAAAATTATAACACGCTTAAATATTTTAATTTCATTCGATCAGAACAATTGAACTATTCTTTAAAATATTTAAAACGAAAGCCATGAAACGTTTTTAGGTGCTTTACGAAACGTGGATAGATCGAGTAAAAGAAAAAACCCACCTGTTGGTGGGCTTTGGTTAAACTAATGCAGTGTAGCGGTGACACTAGTGGAGAAGATCGGATTCGAACCGACGACCTCTTGACTGCCAGTCAAGCGCTCTAGCCAACTGAGCTACATCCCCAAAATTTGCCGTAAATTTAAACAAATATTTCAATGCATTACCATATATGATTAGAAAAGCAAATCTTATTGACTTAAATTCTGTATTAGAAATTACCAAGTCGTGTGCAAAACATTTGATCGATCAGGAAATTTTTCAATGGAACGAACACTACCCTAACAGAAAAGCTTTTGTAAATGACATAAATCGATCTGAATTGTATGTTTTTGAACAAAAAAATATTTGTGTGGGCTGCATCGCTATCACAACAATCAAAGACGCCGAATATAACCCTATACAATGGCGCACAAAGGATAATAATATTTATATACATCGCCTAGCTGTTCATCCAGAATTTCAAGGAAAAGGCATTGCCCAGCAAATGATGACTTTTGCAGAAAATTATACAAAAACAAATGGATATAGCTCTGTCCGACTGGACACTTTTTCACAAAATAAACGCAATCAAAAGTTCTACGAAACAAGAGGTTATAAACGCCTTGGAAATATCTACTTTCCAAAACAAAGCAAACACCCCTTCTATTGTTACGAACTTGTGTTTTAGCTACTGTTTTTTTGATTTTATGTATTTTTGAATCTAATTTAGCCTTCATTGAACACAGCCATTACTAACAAGCAAATTAATACATTGGCCATACCGGCCATCATTGCTGGAATTTCAGAACCTATCCTTTCATTGACCGATGCTGCCATTGTTGGGCACATTCCAAACAATGCAATAGAATCTCTTGCAGCAGTTGGTATTGTTTCTTCTTTTTTATCCATGCTCATTTGGGTTTTAGGCCAATCTCGTTCTGCAATTTCTTCAATTATTTCTCAATATTTAGGGGCAAATAAACTTTATGAGGTCAAAAACCTACCTGCGCAAGCTATTGTCATTATTTTGATTTTAAGTATACTGATATGTGTTGGAACACTGCCTTTTTCAGACTCTATTTTTAAATTCTATAATGCAACAGGAACGCTTTTAGAATACAGTGTAGACTATTATAAAATCAGAATTTTTGGATTCCCTTTTACACTTTATACATTTGCAGTGTTTGGTGTTTTTAGAGGACTACAAAATACATATTACCCGATGATCATTGCAATTATTGGTACAATTATGAATATTGTTTTAGATGTTATTTTGGTCTATGGAATTACCAACCTCATTCCTCCTCTAAATCTCAAAGGGGCCGCAATTGCTAGTGCAATTTCACAAGTATTAATGGCATTAATGGCTACAGTATTATTATTAAGAAAAACCCCTATGTCGCTAAAAATTTCTTTCCCTTTCAACAAAGAATTACCAAAATTCTTACAAATGATTGGCAATCTCATCATTAGAACAATTGCTTTAAATTTGGCATTGTACCTTGCAACTAGTTTTGCAACTGCTTATGGTACAAATTATATTGCGGCCTACACTATTGCAATCAATCTATGGTTTTTTGCGGCATTTGCGGTTGATGGTTATGCAAGTGCTGGCAATATTTTATCAGGAAGATTATTTGGTGCTAAACAAATAGAAACTCTTGTAGAATTAAGTCGGCGTTTAACAAAAAAAGCACTACTTGTTGGCTTCATTATGGCTGGAGTTGGTGGTATTTTTTACATTCAAATTGGTGCAATTTTTACATCCGAAACCGAAGTGCTGTCAAAATTTTATGAAGTGTTTTGGATTGTTTTAATCATGCAGCCATTTTGTGCATTGGCATTTGTTTTTGACGGCATTTTCAAAGGTTTAGGAAAAATGAAAGATTTGAGAAATGTCCTTGTCACCACAACATTACTAATATTTGTTCCAGGTCTTTTAATTTCAGATTATTTAAATTTAAAATTACACGGTATTTTTATTGCATTTACCTTGTGGATGATTGCCCGAGGAATTCCACTTGTCATAAAATTCAGAAAACAATTTTCACCCCACAAGCAAAAGCACTAACTTTGTTACAGCAAAGCAATAATAAAATAACACAATTAATCATGACTCAGATTCGAATTACAAAGCAATTTTCTTTTGAAACTGGCCATGCGCTTTATGGTTATGATGGTAAGTGTAAGAATGTTCATGGGCATAGCTATCGTTTGGATGTAACAGTTATTGGAAGTCCAATTACAGATTCGTCTAATGTAAAGTATGGAATGGTGATTGATTTTTCTGATTTAAAGAAAATAGCAAAAGAAGAAATTGTGGATGTTTTTGACCACGCTACAGTTTTCAACAAAAACACCCCACATGTAGAACTAGCAAGAGAGCTTAAATCTAGAGGCCACAATGTTCTTTTAGTAGATTATCAACCCACAAGTGAAATGATGGTGATTGACTTTGCAGAGAAAATAAAAAGTCGTTTGCCAGAAAATATAAAGTTACATTCCTTAAAATTACAAGAAACCGCCACCAGTTTTGCAGAGTGGTATGCTAGCGATAATTAACACTAAAAATGAAATCAATTAACCTCCCAAAAGGAAAAAACATTTACTTCACTTCAGACCACCATTTTGGCGCTCCGAACCCTAGGGCATCAAAACCAAGAGAGCTGCGTTTTGTAAAATGGTTAGATGAAATTAAAGATGATGCAAGTGTTATTTTTATATTAGGAGATTTATTTGATTTTTGGTTTGAATACAAACGAGTGATTCCTAAAGGATTTACAAGAGTGTTGGGTAAATTAGCAGAATTAACAGACAGGGGGATAGAAATTCATTTTTTTGTAGGCAACCACGACCTTTGGATGAATGATTATTTTGAAGAAGAGTTAAATATAATAGTACATCATAAGCCCAAACAATTTCAGCTTAATAAAAGCTTGTTTTTTATTGGACATGGTGATGGACTAGGACCACATGATAAAGGATATAAGCGCCTAAAAAAAGTATTTGTAAATCCTTTTTTTCAATGGCTCTACAGATGGCTTCATCCAGATATTGGTGTACGCTTTGCGCAATATCTTTCCTTGAAAAATAAACTCATATCTGGTGATGATGACATAAAATTTTTAGGTGAAAAAAAAGAATGGTTGGTACAATATGCGCAAAAAAAATTAGAAGAAAACCACTTTGATTATTTTGTTTTTGGCCACCGCCATCTCCCGCTAGATATTCAATTAAATCCTAAATCCAAATACATCAATCTTGGCGATTGGATCACGCACTTTACCTACGGCGTTTTTGATGGTAAAGAACTCTTTTTGAAAAAATTAGAGTCTTAAAAATCTCAGATTGAGATTAAATTTTTATTAACCAATACTTTTAAAATGGAATTTTTTGGAATCCCTCTTTTTGACGATGACTTTTATAAAATGATTTTTCGTTTTTTAATCAACATCACTTTTTTAACAGCCCTCATTAAATATTCCTATTATAAATTTTCTGAAAAAGCCGATTATCTTTTTACATTCTATTTGGTAGGAACAATTGTATTCTTTTTATGTTTTACGCTAAAAAAATATGAAATTGATTTAGGTTTAGCCTTGGGGCTTTTTGCTATTTTCGGAATTCTTCGATATAGAACAGACCCTCTAAAGGTCAGAGAAATGACCTATTTGTTTGTCGTTATAGGACTTTCGTTGGTCAATGCATTATCAAATAAAAAAATGAGTTATACAGAAATCTTCGTTGCCAATACAATAGTTGTAGCAATGGCATACTTTCTTGATCGATTTTGGAGTCAAAAAAAAACCAATACAAAAGATATTCTTTATGAGTCATTAGAGCATATTCGCCCAGAGCATCATGAAATTTTAAAAGCAAAACTAGAAGAAAAATTAGGGTTTGAAATTTTAAGCATCTCTCTTGGGCAAATAGACTTCAAGGCAGAAACTGTTAAAATTAAAATTCGTTACAAAAAATAATATGAAACCATTAAAACATAAATATATCGCCTTTGCCTTAGCTGTTTTCTCTACACTTTCAGTTCAAATGACCTCTGCGCAAAACAATAACGACTTAGAGGGTTGGAGTAGTGTTGGATTAAACTTAAAAGCCACAAAAAAATTATCTTTTTCTGTATCAGAACATTTGAGGTCTAGAAATGATATATCTACAGTAAAAAATTATTTTACACAGATTAAAGCCAATTATGAAGTTTTGAAAAACATCGAGTTTGGTGGTGGTATTCGTTACATCACTAAAAATGATGATGTTGGAAATAAACAAGGTCTTAGAGCTTATTTCAGATATCAATTTGATGTGAGTTATACTCAAAAATTAAATAAAATAGGGGTGTTATTTCGTTTAAGATATCAGAACAAAAATCAACTTGGGATGTCGGAAGAAGAAGGTGATATTGCAAAAGAGTTTGTACGCGCTCGAATAGGGGTTGGGTATAAAATTAAAGCTGTAAAATTGAACGTAAGACTGTTTGCAGAGCATTTTAATCAACACAATAATTCAAAACTGGAGCACACGGAAACTCGAACGAGATATACACTAAAACTAAGTCGAAAATTTAAAAAAATAGGCGCTTTTTCTGTTTTTTATGGAATACAAGAAAATAATTTGAATCAAGAAACAACAAACAAATCTTTTTTAGGGTTTAAATATGCCTATACCATTGATTTTACAAAATAAATCTCTAAACATGATTTTCGTGAGCTTCCAAATCACTTTCTAAGTCTAGTTTTCGGAAACTTGGCGATACAAGACCTGTTGTTACGACAGTAATTATGGTCATGGTCCCACCAAAAACTACAGCAGTAACAGTCCCCATAAGTTTTGCTGTAAGGCCGCTTTCAAAAGCTCCCAATTCATTGGAAGAACCAACAAACATAGAATTCACAGAAGACACCCGCCCTCGCATATGATCGGGAGTTTTGAGTTGTAAAATCGTTTGCCGAATGACCATTGAAACACCATCCGTTACGCCGCTAAAGAAAAGTGCAGCAACTGAAACCCAAAATATAGAAGATAATCCAAATACAATAATACAAACACCAAATCCAAAGACTGCACACAGTAGTTTCAGTCCTGCTTTTTTACTGATAGGAATATAAGCCGTTATAAGCATTGTAAGGAAAGCGCCAACTGCTGGTGCAGCGCGTAATATTCCAAACCCTTCTGAACCTACTTTTAAAATGTCCTGAGCAAAAACTGGCAATAGTGCAACAGCTCCGCCAAAAAGAACAGCAATCATGTCTAGACTTAAGGCGCCTAGAATAGATTTTGTTTTAAATACAAATCGAACGCCTTCTTTTAAACTTTGCAAAACAGGCTCTCCTATTTTTGGATTCAAGACAGGCTTTTTTGTAATCAGTAATCCCAAAAGAAAAGCAATAATGACTAACACAAATACAATACACAATGACCAATGTACGCCAATCCAATTTATGGTAAACCCTGCGACTGCAGGACCTAAAATAGAGGCCATTTGCCACGTAGAACTGCTCCATGTTGCTGCATTTGGATATGCTTTTTTGGGGACAATTAGGGCAACTAATGAAAAAATGGTTGGGCCAAAAAATGCACGCAATAATCCTCCAAAAAACACAAAAGCATAAATAGCATACAAAATGGATTGTTGACTCCAAGTGGTTGAAACTGAGTTATCCGAAAGAAAAAATAAACCAAAACTTATTAGAGAAAATAAACCAATACACCATAAAAATAAGTTGCGCTTTTCTCTTTGATCAACAATATGACCTGCGAATAAAGCCATACTTAGTGCAGGAATAATCTCCATTAAACCAATAATTCCCAATGATAAAGGATCTTTTGTTAGTGAATAGACTTGCCATTCGATGACAATAAACTGCATGGACCAAGCAAATACCAATACAAAACGCAACAAAAGAAAAATATTAAATTCCTTAAATCTTAACGCTGCATATGGGTCTTTTTTGGCCATACTCTAAAGTTTTATATCCTTTAGTTTTAACTGTAAACTAATGTGTCCGTTCCATTCATTTTCATCAATAGAATAGACAATTTTAAATGGATTTTTATTTTTAATGATTTCTAATTGATCTCCAAGACCAAATCCAATACAATTAATTTTTGAACTATTGTTTTGAGATAATGTGACTTTTAGATGCTTGTTGTCTTGCCCAACACATTTTCCATATCCAGTATCAAAAACTTCCGAGGTCATAAAAACTGGAGACATATTTTGTGGGCCAAATGGCGCAAATTGTTTTAAAATTCTATAAAATTTTTGGGTAATGTCTGAGAGGTTTAGCTTTGAATCTATAAGAATTTCTGGAGTTGTTAAATGAGGTGGTATAGTTTGAGAAACTTCCTTTTCAAATGCTCTCTTGAAGGCTTCGTAGTTTTCTTCTTTTAGGGTTAAACCTGCTGCGTATTTATGACCTCCAAATTGTTCAATATATTGGCTACATTTTTGAAGCACTTTATATACATCAAATCCTCGAACAGATCGAGCAGAAGCCGCTAAAAAGTCGCCACTTTTTGTAAAAACTAATGTTGGGCGATAATACGTTTCAATCAATCTAGAGGCTACAATTCCAATCACACCTTTATTCCAAGTTGGATGATAAACTACTGTTGTGGAACATTCAACCTCCTCCAGTTCTTCAATTTGAAGCAGTGCTTCTTTCGTGATTTCCTGATCTAATATTCTTCGAGTTGAATTAAAGTCTTCTATTTCCTTTGCTACAATTTCTGCCTGCTGAATATTATGTTCTTTCAGCAGTGCAACAGCATAGTTTCCGTGCTTCATTCGCCCCGCTGCATTAATTCGCGGTGCAATAACAAAAACTACATCTGAAATGGTTAAGGTGTCTTTTTTTATATTTTGTATTAAGGCCTGAAATCCAGGTCGTGGATTTGAATTTATTCGCTGTATTCCATGATAGGCTAAAATTCTATTCTCGCCAACAATAGGTACAATATCAGCACCAATTGCGGTTGCTACCAAGTCTAAATAAGAGATTAAATCTTCTGTGGTTTCTCCATAATTTTGCCCTAGTGCTTGGATTAATTTAAATCCAACACCACATCCACAAAGCTCCTTAAATGGATAACAACAATCGGAGCGCTTTGGATCTAAAACAGCTACTGCAGAAGGTAAATTTTTTCCGGGTAAATGATGATCACATATGATAAAATCGAGCCCTTTTTCTTTAGCATATTGAACTTTATCAATTGCTTTCACGCCACAATCTAATGCGATAATAAGATCAAAATTATTATCAATAGCATAATCTATTCCTACATAAGAAATTCCATAACCTTCTTCAAATCTATCAGGAATATATGTAGAGATTTGTGTGCTTTTTGTTTCGAGATAAGTAGCCATTAACGCAACTGATGTAGTTCCATCGACATCATAATCTCCGTAAACCAAAATGCGTTCATTATTGACTAAAGCATTTTGAATTCTTTCAACAGCTTTATCCATATCTTTCATCAGAAAAGGATCGTGCAAATCTTTGAGTTGAGGTCTAAAAAATGTTTTTGCTTGCTCAAAAGTAGTGATGCCACGCTGAACCAACAACGCTGCAATAGGATATTCTACAGCAAGCGCTCTTGCTAAATCTTTGGTTGTGTTATCATCAGAAGATGGTTTTAGCGTCCAGCGCATTTATGATAGAGTTTAAAAATGAATTTTAGTATTTACTGTTGCAAACTTTCTAAACATTTCCATCACCCCACAATATTTTTCTACAGACAGTTGTACCGCTCTTTTACATTTTTTTTGATCTAATTGAGAGCCGGAAAAGTAATAATTGACATGAACAGTATGGTAATATTTTGGATGTTCTTCTGTAAGTTTCCCCTCCACATCAATTTTTAAATTATAATCTGTTATTTTCATCTTTTTAAGAATATCAACAATGTCTATTCCTGAACATCCTGCTAGTGAAGACAACATCATTGCTTTTGGAGAAATCCCTTTTTGTTGAGAAATACCTTCCTCGGTGGTGTCCATAAGCACATGATTCCCGCTAGGGTTATCAGATTCAAAAAGCATTCCGCCTTTCCAATGAGTTGTAGTTTTGTGGGCCATAATAAAATTATTTTTCGTTTATTGTTGTATCAAAAATACTACTTAATATTCAAAAAATGCCATTAGTTACTCCATTAAACCCAGACCACGATTCTGAAACACAATCCCTCGCAGATTTTTTTAATGAGACTCTAGGGTTTTGCCCAAATTCGGTACTTACAATGCAACATCGTCCTGCTATAAGCAAGGCTTTTATTCATTTGAATAAAGCGGTTATGGCTAACGAGGGTCGTGTTACATCTGCGCTAAAACGTATGGTTGCGTGGGTCAGTAGCAACGCTACGGGTTGTAGATATTGCCAAGCACATGCCATTCGAGCAGCAGAACGTTATGGTGCAGAAAATGAGCAATTAAATAACATTTGGGATTACAAAACTCACCCTGCATTTAATGAGGCAGAACGTGTAGCTTTAGATTTTAGTTTGGCGGCCTCAATAGTTCCAAATGCTGTGGATGAAGCTTTAAAAAATCGATTATATGAGCATTGGGATGAAGGTGAAATTGTAGAACTATTGGGTGTGATTTCACTATTTGGCTATTTGAATCGCTGGAACGATTCTATGGGCACTACCATAGAAAATGGAGCTGTAGAAAGCGGAACAAAATACCTAGAAAAACATGGGTGGAACAAAGGGAAGCACATATAAATAATCCTACTTAACGCCCAGAAATTACAATTACAATTTCTCCTTTTACAGGGCTAGAGGTATAATAATCCAATACATCTTTTGCTGTGCCACGCTTTGTTTCTTCAAACAATTTGGTAAGTTCTCTTGAAATTGAAATCTGTCGGTCTTCTCCAAAAAATTCACATATTTGGCCAAGGGTTTTTAATAGTTTGTGAGGACTTTCGTACAAAACTATTGTTCTTTGTTCTTGAGCCAATAGCTTTAATCTTGTTTGACGTCCTTTTTTTATGGGTAAAAACCCTTCAAAAATAAAACGATCATTTGGTAGGCCAGAATTTACAATTGCTGGTACGAAAGCTGTAGCTCCGGGTAAGCATTCTACAGGGATATTTTGTTCTATACAAGCTCTTGTCAATAAAAATCCAGGATCTGAAATGGCTGGTGTGCCTGCATCACTAATCAAAGCGATTTGTGTTCCATTTTGGAGTTTTTTTAAAATCCCCTCAAGAGTTTTATGCTCATTATGCATGTGATGTGAATGCATAGGTGTAGAAATTTCAAAATGTTTGAGGAGCTTTCCAGAAGTTCTTGTGTCTTCAGCTAAAATCAAATCAACATTCTTAAGCGTAGAAATTGCACGAAGCGTAATATCTTCGAGGTTTCCAATAGGTGTGGGCACAATAAACAATTTCATATACTCAAGTTTGACTTCAAAGGTACAATGTTTTGTTTCTTTTACATAGAAATATTATGCGGACTCTAAATGAAATTCAATTTGTAAGTTTTATAAATTGTTTTTAAGTTTACACTATCCAAGAATTAGCCCAACCCAAATTTACTAACAATGGAAAACTACCTGGAAAAAGCAAAAGAACTTCTAATTGAATATGGCCCAAATGTTTTATATGCCTTCGTGTTATTAATCGTTGGGTTATTTTTCATCAGGAAAACCACTAGCTTCACAAAAAAAATTATGTCTTCTCGAAATGTTGATATTACGCTACAAAACTTTCTTAGCAACATCATTTCGGTCGGATTAAAATTGTTGTTAATTGTAGCCGTGGTCTCAAAACTTGGAATTGATACCACCGCTATTGCAGCAGCTCTAGCCGCCGCTAGTTTAGGAGTTGGATTAGCACTTCAAGGGGCTTTATCTAATCTTGCTGGAGGTGTGCTGATCATTGTCTTTAAACCTTTTAAACTCGGTGATCTTGTAGATGCTCATGATGAAATTGGCGTTGTAAAAGACATCAATATTTTTACCACACAAATTGTAACTCCCGACAATAAGCGTGTTATTATTCCCAACGGCACATTAGCAAACAGTAATATTGTTAATTATTCTGCGGAGGGTAAACTACGAGTGGATCTTACTATTGGCGTGGGTTACGACGAGGATATCAAAGAAACCAAAAAGGTATTATACGATGTTTTAAAAGAATATGATAAAGTTTTACAAGACCCACAACCTACAGTTGATGTTGAAGCACTTGCAGACAGTTCTGTTAACTTTGCTGTTCGACCGTGGTGTAAGGTAGAAGACTATTGGAATGTTTATTTTGGAATTACTGAAAATTGCAAAATAGCATTAGACAAGGCTGGGATTGAAATTCCTTATCCGCACACTGTTGAAATACGAAAGAAAGCTTAGGTTTTCTTTGAACCAATGACTATAAAGTCTTTTAGATAAAAGGGTTCAAAATAAGCTAAATCTTCCACATCTTGTGTTTGGAGTTTTCGATAAGACAAACTACACATTTGTTTAGCTGACGGTAGTTGAGAATCAAAAAAAGCATTTGGGTGCTTTAGTATTGCTTTGGTTTTCTCAACCCCATTACCTATAAAATAAACTGGGTGATTCTTCAATATATCACTGTAAGAATTTTGGTCCAAAATTTTTGCATTTGTAGGTTCTATACACTCATAATTAGAATCAAATATTGAAGTATAAACCTCCATTCTACGCGCATCAAGCATAGGAACGATAAGCCCATCTTTAATTTGTATTTTATGGGCAAGAGCCTCTAGAGTTGGTACAGCAATCAAAGGAATACCTAACGCAAAGCCAAGTCCTTTTGCGGCTGAAACCCCTATACGTAAACCTGTATAGGAGCCGGGTCCTTTGCTGACAGCTACTGCAGCCAGTTCATTTTTTTGAATATTAGCCTTTTTTATAACCTCTTCTATATAAACATGAAGGCGTTCTGCATGAGAATACTTTAAACTATTGTCTTCTTTTAAACAAATAACCTCACCGTCTTTTGCCAAGGCAACTGAACAATTTGATGTAGAAGTTTCAAGGTTTAAAATATACTTACGTTTCATTTTATAGTACTAATGATTTTCCAAGGTAAAAATCCAAAACTTTAGTTTTAAATACGAAATCATATTTGGCTCGAACTAGAGTAGATTGCGCATTTACAAGTTGAACTCTATTTTGTTCCAAATCAAACGCATTGAGCGCTCCAATGTTGTAACGTTCCTGAGCATTTTCAAAAGAAAGTCTACGAGAAGTTACAGATTTTTGAGCAGAAACATAAGTTTTTAAAGCAGCCTTAGCGTCCAAAAAAGCTCTTTGAATATTACTTTCCAAATCTAGTTTTGCTTGATCTAACGCAAGTTTTCTATTTTCAATCTGAATAGAGGATTTAGCCAAATTGGTTTTATTTTGAAATCTTGAAAAAATAGGAATATTCAGATTGACATTAAAACTATGCCCTTTATTGTCTTTAATCTGTTGAAAAAAAGAATTTGTGCTGTTCAAGTTCGAAAAGTTTGCCCCTGTATTAAGGCCATAACCAAAGGAAAGGGTTGGATAGAATCCACTTTTAGAAATTTCTTTAGCCAGCTTTGCCGATTCAATATTTTTTTCTGCAACTTTTATTTCGCTTCTGTTCTTAAAAGCATGTTTCAAAATAGGTTGAACATCGTCATACATTAGTGCTTGCGATGGAGCATCAAGTTTAATGATTTCAACATCAAATCCGTCGAAAGAAACTTGTAAAACTTGAGACAATGATAAAAGCGCTAAGGTATAGTTGTTTTGTGCAATAGTAAGTTGTTGCTCGTCGTTGGCAAGTGTGGCTTCAGAATCAAACACATTGGCTTGTGGCTGAATTCCGGCCACTACTAATTCTTTTACACGTTCTAGCTGTTCTGCAGAAAATTCAAATTGTGCTTGTGCTATAATTAGATTTTCTTTATTCAATAGTACATTCAAATAAGAGTTTACAACATTCAGTGCGACATTGTCTTTTATTCGGTTGTACTCTTCTTCGTTAGCGTCTTTATTGATTAAAGATTGCTTATAAATATTAGTGTTTCTAAAGCCATTAAAAATGATTTGAGAAATATTGACTCCAAGATTTGTAGAATGAAAGGTTCGATCCACAAAATTACCGTCAAAAACCTCAACATTTCCAAGGTTCAATTGTTGTGAACCATTCATTGAAAGTGAAGGTAAAAAATTACCTTTTGCGGCAATAATATCCTGATCATTTGTGAGTAAAGCATTTTCGCTTTGCTTTACAGAAATATTATTCATCAAAGCATGGTCAACGCAAGCTTTTAAACTCCACTTTTTTTGAGCTGTTGCTGTGATTGTACAAAGTGTACATACCAATATGAGTAGGTCTTTCATTGTTGTATTGATTTGAATATTAGTCATTTTCTTCTTCATCGTCTTCGTTATTTTCTTCAGAAGCTTTATTCCAAACTTTTACCTTGTCGGTTTCTTTAACGCCATTAATAATTTCAACATTGATACCATCTGAAATTCCAATTTCTACGTTCTTCTTTCTAAATGTCCCATTGTCATTTAATATTTCGACAAAAGGTTTTTCTGTAATTCTGTTAAATTGAAGCAGTGCCTCTTTGATGACCATTACACTGTCTTTACTTTCAATTTCAATTTCTGCGTTAGCACTGTAGCCTGCACGAATTTTATTACTAGACTCTACCTCTACATCGGCTTTGATAACAAACTGAACTGCCCCAGCTTCTTCAATTCCTTTTGGCGCAACAAAAGTGAGTTTTGCTGGAAATTCTTTTTCACTAATAGCACCAAGAATAACCTTAATTTGCTTGCCTTCTTCCAATTTCCCAACTTCCGATTCATCAACTTTACCTTCAAAAATCATCTTACTCATATCGGCAATAGTTGCAATAGTTGTTCCTGCATTAAAATTATTGCTTTGAATGACTTGGTCTCCTTCTCGAACGGGAATTTCTAAAATAGTCCCAGGAATTTGAGCTACAATATTGGTGTTGGCAGAGCCTCCTCCAGAAATTGATCCTTGCTTAATGATTTGGTAATCATTTTGTGCTTGAAGATAATTTTCTTGTGCTTGATTTAAACTCAATTCACTGTTTTCAAAATCTTGCCTTGAAATCACTCCTTTGTCGTAGAGAGTTTTGTTTCTTTCATAAAGAGTTTTCGAATTATTGAACGATAGTTTCGCTGTTTTAATTCGACTTTGCGCACTCACAAGAGCTTGTTCATTTGGCACAACACGTATTTTGGCAATTAAATTGCCTTTTTGAACTAAATCGCCTTCTTCTACTAAAATCTTATCTACAATACCTGAAATTTGAGGCTTAAGTTCAATTTCTTCTTCTGGGTTTAATTTCCCTGTAGCCACAATTTTAGTGTCCAAAGTTGTGTAAAACGGAAGCTCTGTTTTATAGTCTACTATTTCTTTGGTGTTGGACTCTTTAAAGTACTTTAATACATATACAAAAAGTAATAGTAATACAATTCCTAAAATAATTTTTACTGTTTTATTCATTTTTATAATTTAATTTATTCTTCTCTTAATGCTTCAATAGGTTTGACGCTTGTTGCTTTAAATGCAGGAATCAAACCAATTAATGTTCCTAATATGACTAAAATAATCAATGCCACAAAAATAACAGAGATGGATACTGATGCATTTACAAGTGTTGCGTCGTCTCCTTGTCCCCAAACACGGTCAATGACAATTAGGATCCAACCCCCTGATATAATTCCTAATAATCCAGAAGTCATGGTCAAAAATACTGCTTCAACAACAATTTGGCGTTTGATTTCAAAAGGGGTTGCTCCTAAAGCACGCCGAACACCTATTTCTTTGGTGCGTTCTTTTACAGTAATTAGTAAAATATTTCCAATAGCGAAAACACCTGCTATAAGGGTAGCTATCCCAACAAACCATGTTAAAAACTGCATCCCAGTTAGAAATCCTGTAATTTTTTTAAACTCTTTTCCAAGATTAAAACTTCCGAAAGCTCTCATGTCTCGAGGATGTATCTTGTTCAAGTTTCTTAACAACAATTTTGTGTCTTCTTCAATTTGTTTAATATTGTATTCTGGTTTTCCAGTAATTACGATCCAACCTATATTATCGCCTTGATTGTAAAGCTTTTGAAAGGTTGTAAATGGGATGTGGATATCGCTACTTGGCCCCATATTGACATTTCCATTTTGGAAAACACCAATTACTGTAAAATTAATGCTGTTCACTTGAATGTATCCGCCAATTGGATTTTCGTCTTTCTCGAAAAGTTGTTTGTATATGTCTTCCGATATTACTGCCACTTTTTTATTGTTGTTAATATCGTTTTGATTAATAAAACGCCCTTTCATCATTTTCTTTTTCTGAATTTTATCGAGCAAGGGGTAATCCCCGTTTATTCCATAAGATCCTGAAAGAAAATTGCGAACTACAAAGCCTTGATTACGGTTTCTAGGCACCACAAACTCAATCCCTTTTACATTATCACTTATTTTATTGACATGGCTCAATTTGAGACGTATTCGTTTACCTTCTTGAAATCCTTTAAAGGGCATACTTGTACTTTGCCCCCAAACAAACACACTATTTGTTGCAAAATCTCCAAACAATCGATTGAACGAATTTTCCATACCTCGGGCAGCACCCAACAACGCAATCAATAATAATATACCCCACCAAACACCAACCATAGTAATTGCTGTTCGCAGTTTGTTCTTAGTCACACTATCGTAAACTTCTTGCCATGTGTCTTTTTGAAATAAAAATTTTATCATCTTAGTCGTCTCTTAAGGCTACAATAGGTTTGATTTTTGATGCTTTTTTGGCTGGAATATACCCTGCTAAAGTTCCAGCTGCAATTAACGTAAATGTGGCTGCTAAAACTAAAGATTGACTTACACTTGGATTTGTAATAAAATAGGTTTTCAAACTTGGGCCAGACCATTCCAAAACACCTACTCCAACCAAAAGGCCTAAATAGCCAGCAATAGTTGTAATTAATATAGATTCTATCAAAATAATAGAAATGATGGCCCGAGGAGATGCTCCTAGTGCTTTTCTTATCCCAATTTCTTTGGTACGTTCTTTTACAATAAAAATCATTATGTTACTGATCCCAACAATTCCAGCAATAAGTGTACCCATTCCAATAATTAAAATTAAAATTCCTAATACGGATGTCATTTGATTGATCCCTTTGTTTTGCATCGCCATATTGAAAACTCGAATAGCACGTTGATCATTTTTAGCTACATAAAAACGTTCTTTTAATTTTTTTTCTAAATCTAAACTAAAATCAATTGCTTGGTCATAATCGTATTTCGGATTGTAGGTTAGATTGATTTGATCGACATAGTCATTATTTCCATAAATTAGTTGCGCAGTGGAAAGTGGCATATACATAAATCGTTCTTCATCATCGCCACCATCATCTTTAAATACGCCTGTTACTTGATATGAAATTCCGTTTAAGTTAATATACTTACCCAAAGGATCTTCATTCAAAAATAAATCTTGCCGAACCAAATCTCCAATAACAATAGATTTGGTTTGGGCTTGCATGTCGCGTTGATTGATGTAGCGTCCTTGAACAATTTTTGTTTTTTCTATGTATTGATGATCGGGGTGTACCGCTCTTAGTGAGTAATTGTTTTTTTCATTTTTGTAACTAGCTGTTACGTTTCGGTATATTCTAGAAGTTATAAACTCAATGCTGGGGTCAAAATCAGATTTGATATAATCATAATCTTGATTTTTAAATTGAATTTTACGTCCAGCTTGAAGCCCTTTACTGGCCTTGGTAGTGCGGCCAGGTCGAATAAAGACTGCGTTGGCAGCATCGTCTACAAAAGCTTTAGAAAACGTGTTATTTAGTCCATTGGCCAAACCAAAGAGTATCGTAAATAACAAAATAGCAAAAGCAACCGTAAACCCAGACAGCAAACTTCGTGTTCTGTTTTTATTTATACTTTGGAATATTTCTCGCCAAAGATCATAATCAAACATATGTCTCGGCTCTTACTTGTTCTACAATATTGTCTTCCATGATCACCCCATCTTTTAGACGAACAATACGTTTACACATTGCAGCAATATCTTCCTCGTGGGTTACAATTAAAATAGTTTTTCCTTCATCATTAAGTTGTTGTAAAAAGGCCATAATATCATAAGACGTGGTAGTGTCTAACGCTCCAGTTGGCTCATCGGCTAGAAGCAGTTTTGGCTCGGAAGCTAATGCTCTGGCAATAGCAACACGTTGTTTTTGACCTCCGGAGAGTTCACTTGGTAAGTGAGAAGCCCAGTCTAAAAGGCCTACTTTTTTCAAATGAAACTTTGCTTTTTCTTGACGTTTTTTTCGTTTTAAACCCTGGTAATACAGTGGTAATGCAACATTCTCCAGTGCATTTTTGTAATTAATTAAATTAAATGACTGAAATATAAATCCTAAAAATTTATTTCTGTAAACTGCTGCTTTTTTCTCTGTAAGGTTTTTAATTGGAACTTCATCTAGGATATAATTCCCTTCGTCGGCTTCATCGAGCATTCCAATAATATTTAAAAGTGTAGATTTTCCAGATCCAGAGGAGCCCATGATGGCTACCATTTCACCTTTTTCTACAGAAAGATCAATACCTTTTAATACATGAAGGCTAGAATCTCCTATTGGATAAGACTTGTGAAGCTGTTGAATTTTTAACATAATTTTTTTACTTGTTAAGTATTAAAGATATGACGAAATATCTTGTCTTTTGTTACAGTATTGTTTAAAAAAATAAAACGAAATCTAAATTTGAATGGTTTTACTAAAAAAATAAATCTGTTTTTCTGCTTTATTTATTTTTTGATTTATATTTATTTCGACTTTTTTGTAGTGCCCAACATTAGAAGTCATAATATTTATCATTTAAAAACAGATCCTACTTATGACCACTCTAAAAGCAAAAGAATTATTGCTCAAGCAGCTAAGCCGTCGAATTAAAACAATTGAAAGAGTAGAAATTTATCTCAGCAAGCCATGGCCAAAAAATGTGGAATGGATTATGGAAGTTACTCTAACATAGAAAATGGTAAGCGGAATGTAACTGTTTTTACACTTCACAGAATTGCTAAGGTGCTCAAAATTTCATTTAAAGAACTCTTCAACTTCTAATCATTTATTTAGGACCTTTTTTTAAATATCTGTATAAAAATAGGGCTAGTCCACCAATAAGAATGTATGGTATAACCATGAGATAAACAATACCATCATTTACACCTTTTGCTGTGGTTTGTCCAGCCTCACTTTCCAATACTGCTCTACACATCGCACACTGAGCACTGGTATAAAAGCCAAAACAAATTAAAAATAAATATGTAAAGATCTGTTTCAAAATTTAGACGTAATACGGAGCAATCATAAGATAAACAATAACTCCTGTGATGGCCACATAAAGCCAAACGGGGTAGGCGTATTTTACAATTTTCTTATGAGTAGCAAAATCACTCAGATAAGCACGAACATAACTGTGAAGAACCAAAGGAATCACGATAATTGAAAGTACAATATGAGAAATTAAAATAAAATAGTAAATGTATTTTATTGTGCCTTTACCTCCAAAAGGTGTGGGGTCACTAGTCATGTGATAGGCGACATACATTAAAAGAAAAACTAACGAACACGCCACTGCAGTTTTCATTAAGTTTTCGTGCAAAGACACTTTTTTGTTTTTTATGGCCCAAAGCGCTGCAAGCAGAAATACAGCTGTAATCCCATTTATAGCTGCATAAATAGGTGGTAAAAATGTAAGTGCTTCAACGTTTGGAATTCGAATTCCAAAAAGCAATGCAACCACAACCGGAATGGCTATAGAAACAATATTGATCCACAATTTTATTTTCTTATCTATTGGTTTTGGTGTGTTACTCATTTTCAAGTAATTTTAAAATATCTTCTTTTAGTGCTGAAATTTCTTCTGATTCGCCCTCATCATTAATTTGCTCTCTTTCGCTGATGACACCTTTATAATATATTTTTGGGTTGCCAAAATCGTCTGTTCTAGAACGAATATATCCCTCTTTATCAATAAGTGCAAAATTTCCAGAATGTTCAAAACCTCCTGCGGCGCTTTCAACTTCTGCGGCATAGAGATTAAATCCTGCGTTAGCTAAATTATAAATATCTTCTTGTTGCCCTGTAAGAAAATGCCAATTTGGATTGGTTACGCCATATTGATCGGCATAATTTTTCAAAATCTCAACAGTGTCATAATCTGGATTAATGGTAAAAGAGGCAATTCCAAAATCGTTTCTTTTAGGAAAGGTGTTTTGGATTTCTACCAAATTTTGATTCATTTTTGGACAAATGGTTGGACATGTTGTAAAGAAAAACTCTACTAAATACACTTTCCCCTCAAAATCTTTATTTGTGATAACTTTCCCATATTGATTGGTAAAACTAAAGGGCATCACCTTTTTTCGTTCGCCATTGATGACTAAATATGAAAGTTGTGCGTCGTCTTTTGTTTGTAGCTTGACATCAACGCTTCTACTCTCTATTCTTGTGATGTCTTTGTTTTGGATTCTATCGATTATTTTTGGAATAAAAATAATTCCAAAAACAAGAACAATAAAGGCGATGCCTACGTATGAATAATTAGTTGATTTCATTATTTAATAGATCTTCTGCTCTACGTGTGTTAGAGTCAAATTTACCTTTTCGTTTTTGCCGGTATTCTGTAAAAAGAATGCGCATGTCCTCGCTCATTTTATTTTTCAACTCGGCAACTTCAAGAACATTGTATGAGGGCATAGAATAAATTGGAAAGTTTTCTTCCTTTTGCGCTTTTGTTCTATCATCCAAACGTCCTCGTTGATGTTTTTCTTTATCAATAATATAAACTTCGTTGGAGGCTAAATCGGAACGAAGTGCCTGCGAAATTCTCAGATTGGTATATGTCTCCTTAATATCATCTACAGACCCAAAAGCAAAGGCCCAATACTTTAGGGGTTCAAATGTATTGAGTTCTTTTTTTAATTCTTGTGCTTGCTGTTTTGCAGTTTCAGGTAATAAAATTATAATTTGAAAACGTTTAAATCCACGAAATTTATCATAAACTAATTCTTTTAAATTTAAAGCTCGGGTGGCATCATCCATAGGGTTCTGTCCTAAAAAACCAAGCACGGTTAAGTGGTTTTCAAGATTAATTTTACGCCCATCTTCTGTTCGAAAATTTACAAGTTCAGGAATATCGCTTTTGACGATATCAAGTGTAGTATAGTTGTGTTTTGAAGGGTAAAGAAACAGCAAAAATAGTACTGGTAGAAAAAATAGCACAGAAAGCACCAATGGTTTTTTAATTTTTGCAGTAATCATATTACAAAAGTAAAAAAGACGGTTATAATTAACCGCCTTTATTTACATAATATATTCTTAATTTTTAAAAATCTCTTTTGATAAATCCATTGGTGTAAACAGATTCAATATAACCTCCTTCTTGCAACAAAATAAATATCAGGTAACAAATAAGAAATACTGTAGTCCAAACAACAAGTCTTCTTAAAGCTTTTGTTTCATCGCGCATGTGCATAAAATCCCATGTGATATAGTAGGCTTTTACAATGGTTAGTACAATGAATATTAAGTTAAGACTTTTGGTGTAAATAAATGCGGAAAATATAATATTTAAAAGTGTTGCTCCAAGACCTCCTTCAAATGGTGTCATTGAAGGACTCATAAGGGCTTCTGGTTTATAAATACCGAGAACAACTTCTACTGCTGTTATAATGGTGAGTAACAAGAGGACACCCCAAATTTTTTGAGTATTGGATTTAAATTTTATTAACCCTCTGAAAATTTCTAATTTATGTGCGTGATCTGCCATTTTTAAAAAATTATAATATTAAACAAGGTAAAAGAATGTGAATACAAACACCCAAACCAAATCGACAAAGTGCCAGTATAGCCCCACTTTTTCAACCATTTCATAGTTTTTTCTTCGTTCATAAGTGCCAATAATAACATTAAAGAAAATAATGATATTAATGACAACTCCAGAAAACACGTGAAAACCATGAAATCCTGTGATAAAGAAGAAAAAGTCAGCAAATAATGGCGCACCGTATTCGTTGACTTCCAAATTTGCACCTTTTACATAACGCTTCCCATTAGCTTTCAATTGTGCTAAGGATTCTTCTCTTGATAAAACTGTTTTTTCTCCTTCTGCATTAATGGTTTGAGTACGCACCAAAATATTTGGATGTGACTCTAATCCATGATATACATCTTCCACAGAAAATGCAGGTAAAGCACCTTCATCTACAAACCAAATCCCATTTTTGTTTTGGTGTTGTGTTCGTTCGGTATGAGCTGCTACAGCAAATTCTTCTACAGCCACTCTTTTAAAAACATCTTCGCCATCTATATTTTTGTACTCGACAAACTGCAGAATATTTCCTCCTTTTGTTTGAACAGCACCATAATCTCCTTGAATAAACGTCGCCCATTCCCAAGCCTGAGATCCTACAAATATGATTCCACCAATTATTGTGAAAAACATATACCAAATGACTTTATTTTTCTTCATTTGATGCCCAGCATCAACCGCTAGTACCATTGTTACTGATGACATAATCAGTACAAATGTCATAAAAGCAACATAAATCATAGGAAGTTCTTGACCATGTAGAAAAGGGACGTGTGTAAAAACCTCATCAGCAATAGGCCAATAGTCTATAAATTTAAATCGTGAAAATCCATAAGCGGCTAAAAAGCCAGAAAATGTTAAAGCGTCTGAAACAATGAAAAACCACATCATCATTTTTCCATAACTTGCTTTTAATGGCTGATTGCCTCCGCCCCAAGTTTTTCCTTCTGTTCCTGTGCTAACTACCGTAGAATTCATAGCTGAAATAATTTTTTGAGTTGTGCAAAAATAATCATTTTATTTAGTTAAAGAAATATAAAAAGAAAAAGAGATACAGCCACAAAACATCAACAAAATGCCAAAAGATTGAAGCCAAATCAAAACCTAATTTATTTGTTGGGGTATATTTCTTTTTTAAGTGGTTGATAATGACCACAATAAGGCTTATTAACCCCACCAAAACATGTAGAATATGAACTACTGCAATGATGTAAATGTAAGACATTGTAATGTTGCTTGTTGGCCCTGTAAAATTATATCCCGATTGAATAATTTCACTAAATCCTGAAAATTGAGTGTATATAAACGCCAATCCCAAAACAAAAGTTCCCAAAAGAAGTGATAGGCTAAATTGGTTCTGTTGTTTCAAAAGCGCTTTTTTTGAAAGATAAAGCACTAAACTGCTCATAACAATTATAATTGTACTTGCTGTGAACGATGCTGGAAGTTGAAAATTTGTGAGCCAATCTTCGCGAGTGCTGCTCACAATAAAAGCACTGGTAAGTCCTCCAAAAGACATAACAAGAGAAATAATTCCAAACCAGAGCATCATTTTTTTTGCTCTGATATTTTTTTCTTCAGTTGTTCCTTGTGTTAAATCCATATCAAATAAATTTATCTATAACGTAAATAAGTTGTAAAACACTAATGTAAATAACGCTAGCGAGCATCAACTCACGCGCAACTTTGTCTGTTTGATGCTGAAAAAGTCTTAAACCAAAATATAAAAAAACTAGCCCTATCGCGCCAATTAGTATAGCAGCAACCAAAGAAAGTTCAAGACTACCTGTAAAGCCAAAAGCTGGAATTAGTGAAATTAGAACAGTCCAAGTGATATAAATAATGATTTGTAAAATGGTGCCTCTATCTTTTGCGCCTGTTGGCAACATCAAAAAGCCTGCTTTTTTATAATCGCTATCCAAAAACCATGCAATGGCCCAAAAGTGTGGAAATTGCCAAAAGAATTGTACCATAAAAAGAACCCCTGGTTCTAAATCAAACTTTCCAGTAAAGGCCACCCAACCTAGCATAAAAGGAATGGCTCCAGGAACGGCTCCAGCAAAAACTGATAGTGGTGTTTTTTGCTTTAGGGGTGTATAAACACTAGTGTATAAAAATATTGAAATGGCCGCAAACATTGCCGTTTTTGCATTAATGTAGTACAATACTGAAAGTCCAAAAACAGTCAAAATAGTTCCCAAAATAAAAGCATTAGTAACCGAGATTTTGCCTGTAGGTATAGGTCTTTTTTGCGTTCGAAGCATAAGTTTATCTAAATCACGCTCAATAATTTGATTGAAGACATTGGAAGCACCTACCATACAATAGCCCCCTATTGCGAGCAATATCAAAACTAAATAATTCACTTGATCTGCGGCAAGTAGATATCCCGCAATAGACGAAAAAACAACACTTAAAGACAAGCCCATTTTTGTGATGGCTTTAAAATCCTGAAAGCGACTAGCAACACTTATGGATGGGACAGCTTGTTGGTTCATAAAAGAAGAATGCTTCTGATTTGCGCAGCAAAGATAATCCTTAATTGCGTCTAAATCAATATATTTTTTAAAGAAAAAAGAGGAAATAAAACTGAGTTAACTACAATATAAATCTATAGGTCGCTTTAATCAAAAATATATTTTGAGGTTGTTGATCCAAAATCCCTGTTTGAAATCCATCAACAAGGCCTTCGGTTGTAGAAATATTGGCTCTTGTCCCTTGAGACCAGACCAAAAATAACTCAGATCCAGGAATATATTCCCAACGCATTACTAAATTTGAATTGAATTGTACGTAAGAAAAATCAGGATTACTAAAACTATAATCCAAAACTCCATCTGAATTTTCATCAACCTCAATAGAACCATTATTAAGCTCTATTTCTGAAGAATCAAAAGCATAAAAACGATCATTTAATCTGTCCGCCGTAGCATTTGTAACATATTTGAAGTCCGTATAACGTCCTCTAGAAATAAAAGGTTGTGCATAATATTGAATCGTGAGGTTAGGATTGATGGTGTAGTTTATGCGAAAAGAAGCACTGAGCGTTTGATTATCAATTGTTCCTAATATATAGCGTTTTGAATTACTAAAGTCTACTTGAGTGATATATTGTGTCTTGTTTGGGCGTGATTCAAATTCAGGTGAAATAGAAATATTTAGTGCATTTATGGGCTGATAATTCAATCTTGCTTCTAGCTTAAGAAAAGAAAAATTGTTCTCATCAGCTAGAGAATGAATAACACCAAATCTTGCTACAAACTTTTTTCTGTCGTCCGTATTAAAAAATAAAAACTTAAAATTTTCTTTAGAAAATCGCCATCGTGGACCACCACGTAAAGCCGAATTTAAAAAAATTCTTGGCTTATGTGTAAAGCCAATACTCATGCCCCAGTTATTCAAAAAATTAAGCCTTGAGCGAAAATCATATTGCGTTCTATTGTGATTTCCTTCAAAGTCATATGACGTAAATTGATTAAACCTTAAGTTTAAATCTCTAAAAACAGAAACAGGCTTTGCGATGTTATAGCTCACATTTAAAAATTGAAATTTTTGATCTGCTCGCCGTAAAAATCCAATATCATTGAGTTCTAATTCGGGAGAAGACCATTTGAACCCTGTATTGTAATTCCAGTTTTTGCCTCCAACTTTTCCAATTTCAAAAAGGCCTCCAGTTCCTGTTAGTGACGTTCTATTGGGGTCCACTTCAAGATGAGAGGCATCAACTCTATTAAAAAGGTGCGTCAAATTCTCTTGAGTAGATTGTATAGCTTTTGGACTTCCATTGACATGACTCATTACAAAATTTGTTTGTACATAATAGGCGCGATTTTTCCATTGATGTTTAAAATCAATGCCCCCAGAATAGGCCGATTTTCTTAGTCCTGATGTTGCTTCAGAAATAGATCGGTTTGTTGCTGTAAATATTCCGCCCAAAAACGTGTTTCTTTCGTTCATGTCCTTTTGGACTCTTCCAATAAAGTAATTTGTGAAAGGTTCTGCCTCAGCTTCACTAATTGTTCCATTGGAGTTAATTTCAACATACTCCTTAGTTGTTATGCTTTCTAAAACACCAATAGACCAACCATTCTTAGTTTTTCCACTAAATTTTGCAGCACCTAAAATCGTTGTATTTTGCGGCCGATCCGTATATGATCCAGATGGTGTAGAGGGATATACCTGTGGCGATCTTCCTATTCTTCTTGAAAAAAATAAATTATCCCTATTCGCTGCAAAACGATAATCAAAAATATTTTTATTTTCAACAAAAAATGGGCGTTGTTCTCTATTAAAAACTTCAAATCCATCTAATGCAATAGCTGCAGGATCTGCCTCGACCTGACCAAAATCTGGATTTACAGTTATATCTAATGTTAAATCATTAGTAATACCAATCTTAGCGTCCAGACCTGCATTAATTCTATAGTCGCCTCCATCTTTATAAGGATTGCCTTGTTCGGCCTCGTAGGTTTGCAGTTGTGTTACAGTAAAAGGTTGTATTTCAAGTTGCTTCTGAGGTTTAATATTTTTAATTCCTCTAAGCTCACCGGCTTCGCTAACCCATCCTGCAGAGCCTACAGGTATTCTGTCCCATGCCGATAATTCATTCTCTCTAAAAAGATTTCGAGTAACATTCAGTCCCCAGATTTGTTCTAGATCATCTCCAAAACGCAATTGGCTCAAAGGAATTTTGAGCTCAGCAGACCATCCTTTAGAAGTAATTTGAGCTTTGGTGCTCCAGATGGGGTTCCAACTATCATCAATATCTTGACCATTTTCTGTGATAAGTTCATCGCCTCGAACCCCAGCAGCAGTTACTGTAAATAGAAATGCTGTGCGAAGGTCATGATAGCTATCTATTAGTACATTTACTCTGTCTCCCTCAAAACCATCGCGCCTAGAAAGTCTTTTTGTTATGGTTTCTGGTGCAGAATCTAAAGCCAAAATAGCGACATACAAATACTTTTGATCATACAAGATTTTGAATTTAGTTTGTTCGGTCGGTGGCGTGTTTTCGTCTGGATTTACTTCAACAAAATCTTCACCCCATTTTACTTTCCTCCATATGTTATCTTCCAAGAATCCATCTATTGTGGGAGCTATTTCTTGACTAATTTCAATCGTAAAATATTGCTTTGGTGAAATTATTTGTGAATATCCACTTAAGGAAAAAAATAACAATATAATTGAGAAATTGTACAAAAATATTTTTTTCATTGTAATAAGGTAGTGTTGTGGCGTTGACAATTTAAGGTGCAAATGTATAATACTTACATTAATATGGTAAATCAATTTAGAAAAGTTTAACTCAATTAAGATGATAACAGAAAGAAAAACGCAAATAAATTAGCTCAAAAAAATAAGCAGCACAAGATTTTGTTAATAACAATTTATAATTGTAGATTTGCAAACTCTTTTTTAAGGAGGAATGTATAATTAGAAAAATATTTTAACGTGGACACTCTAAGTTATAAAACAATATCAGCAAATAAAGCGACAAGCGACAAGCAGTGGGTTTTAGTAGACGCAGAAGGACAAACACTTGGTCGTTTGGCATCAAAAGTAGCCATACTATTAAGAGGTAAGCATAAGCCAAATTTTACACCTCATGTTGACTGCGGTGATAATGTAATTGTCATCAATTCTGAAAAAATCAACTTAACTGGAAACAAGTGGAACGACAAGTCCTATATACGTCACACAGGTTATCCTGGAGGTCAGCGTTCTTTAACTGCAACTGAACTTTTTGCAAAAGATCCTGCTCGATTAGTAGAAAAGTCTGTAAAAGGTATGTTGCCTAAAAACAAACTAGGTGCTGCGTTATTTCGCAACTTAGATGTTGTTGTTGGTGCAGAACACAAACACGAAGCACAACAACCAAAAACAATTAATTTAAACGAAGTTAACTAATGGAAGTTATTCACAAAATTGGTCGAAGAAAAACTGCTGTAGCTAGAGTGTATGTTTCTGAAGGAAAAGGAAACATAATTGTTAATAGTAAAGATATTAAAGACTATTTCCCAACAGCTACGCTTCAATACAAAGTAAACCAGCCCCTTGCACTTACAGACAATGAAGGCAACTTTGATGTAAAAGTAAATGTGTATGGTGGAGGTTCAACAGGACAAGCGGAAGCTGTTCGCCTTGCTTTGTCTCGCGCAATGTGCGAATTAAACGAAGAAAACAGAAGTGTTTTGAAACCAGAGGGATTACTTACAAGAGACCCAAGAATGGTTGAACGTAAGAAATTTGGACAGAAAAAAGCGCGTAAGAAATTTCAATTCTCTAAGCGTTAATAATTATTTTATAAACCAGTTATTGTTGTCCATGACAGGCCAACTGTCAGGATTTAGTTTAGCATCTAAATGAATAAGGCCTAATTTTTAGCCACTTGTTCATTGCTAATTCAACAGAACGTAAACTAACA